>Ga0209248_10000538_pt1 | contig 11992 bp, 13 predicted proteins | sample BogFormECP04_OM1_FD_188241 | JGI IMG/M metagenome (GOLD analysis project Ga0209248, IMG submission 188241) | Bog forest soil microbial communities from Calvert Island, British Columbia, Canada - ECP04_OM1 (SPAdes) (version 2) | ecosystem: Environmental > Aquatic > Freshwater > Wetlands > Bog ... | reverse complement strand
CTCCCGTGCTGGCGCCCCGGCGGCACGGGGGACGCACTGGAGGCAGTCCCCGTGAGAAGCTCGCCGAGGCGGCCGGCCTGTCCGTGCCGCGGGTGTATCAGATCCGGGATGGGCGACGGTAGTCGAGAGTGTCACGAGGGTGTCACAACTCATCCACAACTCACCGACGGACGGCGACAGATTGACAGGGACTCCTGCGGCCGAATTCCGCAGGCCAGGGCCAATATTCGAGTTTGGTGGGCGGCACCGTACGGACGGCTGCAGACAGCTATGGACGCTTCTGAGTTGCCTTGCGGGCAGCAGGCTTTGACGCTGAGGCGCCCAGTGCGTGGATCGCCGAAGGCCTTCTTGCATTCCTGCCGCCGGACGCCCAGGATCGCTTGCTGGACAACATCACCGAGCTCAGCACACCGGGAAGCCGGTTGGCTGCGGAGATCTTCGTCAACCGGCCGGATGACAACGGCGAGCAAGCGCCAGACAGCTTGTTGACAGCCAGCGAGCGCTGGCGCGCTCACGGGTTCGACGTAGAACTCGCCAACTTGCGATATGACGTGGACCGCAACGATGTTGCCGCGTATCTGGATAGCCACGGCTGGCGAACCGTCGTCAGGACGCTGAATCAATTGTTCATCGACAACGGTTTACCCGAGATACCGTCGGCTCCGGGCAACTTGGGAGGCAACTCGGCAACGCCCGCCGACAACTATTACTGCACAGCGATCCGGAACGCCTAGCGGGGCTTAAGGCTGGTACTGGACTACGGCCGGGGCGGTGCCGGCGGCGGCGTTGAATCACCGTAATCGCCGGGTATGTGGTCAAGCACCCTGGTCAAGTACGGCTGCCGGTCATCCGGGTCCGGCTGTTGAGCCTCCGGCGTGCCCGGCTCTGTGACTGGTTCGGGAGACGGAGCGACGGCAGGTGTTTTTGACCGGGAGGCCGGCGGCTCAGCCTCGGGCGGCGGGGCGACGGCCGGTGCGACCGCTTGGGCGACATGTGGCGCCGGGGAGTGCACCGCGTGCTTTGCCGTTTCGGCCTCCGGAGTCAGCTGCAAACCCACGGCGAGCGAAAGCGAAGTGACAAAGGTGACGGCACCGGCGGCCAAGGCGGTCACGGCCCCGGCGTAAGACAACCGCCGGGGGCGCGCAGGCGCGGCGACAGGTTCGGTGGTGGCGGTGTGCGCCACCAGTTGCTCGTCGGTGAACTCGGTGCTGCGAGCCGCCGCCAAGGCTGCGCCCCGCGCGACCGTCACCTGCGCCATTGTTTGCGCAAAAACCGGTACTGGCAAAGCTTTTTCTAGTTGCCATGACTGCGCGTTGATGTCGGTGTCCGAGCCGACGACCACTACCCCGGCCGGGCGCCACCCGTCGCGGTCAAACATTCCGGTCAGCCAGGAAGTCAGCCCGTCAAAGCCGCCGCGCACATGCTTTACGGCCGTTTGCGTCTCGGCGGCGTGGGTGTCGACCATGACGACGGTCGCCCACTCGTGCTCGAGAATGCACACCGCGGTCTGCTCGTAGCCGATGACCGGAACGATGGCCCGCGCCAGCGTCTCAACGGCCTCGAGCAAACGAACCGGCACAACGTTGTCGAAGCCCGCGTCCGTCAATGACTCCAACAGCAGCGCGGCTTGCGCGGACGCTTCGTCGTTCCAGGTCACGCCGATGACACGCAGATGCTGATTGCGCTCGGCAACCAGCGCGGTGACCCGCCATACCTCGTCGGCGACCTGCTCTGCGGTACTTACAGCTCGCACGCCACGGCCACCGTGCAGCTCCAACTCCCGGTGGTCCAGGATGGTGCCGTCTGCGCCGTGCCCTTCAGCAAGGACCCACCCAACGGTGGTCGGCGTGACCGATAGCCCTAATACGGTGTCCAAAATCTGCACCTCAATCGGTCCCGGGACCTCCGATGCCCTCGTCCGCGCCGACGCACACCAGCAAGGCCGCTGGTGCGGTGATTCGTGAGAGCCGGAACGGACCGGGATAGCGTCGTCTCGATCGGCTTGCTCCGTGAGAGCCTACGCGGTCGATGCAAGTTCGGCTGCCTCCGTGATGAACCACCAGGCAGACGCTCTCTGGACTGTTGACTATGGCCGAACAACACGTCCGGATTGCCCAGTCCGCGTTGTTCGGCCGTGGTCTGACGGCTGAGTACATTCTCCGCCGGTGCCGACTGTGGTCCGCCGAAGTTACGTCGCGCTGGCGTGGTTAAACGCCCGACAGATTGCACGACGCCGTAGAGCTTGTCGAAATAGTGTCGGCCGTCGTGATTAGACACTTTGTATCTCGCGCCACATGGCGTCCGCTCCGCTGTGTTACCGGCCGCGTCGGACCGGCCTTTTGCCTGGTGAACCCGGTCATGACCGACCGCCCAGCGACGGTTCGGGAAGCCTCCGCGAGCTTTGCGGCCCGCCTATCACGGTCGCCGAATTCGCGCCAGTAACCGATACAAAACTGAGACTGCTTCGTGTCTAGATCGACATTCGGCCTATTCACACGGTAAATTTTGTCGAAAGCACACACGACATGACATACGGACAAGGGGCGCAGGTATGACAGACGTGAGCGAGAGGATCCGGGCCTGGGGGCGCCGGCTTTTGGTCGGTACGGCTGCGGCCGTCACCCTGCCGGGCCTGATCGGTCTTGCCGGCGCAGCGCCGACCGCGGGGGCGTTCTCGCGGCCGGGTCTGCCCGTCGAATACCTGCAGGTGCCGTCGGGGGCGATGGGTCGCAATATCAAGGTCCAATTCCAGAGCGGCGGAGACGGCTCCCCAGCGGTGTACCTGCTGGACGGGTTGCGGGCTCAAGACGACTACAACGGCTGGGACATCAACACCCCCGCGTTCGAGTGGTACTACAAGTCGGGCCTGTCGATTGTCATGCCGGTCGGTGGGCAGTCCAGTTTCTACAGTGACTGGTACAACCAGGCCTGCGGCAAGGCCGGCTGCTCGACCTACAAGTGGGAGACCTTCCTGACCAGCGAGCTGCCGGGGTACCTGTCGGCACAGAGGAGTGTCAAGTCCACCGGCAGCGCCGCGGTCGGCATATCGATGGCCGGCTCGGCGGCAATGATCCTGGCCGCCTACCACCCGGGCCAGTTCATCTACGCCGGCTCGCTGTCAGCCCTGATGGACCCGTCCCAGGGGATGGGGCCCTCGCTGATCGGCCTCTCGATGGGTGACGCCGGCGGCTACAAGTCCAGCGACATGTGGGGACCGTCAAGTGACCCGGCGTGGCAGCGCAATGACCCGAGCCTGCAGATCCCGAAGCTGGTCGGCAACAACACCAGGCTCTGGATCTACTGCGGTAACGGCACACCGTCGGAGCTGGGTGGGGCCAACATGCCCGCCGAGTTCCTGGAGAACTTCGTGCGCAGCAGCAACCTGAAGTTCCAGGACGCCTACAACGCAGCCGGTGGCCACAACGCCGTCTTCAACTTCAATATCAACGGCACGCACAGCTGGGAGTACTGGGGATCCCAGCTCAACGCCATGAAGGCTGACCTGCAGGGCACCTTGGGCGCTTCCCCCGGGGCCGGCGGATAACCCAGACCTGCCAGAGGTAGGTCGCTACTGCGCTTGACGACACATCGTCAGGGCGCAGTAGCGCGTTAAAGGGCTTGATCCGCGCGCGTCCAACGTGCCGGCTACGCCACCGGACCATTCGGCTCGACAGCCTGTATCAACGAGCGCTGTCAGCGGCGACTCAGTCTCAGTGTGTCTAAAGATTCGGTTCGCAAAGGCTGTAATTCGTCTTCGGACGTGCTGATTTCTGTGCCATAGATTTCTTATCTCGCGAGCCATTCAAATCGGTAACGCTTGGGACACGCCCGGCGAAATGCTTGACATGAGAAAGCTCGGCAAACCTCTCGTAAAGACCGCCCTTGCCTGCGGCCTTATCGCAGCGTCGCTGGGTCCGTCTGCGGCTGTTGCCAACGCTGCCCCCCCGTCCACCAACTGGGACGCAGTCGCGCAATGCGAGTCCGGTGGAAACTGGGCAGCCAACACCGGAAACGGCGAGTACGGCGGCCTGCAATTCAAGCCGGCCACCTGGGCCCAATACGGCGGTGTGGGCAACCCGGCGGCGGCCTCCAAACAGGAGCAAATCGCGGTGGCCAACCGGGTTCTGGCCGAACAGGGGTTGGACGCATGGCCGAAGTGCGGCGCCCAATCGGGCCTTCCGACTGCGCTGTTTTCGCACCCCGCACAGGGCATCAAGCAGATCATCAACGGGCTCATTCTGGCCAGCATCCCGCATTGATGATTAACCGCTTGCCTGGTCTCTATGACCCAGCGCGAGCATGTGTTTGGATCAGGCGATGGAAGGTTCGGCGACAGTTCACATAGCGGCGCCTGCGGACAAGATCTGGGATCTGATCGCGGATGTCCGCAACACAGGACGGTTCTCCCCGGAAGTAATGGAGGCCGAGTGGCTGGGCGATGCGACCCGCCCCGCCCTCGGAGCCAAATTCCGCGGTCATGTTCGGCGAAACGAGATAGGGCCGGTGTATTGGACGACGTGCGAGGTGACCGCATGCGAACCCGGCCGCGAGTTCGGCTTTGCGGTTCTCCTCGGCGACAGGGCGGTGAACAACTGGCACTACCGGTTGGCGCCTTCCGGCGACGGCACGGATGTGACCGAGTCATTTCGGCTCAACCCCGCACCGTGGCTCGGCGTGTATTGGTTCTTTGGCGGGTTTCTGCGTAAAAGACGGAACATCCGTGATATGACCAAAACGCTGAACCGCATCAAGGATGTGGTGGAGGCGGGCTGAGTCGCCGGGATCCTTACCACCGGAAGGTCCACATGCCGGGCTCTAATGGCACCGAGAAATCGGTCTTCATCACCGGGGCGGGCAGCGGCATGGGCCGCGAGGGGGCAAAACTCTTCCATGCCAAAGGCTGGCGAGTCGGAGCGGTGGACCGCAACGAAGACGGCTTGGCAGGGTTGAGGGAAGAGCTCGGCACCGCGCGCCTGTGGACCCGCGCCGTCGATGTGACGGACAGGTCGGCTCTGGACGGCGCCCTGGCCGATTTTTGCGCCGACAATGCCCGCGGCGGCCTGGACATGATGTGGAACAACGCGGGCATCGGCGAATCCGGCTGGTTCGAGGACGTGCCCTACGAAGCCGCGATGCGCGTCGTCGAGGTGAACTACAAGGCGGTGCTGACCGGCGCCTACGGAGCACTGCCCTACCTGAAGAAGAATCCCGGCAGTCTGATGTTCTCGACGTCTTCTTCCGCGGGCACCTATGGTATGCCGCGCATCGCGGTCTATTCGTCGACCAAGCATGCGGTCAAAGGGTTGACTGAGGCGCTGAGCGTGGAGTGGCACCGACATGGCGTGCGGGTCGCCGACGTGCTGCCCGGCTTGATCGACACCGGGATTCTGACGACGACGACCAACCACTCCGATGATGCAGGAACGATGACCGCCGAGGAGATCCGCGCCGGCGCCCCCAAGAAAGGCTTGCTCCGTCTGATGCCCGCGACCAGTGTCGCCGAGGCGGCATGGCAGGCCTACCAGCACCCGAAGCGGTTGCATTGGTACGTGCCCAAGGGCATTCGCTTGATCGACCTACTCAAGGGCCTTAGCCCGGAGTTCGTGCGAGGCCGCATCGTCAAATCCCTCCCCGGGCTGATGCCGAAACAGCAGTGAAGCAGGTTAGTCGGTGCGGACGCGATTGGTCGCCGTTGCGGTGAGTGTCGTCGCCGCCGTGGCGGGGTGCGCGCAGGCCCAGACGGTCCCCCGAACGGCCGCCCGTCTGACGATCGACGGCGCCACTCATTCCGCTCGCCCTGCCGCGTGTAGCCAAAACCAGGCGTATCGAACGCTCGACATCCCTGACCGCTACGGCAACGTCGAAGCGGTGGTGCTGCTCAGCGGCGACAGGGTCATCCCCCAGTGGGTGAAGATCCGCAATATCGACGGATTCACCGGCAGCTTCTGGGAAGGCGGGGTGGGAGACGCGCGCGCTGATATCGCCAGAAGTGCCTACACCATCACCGGAAGCGCCTACGGCATCAACAGCAGCAATCCCAACAAAGTCGTGACCGAAGACTTCAAGATCACCGCTGAGTGCTGAAGCCGCGGCCGATGTCCGCTGCGCTGCCAGTTAGTGGAGCTGGGCGGAGCTTTTCGGAGCTCTTTGCAAGACGGGCCTACCCTTGATCGAGACCACCTGATCGATGGAGGACCGGTGAAGCAGAGATTGCACTGGCTTGCGATGCACGGGTTTATCCGGGGCGTTGCGGCGATCGGTGTCCGGCGAGGTGACTTGCAGTCCAGGTTGGTCGCCGATCCGGAAGTGACTGCCGACCCGGTCCCGTTTTACGACGAAGTACGGGCCCTGGGCCCGCTGGTCAAAGCCCGCGCCAACTACTTGGCTGTAGATCACGCGCTTGCCAGTGAGCTGCTGCGATCCGAGGACTTCCGGGTGCTGATGTTGGGATCCAATTTGCCGGCGCCGCTTCGCTGGCTGGAGCGCCGCGCCCGCGACGATCTTCTTCATCCACTGCGTCCGCCGTCGCTGTTGGCTGTGGAGCCACCGGAGCACACCCGCTACCGCAAGACGGTATCGGCGGTATTCACCTCCCGAGCGGTCACCGCATTACGTGATCGAGTCGAGCAGACCGCGGTGAACCTCTTGGACCAGTTGGCCGACCAATCCGGTGGCTCCGGCGTCGTCGACATTGTCGAGCGGTACTGCTCGCTGCTTCCGGTGGCGATTATCAGCGACATCTTGGGCGTCCCCGACCAAGACCGCGGGCGCGTCCTGGAGTTCGGTGAGTTGGCCGCGCCGAGTCTGGACATCGGACTGCCGTGGCGGCAGTACCGCAGCGTGCAGAACGGGATCGCCGGGTTCAACCTCTGGTTGGTTGAACACCTACGGCAATTGCGGCGCGCTCCGGGTGACAATCTGATGAGTCAGCTGATCCAGGCTTCTGAAAACGGTCCTGCCGAAACACGTCTCAGTGAGACCGAGCTTATCGGGATCGCCGGGCTGGTGTTGGCCGCTGGGTTCGAAACCACGGTGAACCTGTTGGGCAACGGGATTCGCATGCTGCTAGACACACCCGAGCACCTGGACACGCTCCGCCAACGCCCTGAGTTGTGGCCTAACACCGTTGAAGAGATCCTGCGGCTGGAGTCGCCAGTTCAGCTCACCGCGCGGTTGGCAGTCAAGGACGTCGAGATGGGCGGCACGCAGATCGAACGCGGCGAGTTGGTGATCGTCTACCTGGCCACGGCCAATCGGGATCCGTCCGTGTTCCCCAACCCGCATCACTTCGACATCGAACGACCCAACGCGGGAAAGCATCTCGCGTTCTCCGGCGGCCGGCACTTCTGCCTGGGGGCCGCCCTTGCCCGGGCCGAGGGCGAAGTCGGATTGCGGACATTCTTTGAGCGCTTCCCCGAGGTGCGGGCAGCGGGCGCCGGAAGCAGGCGGGACACGCGGGTGCTGCGGGGCTGGTCGACATTGCCGGTGGCCTTGGGACCGGCCCGGTCGATGGCTCCGGTCGACCGCTGACCCGCAAGCTGCTCATTGCCCGGCGAGGTAGCGGACGAACCATTCCAACAACCGCCGCCAGGCATCGGCCGCGGCGGCGGCGTTATAGCGCGGGCCGGTGTCGTTGAAGAACGCGTGGTCGGCATTGGGTTCGACTACGAGGTCGTTGATCAGCCCTGCTCGATCGAGGGCCGCTTTGGCTGCAGACTCGGACCCGGTGACGCGTTTGTCCAAGGCGCCGTAGATACCCAGCACCGCGGCTTTGGATCCGGCGAAGTCGGGTTTGTCGGGTAACGGTCCATAGAACGGGACCGCGGCCGACACCGCCAGCGCGCCGGAGGCCAGCAGTTGCCACACGAGTCCGCCGCCAAAGCAGAAGCCGACCACGGCTACCTTCTGCCCCGGAACGCGCAGCCGCAGTTGAGCCACACCGGAGTTCAGGTCGTGGGTGAATCGGTCCGGCGCAATCTCGGCCAAAGCCGCGGTGGCCTGGGCAGGATCTTGAAAGCTGTTCGTGCCGCCCTCCTCGGACAACAGGTCGATGGCCAGCGCCGAATAGCCGGCGCCGGCGAGCCGACCGGCCACCGACCGCACCCAGTCGGTCAACCCCTTGTTCTCGTGGATAACGAGCACGCCGCCTTTGGGATTGGTGGCTTGTGCCCATGCCGCCTGGAGCTGGCCCTGTGGACCCTGCCACGTGATCGGCTCCGTGGACAGCGCATTAGCCATACCCGGCGGCCGAGATGAGGTGGAGCCTGACGTGGGCGTCGGACCCGCTGGAGTCTGGGCCGGGTTCCTGTCGGAACAGGCCGCGATGAGCGCGGTGGCAGCCGCGGTACCCACGCCGAGCAGAGCCAGGCGTCGCATGGCTTCGCGTCTGGTCAGCAGGCCCTCGACGTGATCGACGGCGATCTCCTCGGCGATGTAGCGCTGAAGCGGGGTCACCTTGGCGAGTATCCACCGCGACGCTGTGGTTGACACCCGTGCGGCGGACGAGTGTCATTGGCCGGTATGACAGAAGTTTCCACGATTGCGGCCGAAGATGTCGTCGTCGGTCTATGGCAGGCACTTTCCCGCCGGGATTGGGACGCGGTCAAGACATTCTTGTCGGAGGACTGCCTCTACGTCGACATGCCGATCCCTTCGGCGGGGGCCTGCGGCCCCGACGACATCGTGAAACGACTGAAGGTCGGGCTCGAGCCGTTAGCCGGCTACGAGAACCACGAGGGCGTGCTGGTGTCCAACGGCTCCGACGTCATGTATGAGCACTCCGAGACCTGGACGTTCACCACAGGCGAGCATGGCGTGCTGAGATTCGTCACGGTCCACAAAGTGGTCTTGCAAGACGGTCAGGCGAAGGTCAGTCTATGGAAGGACTACTGGGACATGAACAGCCTCGTCAGCTTCGCGCCTCCCAATCACTTTGAGGCGCTTGCCACTGGCGACACAAGCTGGGTCTTTGACGCCACGGACCTGCTCTGACCTTCTCAGCCTACGAGCGAGTGCGCAACGCGCATCTAAACGCGGTGCAGGCCCGTCTCGAAGACCACATCGCGCGCCTGGATTGGTCGCGCCAACAGATCGATAAGTACCAGAACCACCGGTTGCGTGCTCTGCTTGCCTACGCACGGGAACGGTCGCCATTTCACGCACGGCGCTTGGGCGCGCTCGACTTGTCGTGTGTGTCGGTCGCCGACCTGGCGTCGCTTCCAATGATGACAAAGCAGGATGCCCAGCAGCAGTGGGACGCCATCGTCACCGCAGCTGACCTCGATCGCGACCGAGCTGAGCGTATTCTTGTCCAGCAGCAATGGTTTTCGTATACCGCAGGCGATCAGCAGATATTCAGCTCGGGTGGCTCCAGCGGGGTGCGCGGTGTCTACGTCTGGGATTGGGACTCCTTCGTCTCGACAGCGTGTCTGGCCTGGCGAATGCAGGCGCGCGAAGAGCTTCGCGGACTGGACACTTCGGGCCCCGCACGACTAGCTGTGCTGGAAGCCGGTGTCCCGCCGCACGCCAGCACGCCGTTGTTCGACGTGCCGACCGCCCCGAGCATGGAGACAGTGGTGATCGGCGCGGGCGCACCATTCGACGAAGTGCTCGCCGCGGTGGCAGCAGCGAACCCGACACACCTGGTCGGCTATCCGTCGGTGCTCGGGCGCCTGGCGCGCGCGACAATCGCAGGTGACCTGCGAATCGCACCGGTGCGGGTGAGCACCAACTCTGAGCCGCTGCTCGACGAGGACCGTCAGGCGATCCGCGAGGCCTGGGGCGCGCCGATTCACAACGTTTGGGGCTCAACCGAAATCGGCGTGCAGGCAGTCGGCTGCGGACGCGGCGAGGGATTGCACATCTGCGAAGACGAGGTCGTCCTGGAGCGGGTCGACGAGAGCGGCAGGCCAGTCAGCCCCGACGAACCGGCAGCGCGGACCCTTGCGACCGGGCTGAGCAACCGGACTTTCCCGTTCATCCGCTACGACCTTGAGGATCAAGTCGTATCGCTGCCGGGCAAATGCGCCTGCGGTAGCGCCTTTGCGCGCGTCGCCGATATCGGTGGGCGCCGCGACGACGACTTTCGTTACGGGGCGACGACGGTGCCGGCCATCGCGTTTCGTCACGTGCTGGGCACCGATCCCCAGGTGTCCGAATATCAGGTCACCCAGACCGGCGCCGGAGCCGACATCGTGGTCGTGGGTAGTCCGGACATGGATACGTTGACCTCGTCGCTGATCGCCGCACTGGGCCGGTATGGATTGTCCGAGCCGACGATCCGGATCCGGGTGGCCGATAGACTGCAACGCCATCACGCCAGCGGTAAACTGCGGCGATTCATTCCGCTCTAGTGATCAGCTAAGACTCGACGAGCTCTTTAAGGGATTTCAGCGTTTCGGCCGGTGTGCGACCCACCTGACGCACGGCGATCCGGTCGGCGATGTAGCCGAGTATTCCGCCGGGCGCCTGATACCAAAGCCGGAACGTCACTTTCGTCTGGCCGTCCGCGCCGTTGCGCAGCCGGATCCGGCGGCGCAGCGTAACGCCGGTGATGCCCACCCAAGCCAAGTCGCGGCCATCGTCGAATTCGACAACCTCGATCAGGCCGCCGACGGGCACCGAGCCGATCTTCCAGTGCACGGTATAGCGTGCACCGACGCCACTAGGCTGTTCGTTCGCGCGCTTCCAGCGCTCGAGGTTTGTCATGAACAGCGGATAGCAATCCGGGTCGCTGACTATCTTCCAGACCGCGTCACGGTCGGCGTTGATGACGCATCGGCGTCCGACGCGCATCAGCCGATTACCGGGAATCGACGTTTGGCGGCGAGCCGCGGATATAGTCAGGATGCCGCTGGTCGAAGTCGGCTTTGGGAACCCGCGACACGACTTGTTTGCGGGTCCAATCGATGGCCTCCCCCATGAGCCCCATAGGCGTATCCCGTCTTTAGCGTCTCCCGGCGTCGAGGTTGTAGACGCGGGCAGAGTTGTGATGTGCAATAAGATCGACTACCCGGATTGCGTCGCTTTCACACCAGTCCCCGTTTTCCACAAAGCCGCCTAACACACGGTGAATGCCGTTGCGCCACAACGTCGCGCCCAGATAGTGGAGTTCTGCGGGGCCGAACCCGTCCGACGAGTACAGGATCTTGCGGAAGGGTGCCAGTTCAAGCAGTCGGGCGATGAAATTGGGTGCCCGCGCTCCCAAGTGGTTCACACTCAACCCGCCGTCGAGATACACGTTGTTGAAGGCCTGCGCCAGATAGCCGGCTTCGCGCTCGTAGGGATAGCAGTGCAGCAGCACGATTGGCGTGTCGCCGGACTGCCGCAGAAAGTCAAGCAGATACAGCGGATTGGCCTTGTGCAGATCGCAGTCCCGGTCACCGAAGCCGACGTGAAATTGCAGCGGCTTGCCCAGCCGCAGCGCCTGGTGCAAACCGAACCGCAGCAGGATCCGATCCTGTAACCGGATACCGCCGCGGTCGCGCCATCGGCGGGCGGCCTCGGTGACCTGCGACGCCGTCGGCTCGGTCAGGTCGCCGTCGAACCCACCGCGGTAGGCCAGAATGGACTTGGTGCCCACTGCTGTGGCGGCACGCCGGTGCAGGATCTCCTCGAACGCCGATGCATAGTCGCCCGGTGCCTGCGCGGCCTGCTCGGCCACCTGCTCGAGACGAACCACCTCATGCGCGCGGTTGCCGGACAACTCGCCCACCTCGGCGACATCGGCGATGCCGGCTAGGTCACTGTCGAGTCCGGTGTCCACCAACCAGTCGCTCACCCCGGCGGCGGGCAGCAGCAGGCGAGCCAGCCCGGTCTCGCTGAACTGGCTCCGGCGCTCCCAATATGCCTGCGGATCAGCATGTTTCGGCAATCCCAGGACAGGACCACAGCGGGCCCGCACGGCGAAGCCGAGTTGTGTGTCGAACCCAGAGTCGAAGGCGGCAAGAGGTTCGGTGTTGGCCTCATTGAGGGCGTTCTCGAATCGCCGCCG
>Ga0209248_10000537_pt1 | contig 12000 bp, 7 predicted proteins | sample BogFormECP04_OM1_FD_188241 | JGI IMG/M metagenome (GOLD analysis project Ga0209248, IMG submission 188241) | Bog forest soil microbial communities from Calvert Island, British Columbia, Canada - ECP04_OM1 (SPAdes) (version 2) | ecosystem: Environmental > Aquatic > Freshwater > Wetlands > Bog ... | reverse complement strand
TGACATGGACCAATCCGATCCGCTCGGCAAACGGTCCATTGACGCTGGTTTTGCAAAGATCGCTGGCCAGTGCCTTGCAACCGTACAACGAACTGAAGAATTCCATGTTTGCGATCGGCGCGCTGCTGCTGGCCGTCGCTTCGGTGCTTGCGGTGCTGCTGGCGCGCAGCGCCACCAAGCCCGTCGAGGATCTGACGAAGGCGGCAGAACGACTCGAGGCGGGCGACTACAGTACCGCGGTGCCGCTGACCGGCGCGGCAGAGCTCAAAGGACTGGCGAGTGCGTTCAACGCCATGCGTCATGCGGTTGCCGATCGCGAGGCGACCATCACCTATCAGGCCAATCATCATGCGTTGACCGGCCTGCCGACACGTCCGGCAATCGGCGCCATGCTCGAACAGATCTTGGTGCGGGCTGCGCCTGGGCGTCGAGCCGTGACCGTCTGCCTGGTCGAGGTTCAGCAGTTTCAAAGCATCACAGGGTCCTTCGGGCATGCGGCCGGCGACGAGGTGCTGTCGGAGGTCGCGCGGCGGCTTACGGCGCACGAACCCGCTGCAAATCATGTGGGTCACATCGGGACCGACCAGTTTCTGGTACTGCTCGAGGGCGTTGGCCGCGAGCGGGCCGCTCGCGAGACCGAAATCATCGTCGAGCGACTACGCGGCACATTCGAGTATGCAGGCGTGTCGTTTCAGCTTGAAATGCGTGTCGGCGTGGTGGTGTTTCCCAGTGACGGCAGCCGCGCAGCCGAGCTTCTGCAGCGCGCCGACCTCGCTCTGTATCGCGCCAAGGAGGCGGGCGTCGCCGTGGGCATGTATCTCGAGGGAGACGATAGCAGCCACCGGCACCGGCTCTCGATACTGGGCGAGCTGCGCCGGGCGATTGCTGCGAATCAGCTCGAACTTCATTATCAGCCGAAAGTCGATGCCGCGAGCGGCCGCGTGGCCGGATGCGAGGCCCTGGTTCGATGGCGGCACCCGCAACAAGGGTATGTTCCGCCGAGCGAATTCATCCCCCACGCGGAGCGGACCGGCGCGATTCGCGTACTCACCTCGTGGGTTGCGTTGACTGCGTTCAAGCAGCTGCGGCGCTGGGAAGAAGCGGGATTCGAAATCGACGTATCCATCAACGTGTCGCCGGTGGATCTTGCGGATGCGGGCTTTGCCGATAACATCGCGAACCTGCTGGCGCGGACCGGCGCGGACGCCAGCCGTGTCGTGCTGGAAGTCACCGAGAGCGGTGCCATGAAGGACCTGCCGGCCACGCTGCGGATCATGGAACAACTCCGCGTCCTCGGCATCCGTTTCTCGATCGACGATTTCGGCACCGGGTATTCGTCGCTCGCGCATCTCAAGAGGCTCCCCGTCAACGAGGTCAAGATCGATCGATCCTTCATCAAGGAGCTCGAAGCACACCGCGACGATGACGTGATCGTGAGATCGACGATCAATCTGGGTCACGCGCTCAATCTCAAAGTGGTGGCGGAAGGAGTGGAAGTCGCTTCGAGCTGGAAGGCGCTACGCCGTCTGGGTTGCGATCTTATCCAAGGCTACTACGTGTCCAAGCCTCTGCCTGCACAGGAATTCACGGCGTGGATGGCGGCGAGGACGACCGATGACCAATCGGCTTCGGTCGAGGTGCCGATAATCAATGAGGCGCATATCGCAGCGGCACGCGGCTAGCGTGCATCTCGAACTCCACGTGGTGGTTGCGGTACATATGACAGGTGTGTTGCGCGCGCGCGCAACCACATTATGCAAAATGCGTCGCGCGGGTTTCGGTGTTTCTCTCATGCACGTTTTGTTGACTTGAGATTTATTTTTGGACTAAGGTGGATTAAAGGGAATCCCTCTTAGTCGGGCGCTGGTCTGCAGCATCCTGTAAGGTGCGTGCGGGACGCCTGTCTTGAAACGGACGCGTCAAGAATCATCAATAACAGTGGGGAATGTATGAAACGCTCGAAGCAATTTAGTGTTGTTGCGGTCGCGGCTGCGCTGCTGCTGGGTGCGGCGGCGAACGCCGGCCAACAAAGGCCATTCGCAATTCCGGGTCCGAAGGCCACCATCGACCCCACCACGAAAGCGCGCTTCGGCTGCGAGATCGTGCCATTCGATCTCAGCCAAGGGCTCTACTGCTACGGACCGGCGGCGATCCGCGCCGCCTACGGAGTGGACGCGCTTCAGGCCGCTCATCTGACCGGCAAGGGCCAGACCATAGTCATCATCGATGCCTTCGGCAGTCCCGCAGCGTTGTCGGACCTGCAGCTGTTTGATTCGGTGTACGGACTCAAGGATCCCGTGTTCATTCAGGACACCTCGCTGAATCCGCCGCCCTTCGATCCCACCAATAACGACATGGTCGGTTGGACCGCAGAGATCGCCCTCGACACGCAGTGGTCGCACGCCATGGCGCCGGATGCGAAAATCGTCCTGATCGCCGCGAAGAGCGACCAGGATTCTGATCTCACCGCGGCGCTGATTTACGCGCTCGAAACCTACCACCCCACGGTGGTATCCATGAGCTTCGGCGAAAGCGAGTGGGACCTCTCCAGCCCAGCAGGCTTGGACGACGTGGCTGCCTGGCAGGCCGCCTTCCAGCAGGCGCGTCACCAGCATGTCACGCTGTTCGTCTCTTCGGCCGACAGTGGTGTTGACACCGCGTTCGTGGGCATCGGCCCCAACGTTTCGTTTCCCGCTTCCTCGCCGCTTGTGACCAGCGTGGGCGGCACCAACCTGCAGTTTGGCACCGCCACGAGTGCGGCACCGCCGCCAACCGGTAGCTACCAGGCCGAAGAGGTGTGGAACGATGGATATGGCGCAGGCGGCGGCGGAATGAGCATCCTCATGTCCGAGCCGGACTATCAGAGCGACAACGTGCCAAAATCGGTGAACCAGACGCTGCACGGTTTCCGCGGCGTGCCTGACATCGCGTACAACGCCGGAGTTGTCGGCGGCGTCATTGCTGCGTGGGGCATCCCGTATGGTCCCGGAGTCTTCTTCATCTTCGGCGGCACCAGCGCCGGCTCGCCGCAAATGTCGGGTATCGTTGCCGACCTGGCTCAGGGGCAGGGCGGGAACTTGGGATTCATCAATCCGCAGCTGTACAATTTAGGCGGCGCAGGCTTCCTGAAGCATGTGAGCCATGATGTCACCATCGGCAACAACACGGTCACCGAAACGGTCAACGGAAACCCTGTAACAATCACGGGATATTCCGCAACGCCGGGGTACGACCTCTCCACCGGCTGGGGTACGCCCAACTTCGGTGGCATCCAGGGCTGGATGCTGAGCGACCAGGGTGGAAACTGGAATGGCTATTCGCACTGAGTGAGCAGCGACTAGAGAAACGGCCCCCGGCGCGCGAGCTCCGGGGGCCGTTTCATTTGCCGCCCTATTAGCGGCAACCCACTTCGCTGCTGCCGCCGCCCCGTGTCAAATGCCGCTTCGGCGCGTACCATCGCCGATCGGGAGAACAATAACCACTGAGAATTGCGAGATCGGGGATCGGGGAGGAAAAAAATGCGAGGTTCTATGATGGTCGGGCACGGCTTCAGCCTGGCCGCGCTGGCGATGGCAGGTTCGATGGCGGCGGCACAAACGACGGGCTCCACGGGTGGTCCCAACGTGGACTGGCCGACTTACGCGGGTAATTGGGATGCCAGCAAGTACAAGCCGCTGGATCAGATCAACGCATCCAACTTCAGCAAGCTCGAGATCGTCTGGCGCTTCAAGACCGATCACATCGGCAATCGACCCGAGTTCAAGCTGGAGGGGACGCCGCTGGAAGTGGGCGGTGTTGTCTATACGACGGCCGGTTCGCGCCGCGGAGTGATTGCCCTGGATGCAGTGACCGGCGAGCTGCTGTGGGTGCACGGAGAGCGCGAAGGTGCGCGGGGCGCCGCAGCCCCAAGGCAATTGTCCGGGCGCGGGCTCAGTTATTGGAGCGACGGCAAAGACGCTCGCATTCTCTACGTGACTCCGGGCTTCCGGCTGATTGCGCTGGACGCCAAGACCGGGCAGCGCATCAGTTCCTTCGGCGATAACGGGGTCGTTGACATGAAGGCGGACGATGATCAGAAAATCGAGCCGGACTTGACGACCGGCGAGATCGGTTGGCAATCGGCGCCGACCGTGACGGGAGATTTGGTGCTGATCGGCACGGCCTTCCGCGAAGGCTTCACTCCGGCAAGCTATCGCAACAACAAAGGTTCGGCCCGTGCCTACGATGTGCGCAGCGGCAGGAAGCTTTGGGAATTTCACACCATTCCGCAGAAGGGCGAACCCGGCTATGAGACCTGGCTCAACGGTTCGGCGGAATATACCGGCAACACCGGCGTATGGACCGAGATCAGCGCCGATCCGGAAGCCGGCCTTGCCTACTTGCCGGTCGAGTCTCCGACCTCAGACTTCTACGGCGGTCATCGCCCCGGCAATGGGTTGTATGGCAATGCCTTGGTCGCGGTGGATCTTAAGACCGGCAAGATGAAATGGTACTACCAGACCATTCATCACGAGATCTGGGACTATGACCTCTCCGCGATACCGCTGCTCATGGATATCACCGTTGCCGGCAAGCCCATCAAGGCCGTGGCGCTGCCGTCCAAGCAGGGCTATCTCTATGTGTTTGACCGGATTACGGGCAAGCCGGTTTGGCCCATCGTGGAAAGACCGGTGCCGAAGGGCGATGTACCGGGTGAATGGTACGCCCCGACCCAGCCCTTCCCCACCAAGCCCCCCGCCTACGCGCGTACCGGCGTGACTCCCGACGTACTGATCGACTTCACGCCGGCGATGCACCAACAGGCGCTGGATTTGGTGAAGAACTACAAGATGGGCCCGATCTACACCCCGCCGGTGGTGAGCCGGCTGCCGGGTCCGCTTGGAACGCTGATGCTCGGCCCGGCGAACGGCGGCACGAACTGGCCCGGCGGATCCTTTAATCCGGAAAACCATACCGTTTATGTGTATGCGTGCAATTCATGTCTGGAGCCGCTCGGTCTGGTACCGCCGCCGCCGGACCTCTCCGACGCGCGCTATGTGGTCGGCAAAGCAGGACAAAAACCCACCATGATAAGCGCCGCGGGCACAAACTCATCATCGGACGCGCCACTGCCCAAGGTAAAGCCGCCGGCCGGCGGAGGCGGCGGCGACGAAGGCTTCCGGCCCCTGACCGTGAACGGCCTGTCCATCATCAAGCCGCCGTACAGCACGATCAGCGCGATCAACCTGGACACCGGCGAGATCAAATGGCAGATCGCGCACGGCGAGACTCCTGACTATGTCAGGAACAATCCGGCACTGAAGGGTGTGGATGTTCCGCGCACCGGGCAGACCACTTTCAACATCGGAACGCTGGTTACCAAGAACCTGGTCATCGCCGGCGACGGCATGGTGACGACCACAGCGGATCACCCGCGCGGCGCCATGCTGCGCGCTTACGATCAGAACAGCGGCAGGGAAGTCGGCGCTGTTTGGATGCCGGCGCAGCAGAGCGGCTCGCCCATGACCTTCATGGTCAACGGCAAGCAATACATCATCATCGCGGTCAGCGGCGGTAATTATTCGGGTGAATACATCTGCTACTCGCTGCCCGCCGACGAGTCGGCCGGGATCATAAATCCAAAATCGGCTGACAACTACTTGGGAGCGAACCGATGAAAATGGCTGCGCGATGGGTTACGTTGTTAGGTGCTGCCATCGCAGGCCTGTGCTGCAATGCTACGTGGGCCGATGCCGCTGCGCCCAATTCGCAGCCCAATCCGTACCGCCGCATCGACAATTTCTTCAAGATGCCTCCCGGCCGGACCATGGGTTCGAGCAGCGCGGTGGCGGTGGATCACCACGGCCATATCTGGGTCGCGGAACGCTGCGGCGCCAACAGCTGCGCGAACAGCAAGCTCGATCCCATCATGGAATTCGATGCCGGCGGAAATTTCATCAAAGCGTTCGGCGGCGGCATGATGGTGTTCCCGCATGGCTTCTTCATCGACAAGGCCGATCACATCTGGGTGACCGACGCCCAGGTCGGCGACGGCAAGGGCGACGATGTCCTCGAATTCGACCAAAACGGCAAGCTGCTGCGGACTCTCGGCAAACCGGGGATTGCCGGCAGCGGGCCCGACACATTCAGTGAACCCAGCTCAGTTTTGGTGACCCCCAACGGCGATATCTTCGTGGGTGATGGTCACGAGGAGGGTAAGGGCAATGCGCGCATCGTGAAGTTCGACAAGCACGGCGTGTTTCTCATGCAGTGGGGCTCACACGGCAGCGGCCCTGGCCAGATCGAAGTGCCGCACACGCTGGCGATGGATTCTCGGGGCCGGCTGTTCGAAGGCGATCGCGGCAACAGCCGCATTCAGATTTTCAGCCAGGACGGCAAGCTGCTGGACACATGGACCCAGTTCAGCCGGCCGAGCGGCCTATACGTCGACCAGGACGACGTCCTATACGTCACCGATTCGGAGTCGCGCAACGCCGACGGCTATGGGCATCATCCGGGATGGACGCGGGGAATCCGCATCGGCAGCACCAAGGACGGCGTGGTTACTGCGTTCATACCCGACCCAGATCGCGATGCGGAGACCAAAAGCACCACCGGCGCCGAAGGCATCAGCGCGGACGGCCATGGCGCCGTATACGGCGCGGAAGTGGGACCGAAGGATGTTGTAAAATACGAGAAGAAGTAGCTGAAGGAGAGATCCCGTGGAAACGACACGTAGAGAAGTAATCGGCATGATGGGCGCCACCGCAGTTGCGGCGATTATGCCTGCGCTTGGATCCGCGGTCGCGGCGCCTAATCTGGGGAGTTCGTCCAAAACTCTTTTCTGGGTCGCCAGCGTCACGCCCTGCGACAAGAATCTAAAATTCGATCCCGGTGCCTTCAAGGATGTGCTCGCATGGTTCAAGCACAATGGCGCCGACGGCATCGTCGTGCTGGGCACGACCGGAGAATTTCCGTCGTTCTCGGTCGCCGAACGCAAGCAGATCGCCGAGGTTGCCCTCAAGAACAAGCTGGGCATGAACATCATCGTGGGTCCCGGCACATCGAATTTTCCAGAGACTCTCGAGCTTTCCAAGCATGCCGAGGACAACGGTGCGGATGGGCTGCTGGTGGTTCCGCCCTTCTATTACAAGAAGCCGCCGACCGACGGATTGGTCCGCTATTATTCGATGCTGTTCGATCAAGTCAGGATTCCGATCAATCTGTATCACATCCCCGGGACCAGCGGCGTGCCGATCAGCCACGAATTGCTGAGCAGCCTGCAGCACTATCCAAATCTCGCGGGCATCAAGGATTCGAACGGCCCGGCGGACGAGTATGCCGAGTTTGTCAAGGCCTTCCCGGAACTCAACATGCGGACCGGCACTGAAAACAATCTCGTGTACGCGCTCGAGCATGGCATGGGCGCGATCTGCATGGACGGCAATGTCTATACGCGACCGATCGCCGATGTGTTCGCCGCCTTCCGCGCCGGCAAGGACTATCACGCCGCATATGACAAGTATGTGGCGATGACCAAGGTGATGAAGGAGATGCAGACCGGCGTCAGCGGCTATGGCCCGATGAAGTACGCACTCAGCGTGCAGATGGGCACACCGCAAACGTATCAGCGCCCGCCGTACAGCGACGTAACCGCTGCGCAGAAGGTGGCCCTCAACAAGGCGCTCGTCGAAATCAAGGCGCTCGGCTGAGGCGGGGAATAGCATGGCCGCTGGCCGCGGCTGTTTTGGCCGCGGCCGCGATGCTCAGCGCCGCCGATCGCGGGGTTTCAGCGCAGGAGGTCTCGAGTTCGGTGCTCGACGGCATCTACACCGATGCGCAGGCGGCGCGCGGCGCCGCCGCCTATGGGCAGTATTGCGCGGCGTGTCACGGTGCATCGCTTGGCGGTCTTGGGGAAGCCCCGGCACTCAGCGGGGCGCAATTCATCTCGGATTTCAACGGACTGACAGTCGGCGATTTGTTTGACCGCATTCGCACCACGATGCCGCTCAACAATCCCGCGGCCTTGAGCCGCGACCAGTATGCCGACATCCTGTCCTTCATTCTGAAGTCCAACGGCTATCCTGCGGGACAGAGGGATCTTAATCGCCGTAGCGAATTCCTGAATACCATCCGCTTCGAAGCGCCGAAATAGCGCGGGACCGCTAAATTGCGGCTAACGCATACAGATGCATCACGTAGGAAAGCGTCGCGTCCGCCATGCCTTGTACCTTCGGATTACTCGATTCAATGACGTAGTACTCGTCGGGCGCATGCGCACGGCTGCCGTGACCCGTGCCGAAATGACCTGCGGGTAAGCTGACCGGAGGACCGGTAAAGATGAAGCCCGGCCAGGAACCGGCGAGCCGCGGCGACAAGCTCACCGGCATGCCCTCATGCTTGTACACGGCGATTGATGCCTTGATCAAAGGTGAATTCTCGTCCGTCTGCGTGGGATCGTAGCCCCCGGTGACCGTGACTTCGATATCGCCATAGCCGCGCTTGTCGAGATGCGCACGCAACTTGGCTTCGGCCTCGGCGGCGGTCTGGTCCGGCACCAGACGCAGATCGAGTTTGACGGTCGCCTTTGCCGGCAGAATGGTCTTGCCGCCCGGCCCGGTGTAGCCGGCATACATGCCTTCGATATTGACGGTGGGCTGCGAAGCCAGTCGTTCCAGCGCCTCGCGGTAAGAAAGATCATGCACCCAGTGTTGCACCCCGAGGAGTTTCTTGACGTCGGCCTCGTTGGTGCCGGCGACATGTTCGGCGATGAGTTGCTTTTGGCGCTGGGTGAGCGGTTTCACATGCTCGAACCAGCCGTCGATCGCCGGATCATTGCCGTCCTCCGACACCAGTGTTGAGAGCGCCTTCACCATACGCCACACCGCGCTGTCGAGCTCAGCCTTGTAGCTCGAATGAATGTCGTCCTTCGCGCCGCGACCCCACCTGGCGGTGGAGCACACCAACTCGACCTCGACCGCTCCCTTGGCACCCAGCGCCACTTGCACGTCGCCTTGCGGAGACTGCGAGGCGAATGGCATGAAGACTTCATGGCATTTGGCCAGCTGTGTAAGGACCTCAGGCTGATGCACCACCTGCTTGAAATGCGGCGAGGCAATTTCCTCTTCGCCTTCGGCCACCAGCACGATATTCACCGGCGGCTTGCGGCCGGCCTCCTTGAGCGCATGCAGCGCAGCCAGAAAAGTCGCTTCCGGCCCCTTCTGATTGATTGCGCCGCGCCCGATCATCACCTTGCCGAACGGCGCCCTCTCGACGATGGCGCCCTCCAGCGGCGGCGAGCTCCATTCCTTGGGATCAAATTGCTTGACGTCATACATGAAGTACATGCCTACGGTGCGCTTTGCGCCGGCGTCCAGTGTGGCGAATACGCCAGGCTGACCATCCGTCGGCATCACTTTCGCAGTCTGAAACCCAGCCTCCTTCAGCAGTTCGATCATCAATTGAACGCCTTCCTTCATGTTGCGATTCTCGGCGGCAATCGAGGGCAGGGCGATCCAATTCTGCAGGCGCTTGATGGCCTGCGGACGCTGCTTCTCGATCGCGGCTCTGACGGAGTTCAGATCGCCGCCGAACTCGCGGTCGGAAGCGTAGCCTGCTGCCGAAACCCAGCGCGGCATCACCAGGGTGGCGCCGGCCGCCGCGGTCATCAGCAACAAGCCGCGGCGATTCATGTATTCGATCTTCCACTGGTTCATTCGAATCTCTCCCCATTCAATGGTTTCGCTAATGTATCACCGCCTCGGGGTTGCGCGCAGCGACGGGACTCGTATACAACAATGCCGCGAATATGATTTAGTGCCGTGAATGCCAAGATCACTGCTGCGCTCGATTGTTAAGAGGTCGCTGCCGCGGCTGCGCCGCTACGGCGGCAGGCCGATTTTCTGCGTGCCCGGCGATCATATCGGCGATTCCATTTTCATCGATGGCTTGTACGAAGGCGCGCTCCTGCAGAGCGCCTTTGCCACCCTGTTGGCGGGACGGGCGCAGCAATTCGCTGAATCTGCCTGCCTGGATATCGGTGCGAACATCGGCAATCACTCGCTGTTTTTCGCCGACCGCTTTGCGCGGGTGATTGCGGCGGAGCCAAATCCCATATTCTGCCTGGCGTTGCGCGCGACGATTGCGCTGAATGGATTGACGAACGTCGAGCTATTTGAATGCGGCTTCGGATCCGAGGCAGGCAGGTTTGCCTATCGGCAGGCGAGTTCTGCAAATCTAGGTGCATCCCAGTTCATTATCGCCGGAGAATCTGCAGCTGCGAAGGATTGCCCGCAACTCGAGATCAGGATTGGCGATGAAGTGGTCGAGTCGCTCGATATTTCGCGCCTCGGCTTGATCAAGATCGACGTCGAGGGCTTGGAATTGGCGGTGCTCAAGGGCCTGCAGCGGACCTTGAGCAGGCACGATCCGGTGGTGATGTTTGAAGCGCACCCCGAGGTCGACCGTATCGGTGCCGAGGCGACTCTCGAGTTCCTGCGATCGCTTGGATTCGTCCATCTATATTCCTGCGAACGGCCGCGCATGCCGCGCAAGAGTTCAAAGATAAAACGCGCCATCTTCCGCTTGCGGCATGGATCTAAACCGCGGCCGGTGCCGGTCGCGGTTCTGGATGACCGCCAATATTTGATGCTGTTCGCATCGCGCCAGCCGTTGCTGTAAGCGCGCAGGCGGGCGCCGCCGGGCGGCAGCCTCGACTCAATTCCTGGGAAGTGCGTTGGTAGCGAGCGATGGAGTTTGATTGTGGAGCTGCAAGCGCTGCGCGTAGGCTTTTTGGCTGCGGCGCATTCTAGCGAACTCCTGCTCGGCAGCGGCACGAATGGAGATGTTCGAGTCGGCGCCTTTCCACAGGTTCAGAAAGCCTTCATATGCGCTCGATGCCTTGCTCGCGTCATTCGCCAGCGCGTAGGCTCTGGCGAGGTGCAAATGCGCAAGAACTCCCGGCGCAAAATTGAGCGCAATTCCTGGATTGTCGAGCAGCTTCTTGAACTCGACCGCTGCGGCGGCTCCGTTGTGCATCGACAAGTACGCCAGGCCTCTCAAATAGGCCGGATAGAGCGGCGCCAAGCCTGAAGGGGAGGGTTGGCCGAGTTCGTACGGGCGGATCATTTCCAGACATTCCAGGGCTCGCGCCGGATTTCCCCTGCTCAGCGCAATCGCGGCTCTAATGCTTGGCAGCCGGAATTGGGAGAACACGGTGTTGCGGGGATTTTCGCTCAGCAATTTATTGACCATCATCTCGGCCTGATCGGCATCGCCAATGCGCGCCAGCGCCAGTGCCGCCAGCATTTTCACGTTTCTTCCTTGGGAGAGCGCCAAAGCCTGGCGAATGTCGTTCCTTGCTTCCCGGACTTCGTTGAATTCCGCTTCCCTGAGAGCGGCGCTCACTTGCCACAGCGCCGCTGCTTCGGGATAGTCGGATCGCATTGCCGAATCTACCGCTCGGCGCGACAGCTCACGCGCTCTGCCAAGCCTGCCGAAATAGCCTTCGGTATCGGCTTGGGCCGATAGTAAAACATCCTCCGAGCCCGGTTTGCCAACAGCCCATTGGACCTGCAGTTGCATCAGCTCGGCATTTTTTTGCATGAAGCCCAGATAGTAGGTGGCCCAGCGCAGGCTGCCGCCATCCAGGTGCTGGGCAAACGCCGAATTCAAGGTCTCTTGGGCTTCAAGCGGTCGATTCAGTGCCAGGTAAATCAAGCCGAGGTTCTCATACATGGATACATCGTCGGGCGATAAACGCAGCGCCGTCTGCCACTCCACCAACGCCTTGGTATATTCCCCCATGAAATCGTAGTTCGATCCTAGGCTCCCATGTGGGCGGGCGTCGAGAGGGTATTCGGCGATCCACATATCGAGGGCCTGGGTGAGTTTCTCCAATTCGCCGGTAAGGCGCAGATAGCGAGCGGTAATCACCAATCTCTCGCGCTCCGAAACATGGTCGCGAAGCTCGTAAGCCTTGGTGGCATAGCCGAGCGCTATCGATGGTTGGTCGAGATTGCT
>Ga0209248_10000536_pt1 | contig 12010 bp, 15 predicted proteins | sample BogFormECP04_OM1_FD_188241 | JGI IMG/M metagenome (GOLD analysis project Ga0209248, IMG submission 188241) | Bog forest soil microbial communities from Calvert Island, British Columbia, Canada - ECP04_OM1 (SPAdes) (version 2) | ecosystem: Environmental > Aquatic > Freshwater > Wetlands > Bog ... | reverse complement strand
GTAAGACGAAAAATTATAACATTCAATATCCTTACTATGCCGGCTAGTATAAATAAAATACTGGCACCGGATATCTTTGAAGCCGGAAGGAAGACATACGGTGGAACCCAGACATTTTCTTAATATGCCGGACGTATATTATGTGGCAGTCTTGACGTTGATAGGTATTCAGTAGCATACCCCCGAACTTTAATTATTGAGGCTGGACGTTGTTGGATATCCGCCACGTGGTAATAGAAGGCATTGCGCGTTATATGCCGGAAGCTCTACATATGCCGGATTAATACGAGGATATATGGATGTCACATTGAGCAGTCTGGTCGTTGTTTGAATCTGCCATGCACACAATATGCCGGAAGCTCTTTGTATGCCGGATTAACATGGTCATCTGGCATTCAGCATAAATTAATTCTGGTAGGTATAATATCAGTACTATAGAACAAGCCGCGAGTACAACACACTCAGAAATGGCGACCATTGCAGTCCAGACATCAGAGCGTGCAAAACGTGGAATGCAAAAAAAGGGAAATCAACACCGTAATTCAGGAGAGAAGGAGAAAGAAAAGTGCATAAGAAGGCAAATAAAAGTTCAAACATCCTTACTCATCATCGGACTCCTCAAACATATCATCCCTGAGGAAAGAAAAATGACCCGGGCCGTATTCCCAGTCTCCTCGATCCTCCGAATCGCTCCATTCCTCGGCAATTTCAACCCCGCCTGACTGCCGGTCTGACAGATCAGCGGAGGCCTCATATGAGGGCCTCGCCAGCTCATCTCCACTATGTTCCTCCTGATCTTCCTCGTCTGACCACATTTCAGCAATAGCCAAATTTTCTTGAGGAGCCGGGATTGGCGAACCGCCATCCTCTGACCCGGAAGACCACTGGTCTACTACGTCGATAGCTGACGCTGTGTCCGGTGCCGGAGCTTTGTCTGAATGTACAGAGGGAGTCCCGGAAGACCATTGTTCGATGGTCTCCATATTATCTGCCGGCGCCGGTGCAGATTGTGAATCTTCCGGTGCCGGGTTTGGAAGGACAGAATTCGAAAGCCGGAATGGATTATAGACCAGCCGGTGGTCTGCCTGAGATAAGTACTGGGGTAAGTGTAGATCGGTTGAAGGGGGAGATATGTTAGCTTCCGCCGGGATTTCGTCGTGTTGTCCTAGAGACGATTCGACTGTATTAGCCCCTTCCGAGTCCTCTCTACCCTGTCTACCCTCGGCCAACGATATATCATAGCCAGAATGCGGCACACGTCCGGGACGGGTACCGATCCGGCGTAGCCCAAGAACATCGTCTTCGGTTAATGTTTCACCCCATGTCCACTTGTAGGATGAAACAGGAAGTTCTTGAAGTCGTTTGAGATCCGATGACGCTTTCCTGTGGACTTCTGCAATCCGGTGAGCCACCTTTGCCTTTGCCGGTGCCGGAATACGCTCTGTCTCTTTCAAGATGGCGGCCTCGTGGAGCTGGTTGAATGTCGAAGCCCTGCGGATTCCGACATTCAAGAGATTGTGGGTGGTAGAGGACATTGTGTCGGCAAAGGTTTGAAATTTGACGACGTCCTGGAGAACATCGCTCAAGAGTTGCCGGTATTGTGTGCAGGATGGGCATCCCTTTCTGTTGTACTCCGGTGTTGAGATGCTGGGGCCGGATGTTGGATTTGAGGGTCCGGCAACTGTGCCGGCTGGTAATGAGATGCTGGGGCCGGATGTTGGATTTGAGGGTCCGGCACCGGTGCCGGCTGGTAAGACGGTGGTTTTGCTTTTTTCTACGTTGAAGTGTTCGAGGCACTTCATCATCGTCAGTTTGCCTAGGATTTCTACATTTTCTAGGTCTTTTCGCATCGGACCGGACCACCACTGGAGATGGTAAGTGCGGACCTGCTGATGCTCACCGGCATCCAGGGTGTGGAGGACACTATCATCCAGCCGGTACGGCAGATACTTTTCATCCGGCACAAAGGCAATCGAATTCGCCAGCGAGCGGATGATGATTGGTATGGACGCCGCATATCCTCGGGCCAATGCCATGCCGACTACAGAGAGTACCCAGTCCTAAAATAGTGTTAAAAAGTTGGAATAATTAAGCTTGTGGGGCTTAATCTTACCAACTCGCGATGCAAAAGGGTTTGAACCCAATTTCCGTACTCCGTATTTTTTATGGCTTTATCCCGGGTATCTGTCAAGATCGCGCGGAACCGTGACTCGGCATAATCTACAATATTCTGCACTACATTTCGTATGACTGATTGGTCCACGGCCTCCTGGGGAAGAAGGGGATTGAATGAGCGAATTGAGCGAATAATTGACATGATGGTGAACGATAAGAAATTTTAAAAGTTGATATTCCACATATGGAAATAGCTCTATATGAAAAAACTTAATTAAAATTAATCATCTTTCTTTTTCGGTGACGACGAATAAGATCGTCCGACGAGCTTGTACGGGACTTATCTTTCAAAATACAGTTTTTTGTATGCTCCCGTCTGGAGCTAACAATTGCACCGGAAACGAACGATTCGTACGGGACTTATGCCCTCGGACTAGATAGAATCTCTGACGGGGTCCGTGTTACTATACTAGAGGTCGCCGAAGAAGATAACGAGAGGGCTACTCCGTGGGTTTCATCCTTAGATGACCAATACCACTGTTTTTATTATTTCAATACGTATTTTTTTGAATGATACTCCGGCATTCTGGATTTCACGTCATGCCGGATGCTTCGCATCTGCCCGGTTCCGGAAGAGAGGAAGAACATGTCATGCCGGATGCTTCACATCTAACTAATACTCCGGCATCCTGGATCGGATGTCATGCCGGACCCGTAACTTCTGCCGGGTTCCGGAAGAGTTTCCCATTGAACAATGTTGCCGTTCTACACAACGTGCCGTGTTCCTGAAGAGAAGAACCCGGCTGATTGCTTTAACTTTTATAGATGGTAATTAATTTATTTACAAAGGTGACTCGTAAGCTGGGTGGCAACCTCTAAATATTCTGTCCGCTTTTCTCATAAGAACCTCCCAAACATCCCGTTTCCGATTCCGATACGCTATAGCTCCTTTTGAAAGGTTGAGGGTGTCGAAACTACTACCCGATGCCGGAGGGGCAATAACCCATTTACGACTCATGTATTGAAAATATCTAACGGTCCACTGCATTTCGTAACCGGTCAGAGTGACTTCTTCTTGCCACCTCATTAGCTGAGCTCGTGCCCGGAGCCAATGCACACGACGAACTGGTTATAATGAGTATACTGGCAAGATGACCAAAACCTTTGAAAAAAAACTTACATTCAATTACATTTTGGTCGGCACCGGTATTGTTGTCGCCGGATGCCAATCCCCAACGATGACCGCCGGATGTTTGCCAAATCCAGGATAGCTTGAGTCGAGTTGACCCCGGTTCGTTGGGATTAACAACAACAGTGCTAGCTTTCACGTCCTCTGTGGTCAGTATCTGAAACCGATCTGCTACTTCCGGAGGGGCGCCAAGTGTAATAAGCCGGGCCCGGCATTGTGTATACAATCTGCAGTGAACTGATATCTTGAGGTTTAATTTTTTGACCTCGGCCCTTGACCGTGTGTTTACATCCTTACGCGGAGCGACGCGAATAACATGGGAAAATTGGAAACTTTTTTCTGCTATGAGGTCCCGGATGCGATTCAGATGATTTTCGGCATGTTGAATTCGATAGGAGAGTTCTAATGGAGCATGCTCCTGCCCCACATTTCCATTGGATGGAAGCGGCAGCATCTGGTTTTCGATTGGGATAGCACCGGTTGAGGCCGGTTCATCGATGGCAGGGTTCAGATCCCCCTGTGCTGGGCCCCCCGGCATCGGCTCGTTGACGACCTCATCCCACATCCCAAGTGGTTCCTGGACTGTCCGACATGTTGACGAATGGACTTCAACGACACCGGCGGCAAGGGTCTTACGTTTGAGTTCATGAACAAGTGCTGTCAATTGTTCGCGTGCCGACTCAATAGATTGCTGGGCCGTGGTTCCAGGGTTCCGGCCTAGATGTCGGACTTTCGCTTGAATTTCGAGCCTGTATAATTTGAGCATGTACATAATAAATATATTTTCCTAAATTCCAACTCACTGTTTTTCCTCAACTGCCAAAGAAAGTTCCATCCAAGAACCTAAAGGGGATGATTGTGATCCGGTTGACGATTGGAGGGTATTTGGACTTCCGGCCAGTTTGGCGGCGTATATCTCCATAACCTTAACATCTTGCCTGCGGATAGTTTCGGCCTTCTTTATATCTTCCATCCACTTCTCCACCGCTGTTGTTCCGGCCTCATCGGTAAGATTACGATGATATGATTTAGCGTGCTCGAGCATGTCGATTGCATGTTGATAAGACCCGCATAAATGGGAGACCATGCCGACACACTTCTTATGGTTAGAGTCGGTCGCATGATCGTCTAAGGTTTCTGCACGATTAGCCAACGTTGCTGTACGCGCCATAGGCGAAATTGAATTTAGGGATGACCAGAGAGATTCCAAAATCTCGCCGGCAACAATGCCGGAGCCGGGAATGAATGTTGGTGCAAATTGAAAGAAACATTGCTCTTTATGGGCATGGACATGAAAAAGACCGATCGCGGCATCGATAACAAGGCCGGGTGGAAGATGCTGGCCTATACGATCGAGGATGTAGACAATGTATTGGCACACAATGTCATATATGAAGAGGATCGTTTGTTCATAATGAACATGAGTGTGCTTTAATCCCATGAGGAATGAGAAGTCCGCGTTTTTCTGTTGTTCTCCCTTAAACAAGTCTACCAACGCCTGGGGGGCGTAGCACCCATGCCGGCCACAAGCAACGCTGAATACACCTGTTATGTCACATAGTTTGGAAGCCTGTAGAGCGTTTGTGATTGCTCTGAATGTATTTTCACAGGGTGCTTTCTAGAAACATATCAACTTATAATAATGTATGTGATCGTTCCAGCACTGGCATATTACCCACCGGCAGGCGTAGTCCCTGCCGGTAGAGACAAAGTCCGGCATAGTCCGCGGGTTGATGCCGGTCTATTCATTGATTGGATGAACGATATTCGTCGAATACAATGAATTACAGGATTGGAAGAATGCCAATGCCGGATACCGGACGCGATATAATTAAATAAATACTCACTGTTAATTTTTCTATGGCCGTGGCAAGGAAGGTGAAATACTGGTCTCTTTTCGGTATCATTCCACTGCCTTCGGAGAGCCATACATCCTCGACATCACTGTTTTGGCGAACATGATCGGCTTTGAAGTTTCCGTCCGCGACAAATATACGTTTGTAAACCCATCTAGTAATCTTGGTGAGTCAAAATAAATAAAGATAAAAATCTTCCACATGCCGTGCATGGTCTTCCCTCCAGTTGTCCGGAATGTTAATTCCGGGTTGTGGACATGCCGGACAGAAAATCGCGAGTTCACCGGCGCCCACGTCCTTCACCTTGTTTGGACCTCCGGCATACCCGGCCCATTTTAATTTCTTCATCCAACGCCAGATCCGGGCCATTCTACGAAATTCCCGGTACAAATCCAGCACCTCCCCAGGTGCCATTGGCGTAGTGAGCCGCCGTATTAACTGGTAAAACTGATATGCTGAGGCCTTTAGTTCGAGATTACACAACCGAAAATGGTCCAGGACCTGCGCTGAAAAAAGCGTTTTAATGCGTTTGAGACTCGCCGGTAGCAATTGTGCTGCAAAGAGGTCGAGGGGAAGGTTGTCCGTACCATGGCACTCGCAGCTAACCATGGCAATGTTGTGAAGGCCGTTGGTGTGAACAACTCGATGCAGGGTCCCGACTGTGGCTGCCGCTAATGCCGGATCGGCATTCGCAAAGGCATTCTCTTCCAATTTCTCATCGCCATCGCCTAAATCTTCTCCCTCGTTCTCAAAGTCGTCAAAGTCGTCTATTGGATTATCCATATCAAAGTCCTCTGTATATGGCACCGGGTCCGGATCCGGCATATGGTACGGCGCAACTGCATTAAGGGACCGGCGTAGCTCTATTTGTTCCTCTCTATCCTTGGTCCCTGCGGCAGAGTCCAATAAATTACTCCACCTAGCGAGAGTATCGCATACCGCCACTCCTGTATAATGCCGGATGAATAGATATACGCCTACCTCGCTTAATTCAGCCCGACGAAAGTATGAACCATTCCAACATTCTATGCGATGAAATGGATTCTCTCTATGGCTGGAGCGCATGCACGACCGGCATATCAGGGTGGGTGAGATGCATTCCCTACATCTCCAAACCGCAATTGATTCGTGACAAAGGTGGCATGCTCCGGCATGCTCCGGCATTGCCTCACGCGACAATAAAGCCTCGAGAAATTCGTCCATGCGGTCGACGAACTGCTGCATATAACTACGTTGTGTCTGGACGACGAATATTTAGCAATGAAAATGGATTTAGTGATTGTATGCCCACCGGAGATGTGTGTGATCCCTCTGGTGGAGGCGAAGGAAACTCGGCCGGTTCGTGGTTCAATGTTTCCCTTTCTTTCATTTTTTCGATAGCGGGGGTAACATGAGAGGATGATGGTGGATCTAGTGATTCCCAGATTTGTGTGGACATTACCGTACCGTCTTTCTTTGTTTTGTATATAGTTTTGGGGGTTACCACCTGTGCCGAGTCAACTTCACCTACGATCATCGGTCCAGTCGCTCTTTTGCGTTTCGTGTTTCTTTGGTTAGACATGGGGGTAAAGATGAAATAAAGTTTAGTTGAAATCGATTGATAGAGAAGCCGGGGAAGATAGGAAGAAAGATCTTATGATATAAATCGTTAAACATGTGTTGAACACATGTTTACCATGAGGGTCAGAGTTATTTCGACCTTCCCCTTACCCATCTTTTTTTAATCACTGTCCACATCTTCTGATGACGACCGATATATCTGATAATCACGTCGAGTTTAACTTCGTGAGCGGCTTATCCGATGATGAGAATCCGCAAGAAAAAAATCATGTTTATTCGAAAGAAGAACGACTGCTTATCGATAAATACCGAGAAAAGTATCAAGCTGCAACTTCCCCATCTCAAAGAAAGATGATTGCAAAGCTCGAAATTTTCCCGGAACTTTTCAATTACTGGAAAGGCAAGGGAAAGGTGTATAATAATGAGGAAACCGAGAGGAAGACCAAAGTACGTTCATCGTTAATATAAGTAACGTTTCATTCAGAATGATAATAATTCTTAATTGTACTGTATTATTCAGGATTTTCTTCAATGGGTACGGAACACATGGAGGAAGAACAATCAGACTCCAAAGTCGACACCTAAACAATACAAACTTAGCGATTTACTTTGGTGGCTGCGACGAGATGTTGTTTTGAAAGAAATATCGAATATTATGGGCTTGGAAAAGGTCGACACAAACACTCCCGGCTGGTTTGAGCATCGGATGCTGGCTACTCAAAAAATTTTGGACAATATGATGGACGACGAGAAGAAAGAGCTACGTAGGAAAGGGGAAGAAATGAGGAAGAATGGGATGCCGGAGGAGTTACAAAGAAAGTAAGTGCTCGACAATCTTGCCCGGCGATGCCGGATCCTCATATATTTCCATTGCTCGGCACTAAAAAAATATGAACAGATTTGCTGAAGAAAAATGGAAAAATCGTTTCACCACGGCAGCGAAAGAGAACTATAACGAGATGGGGCTACTAACGTTCTCAGTAGTGTTTTATACACTTAAGAATGGGCAACAGGCCGTTGATATGTACGTTTATTCTAGCTGTTCAGGAGTGATACGTTCCTTATCCCAGGTCTTCAGCCATGATAACATTTCGGAGCTCTTGGGAATCCCATGCAAATCGTTCCGGGAAATGCATGAAGATAAGGCCTCCGAAATTATGCGAAACGTGGTCTCGTATATCCAGACAGTACGCGCCGGTGCCGGAACCGGACCAGCTACAGGAAAGAGAATTATGACTATCGAGTTAAATCCGGACGGTTTTCCGATTGCTCCGGATCCGGCATCCTTGGAAAAAACGACGAAAGCAGATTTGGAAACTTTGTATCGGAGGTATATAACCTCTCATTATTGTAAGTTGTCCAAGATGCATTTTCAGTATGACAAGGAGTGAATGTTGATTAAACTTAGGTCTGGCTTCCGGCATTGACAATCGTCAGGCTCCTTTTAAACGGATCACCGAAAAACAATCCGATTTTATTATGAGCAAGTATCTTCCACGTGGACTGAAGTTGCTTGATCCCCGAGCAATGAGACAAGAAGATATCGTAAAATTTTTCAAACATATTTCGACCCGACAGATATCTCATGGAGTTAGAGATGCATTTCGATTCAAAGCCGTCATGACAAGCCGCAAAGGAAGCAATCTTGACAAAACTCATTATATCGATCCCCTAGCGAATCCGGCATTGTTGGTGATGGACCCATTGGATACCGAACCTAATCCGGCATCACCATCTGGGCACGTACCGGCATTGCCATCTGCTTATAGCGATTTAAACCCGGCACCAACATATGAGCCGGTACCGGCATTGCCACCGGTACAAAGAGTTTTCACATCGGTGTTCAGTATTGGGGACCCATCGGCTATTGGAGGACAATCAAATCCACCGGAGGTAACGCCAAACCTCACCGCTAATACTACTAGAACAGCGAGAGGACGACCAGAGCAGCATGCATTTGATAATGCCGGTGATGACAATCAGGAAACAACAGAACGACGACCTAGACCGAGACCTAGACCAACAGCGAGAGGAGGAAAGAAGGTCCAGGGACACGCTTCTGAAAATGCCGGTCACATTCGTGAAACTCCACGACCGGAACGTCAGGCACTTACCTTTGACCCAGGACACCAATGGGAGTCAAATTATGATCTGGACCCATCATTGGATCCAGGAGTTGAATTACCATCTACTTCAAATACGACTGAGTTGTTAACTCCATGGCTTACATTAACCACGGACGGTTCGTCAGTACAAACACACACCCCTACGCCGGCCAAGTCTCCACGTCGCAAGGCCGACATGTTAGCGATTGACGAGGCACAGAGTTTGATTGTAAAAGGAAAGAGGCGACGGTGAAGTTGCTTTATCAGGCCGGAACCTCTGCTATTTTCCTACCGGCATGTACAAGGAATTATAGAATAAAAATCAGTCCGGTTCCGGCATATACCCTTTTTTTTTTTTCAGGCATGTTGAATGAAACGAATGAAACAAAATTTTATTATAACGCAAATGACAGAAAAAAAACCAAAAAACAGCAAGATATAGTAGGTACAAAAAAATTAAGATCCCCGGACCAACGCTTCAATGCCCGCGTTGCTTTTTGGAAGCCGGATCATCGAAAGAATCCGAGCGTGGTCGCTTTGGTGCAGGGGACAAACGTGCGGACCGACGGGGTTGCGAACTCTCGGGGGCAGGGGAACGAGACCGGGATCGACTGGGAATGCCGGAAGAAGACTCGACGGCCGGAGTCGTATCCGGCACTCGTAAAAGCCCGGTTGCCTGTGATGTTACGGGGGTGGGAGGAATCACTTGGACAGGCGGCGGCATGGTGTGAGACGAAGTGTCGTCCCGATCCGCTTTGGTAAAATTGATTAGCAGGAAGCAACAAAATTTTATAATAATGGACTTACACGAAACCGGCTCACTCACAGGCACCGGCTCGACTCCAGGCACCGGCTCGACTCCCTCATCTTCCGGCGGCAGATCGCCTGGCTGATCACCTTCCTCTTCCGTCTCGACAGGCAAGACATGCTCCGGCACAACATGATCCGGCACAGGAGGTTCCGGCACTAGAGCATCTGGCCCCGGGACGAAATCACCCGGCGTAACACCTTCCGTGAAGACTGTGTCCGGCATGACGTCCGGCCTGGTATTTTGTGACTCGTCTGCCGGAGACATGATGTTTTCAGGGCCCGGGGATGGCGGAGGGGATGGGGTTGGATGATCAGAAGACAGGTCGATTATTTCCGGTGTCCCGGCGTTGTTGGAAGTGGCAGCCGCTTCTACAAGAAGTTTGCAACGAGTCTTAAAAAAAAAAAAAATTTGAACTTACTGTTGAGCAATGGATGAGTTAGCATATGAATCATACACATCGCTCGTGCAAGCCGGAGGTCCATCGCTTGTAGAGTATTTTCCTGCCGGGTGACGATGACCTTCAAATTCTTGATGTCCTCGACGTACGTTTCGACTAGATCATCAACCTTCATCTGCGCATACCTAGCCGTACGATGGACCGCTTTCAAGCGTTCTTCAAAACCGTTCACCATCTCGATGGCATCGTCGTACGCATCGTGTCCATGAGACTGCTTGGCATCCTTGATATCCGTGAGCTGCCGGTCTATCTTGAAGAACCGATTTGCTAGGGAAGTATATATTCAGTTTATTTATTTTTTCTATAAAAGAAAAAAAACATACCACAGTAGCCCTCGAAATCGGCTAGGGTACGTCCTTTAGGCCTCCGGATCTCCCCTTGAACAGCGACTTTGGCGTTATCTGCCTCGTACTCGTCAGTCGAATGTACATATTCCGCGCTTTTGACCGGTTTCCGAGGTTTGGCCGGAGGGTTTTTCTGTGACGACGCTGGTACCGGGGCGGCTTTTGTCTTAGGTGCCGGCTTCTTTTGGGCTGGTCGTTTGGCCGGTTTGGAAGATTCTACAGCGTCCGGCGCTGATCGTTTGGCAGGGATGGCCTGAGAGGAAGGGCCGGACGGGTATAACGAGGGTTTTCTTGAATCGTAGTCATCCTCGTCGTCATCACTCACGGGGTCACATCTCATCTTCAGCTTCGCGCAGCCGAAGCATGCTACTCCCGTACCCGCCTGTTCCACGCAATTCTTCTTTGTCCTCTTACACCTCTTGCACGCTGGAATCCGGTGAATTTGACTGCTTTCCGGCACCGGTCGTTTCTTCTCGCCATCTGGCTGACTCTTCTCCGGCGCCGGCACTGCTTGGCCCTGGGTCTTCTCCGGCACGTCTCCCTGGGTCTTCCACGGCAATGCTGGCTTCGGGTTTGCCAATTTACGCCTCTTAACCTTGACAACAGGAAGTTTCTCTGCCTCCCGGACTACTTCCTTCCCCTTCCCTTTGTCAACGTTCACCGGCGCCGGTTTCTTCGCCCCCCGGACTACTTCCTTCCCCTTCCCTTTGTCAACGTTCACCGGCGCCGGTGACTCATCAGCATCATCTGCATCCTCATCCCGATTTAAAACTGCAAATCGGTTTATGTATCGCGGTGAGGGAGACCGGGAAGGAGGTGCGACGACACGTGGTTTGGCGCTGGTGCCGGGTTGCAATTGTGAGTGTTCGAATTGGGTTGGTTTAGGGCGTGCCGGAGGTAAACCCACCGGACCACGTGAGACAGGGATGGGGGAAATTGCAGGCGTCGGTTTCGCAGTCCGGGAAGGATTGGTGAATTGCGCTGGTGAGATTGGGATGGGCGCCGGTCCTGCCGGAGGGGAAATCGCAGGCGTAATTGTCAATGCTTCGGTCGGTGGGGCCGGACGAGCTTGTAGAGCCGGCAAAGTTGGAAGTGCCGGAGGAACAGTCAGGGCCGGTTGACGTTGGTCCGGGAATTGGAGGTCGAAAGCCTCCAACAATTTTTGCTGTCCGGCCCATAAATTTTTGAGGCCCTCCTCGTCGTTCTTCACCGGGTGCCATGCTCTTGTTACCCTCCAAATAAATCGAGGGACTCTAATTTCTTCATCGAATTCAGGCTGGCCCATGGTCGCCTTCGATGTTTTCATGAGTGTGTTCTAAAATGAAGTGAGTTAATAATAGAGGAAAAAAGATAAAAGGACTTACAATCCTTCCTTTCTCGGCAGCAAAGACAGTTTTCAGATTGCCTTCACCGGACGCTCTCTGGAGGATAGCGTCCAATTCATCGATCAGTGTTCGGAATTGGGTAGGCGTGACAGGCATTGAAGCAGAATGGAACGGCTGGAGAGAACGGCTGGAGAGAACGGCTGCGGAGAACGGCTGGGCAGTCAGTGGGGACTTGGGGAGTTGAAATT
>Ga0209248_10000534_pt1 | contig 12017 bp, 9 predicted proteins | sample BogFormECP04_OM1_FD_188241 | JGI IMG/M metagenome (GOLD analysis project Ga0209248, IMG submission 188241) | Bog forest soil microbial communities from Calvert Island, British Columbia, Canada - ECP04_OM1 (SPAdes) (version 2) | ecosystem: Environmental > Aquatic > Freshwater > Wetlands > Bog ... | reverse complement strand
GACCATTCTCAAATATTGCAATCCGTTGCCGAGCAGGAGCTCCGTGCTCTCCTCGGTCAGCCCGTGGGAGCGGTAGAAGGAGCGGTAGGGCTCCGACTTCAGGCCTTGCGGGTCGAGGCGGATGTTGAGCGCGATCAGATATTCGGTCTCGCTCATCGCCAGTTGCAGGCCGAAGCGCTCGCAAAGCCATCCGGCCAGACCGACGTGGTCCGGGTGGAAGTGGGTGGCGATGACCCGCGTCAGCCTGCGCCCCCGAAGCGGCCCGGCGAGAAGCGCCTCCCAGGCGGCGCGCGACGGCGGGTCGTCGATCCCCGCATCGATGAGCGCGAACCCGTCGCCGTCTTCGATCAGGTAGACGTTGACATGGTTGAGCCGGAACGGGAGCGGAAATCGCGCCCACAGGACGCCAGGACGAACCAAGATCGCTTCGCCGGGCTTCGGCGGAACGGGATTGGGAAACACGATCGTCTCGGGCATTGCACGGTTGGACATCGTCCGGTTTCGTCCTTCGAGTGTTGCGTTCGCTTCGATCCGCCTCAGCCGAGCGGAAAGAAGCGTGGCGCGCCGGAAGCGTCGAGCTGGCCGCTCGCGCCGACCCCGTAGACGCCGCGCGCCGCATTATGCGGGTGCGCTGCGGCCTGGGCGAGGCTCAGCACCGGGGCGAAGCATGCCTCGCTCCCCTCGAGCAGTGCGCGCCAATGAGCGCTCGGTCGGCTGAGGAAGAGCGCGCGGAACCGCGCTTTCAGCGCCGGCCAGGCGGCGCGGTCGTATTGCGCTTTCGGATCGACGTCCGCAAGGCCGAGCTTTTCGATCAGCAGCGCGTAGAACTGCGGCTCGAGCGCCCCAATGGTCACGTAGCGGCCGTCGGCGCAGGCGTAGACGTCATAGAAGGGCGAGTCGTGGAACATGCTCGAGCCCGCATCCATGAGCCCGGAGGCGCGCGCCGCGAGCGCGATGCCGCTGAGACTCGCCACGACGTCGATGATCGAACAGTCGACGACGCAACCTTTGCCGCTCCGCCCGGCGGCGAACACCGCGCTCATCAGTCCGAACGCCAGCCCAAGCGCGCCGCCGCCGTCGCCGATGACCGTCGGCGGCGGGATCGGCGCCGCGTCCGGGCGGGCGGCAAGCGACAGCGCGCCGCTCAGCGCCACATAGTTGAGATCGTGCCCCGCGGCTTGCGCCAGCGGACCGTCCTGCCCCCAGCCGGTCACGCGGCCGTAGACGAGCCGCGGATTGCGCCTCGCGCATTCGGCGGGGCCGAGGCCGAGGCGCTCCATGACCCCCGGCCGATTGCCCTCGATCAGCGCGTCAGCCGTCTCGACGAGGTCCAGCGCCTTCTCGACCGATTCCGGACGCTTGAGATCGAGGGTGACCATCCGTTTGCCGCGCCGAAGGGGCTGGTCGGAGAACGGGCTTCCCGGATCGCCGAGGGCCGCCTTGTTGGGGCGAACGACTGCAACGACCTCGGCGCCGAGGTCGGCGAGCATGCGGCCGGCGAGCGGACCTGGGCCGATGCCCTCGAACTCGATGACGCTCAGGCCGGCAAGCGGACGAATCATTGTCGGGGCCCCAAGCGTCGAATCCATGTGCGGCTCATTACCTCGAGGACAGAGACGCGCCGAAGCCTCAAGCTCGCTCCGGAAACAGCGTCTTGAGGCCCTGCGGCGAAGCTTCAGCGACGCCGCGCTCGGTGATAAGCCCGGTCACCAGACGGGCCGGCGTGACGTCGAACGCCGGATTGGCGGCGCTTCCGCCTTCCGGCGCGATCCGGACCCGCGTGATCGCGCCGTCGTCGCCGCGGCCCTGGACGAAATTGACTTCGTCCGCGTCGCGCTCCTCGATCGGGATTTCCTTCACCCCGTCGCGAACGGTCCAGTCGATGGTCGGCGACGGCAGCGCGACATAGAACGGCACCGCATTGTCGCGCGCGGCGAGCGCTTTCAGATAAGTGCCGATCTTGTTGCAGACGTCGCCGTTGGCGGTCGTCCGGTCGGAGCCGACGATCACCATGTCGATAAGACCGTGCTGCATCAGATGCCCGCCGGCGTTGTCGACGATGAGGGTGTGGGGCGCGCCGTGATGCGTAAGCTCCCAGGCGGTGAGAGAGGCGCCCTGATTGCGCGGACGCGTCTCGTCGACATAGACGTGGACGGAGAGGCCGTCTTCCATCGCGAGGTAGATCGGCGCGGTGGCGGTGCCGTAATCGACCGTCGCCAGCCAGCCGGCGTTGCAATGGGTGAGGATGTTGACCGGTTCGCCCGGCTTCTTGCCTTCAGCCAGCCGCCGGAGGAGCTTGAGGCCGTTGCGCCCGATCGCGCGGTTGATCTCGACGTCCTCGTCGGCGATCCGCTTGGCCTCGGCGCAGGCGACGGCGGCGCGCGCATGCGGAGCGAGCGGCGCAAGACGCTTGCCCACCGCGTCCAGGGCCCACCGCAGGTTGATCGCGGTCGGCCGGGTCGCCGCAAGCTTGTCCCGCGCGGCGACGAGCGCCGCGTCGCTCGGATCCTCGCGCATGGCGAGCGCGAGCCCATAAGCCGCCGTCGCCCCGATCAGCGGCGCGCCGCGCACCCACATGTCGCGGATCGCCGTCGCAGCTTCGCCGACGCTGCGCAGGGTCACGATGCGAAACTCATGCGGCAGCCATCTCTGGTCGATGATGTCCACGCCCCAACCGTCGGCGTTGAGCCAGATCGTGCGATACGGGCGTCCGTCGACTTTCACCCAGGGTTCTCCTCTTTGCTGCCTCGCTTCGACTCGCGTATCAGGGCGCGGCTGGAATATCACAGTCGGCGAGACCACGGAATTCAAGTTCGGGCGGCTAAAATAATTGACTTTGTCGCAGGTCAAAGGCGACCCTATCCGCCGGCGGGCCTTTCCGGCCGGCATCGCCGAATTCCGCTGCGCTAGGGACGAAAGGGAGACGCGACATGATCGACGGATCCTCGACGACCGGCGACGCCAGGGCCCCGAGCGCCACCGCGACGCTCTCCCGGGCCCTGATCGCGTTCGAAAGCGAAGAATCGGCGCGCCTCCGGCTCGCGGCGTTCGGCTACCCGCCCGACGTCGCCGCCGAGATCGCCGTCTATCTCGCCCAGTCGACCGATCTGCCGCTGTTCATCGACGACATTACGCAGGCGCTCTCGCGGGAAGGGATTGCGGCCGAGTTCGTCGCCCTCGACGGGTTGCCGCAGCGGTTGAGGGACTTGGCGCCGCAGAGCGACCGGACGATCGTGTGGGCGTTCACGGACGGCGTACGCTTCTATCGCGGCTCGTCGATTCCCGCTCTCGCCCGCCTCGAGGGCTTCGCGCGGTTCGCCAGCCCCGCCGCGGCGGCGCATCTGTGCCAGGACAAATTCGCGAGCCTCGCACTCGCTTCCGCCGCCGGCCTAGCCGTGCCGCCATCAAGGCTGATGGAAGGCGAAGCGGGAATCGCCGCGCTAGGGGACTGGGCCGCCAGTTCCGGACCGTTGTTCGTGAAGCCGAATAGACTTGGGGCGAAGATCGGCATTTTCGCCGACAGCCTCTGCCGCGATCGAGCAGAAGCGAACGATCGGGCGAAACGCATCTGGGAGCGCTACCGTGACCGGGCGCTGATCCAGGCCTTCATCGAAGGCGACGACGTGCGCGTCAGCTTCATGGATCTCGGCGGCGAATTCGCCGATCAGCTCGGCGTCGAACGGATCGTCAAGGATCCCGCGAGCGAAGCCGGCGGGGCCTTTCTGACCATGAAGGACAATGAGACCTTGTCGGGCGCGCGCGACACCACGGGCGGACGCGGCGGCTTCGGCGCCTCGCGGGCGGCCGCCTTCACCCCGCGCATGGTCGATCTGCGCGGCGAGGACGACGAACGGTCGCGGCGGGCGGTCGCCCAAATCCTTGACTTAAGCGGCCGCCTTGCCCGAGTGGTCGGGCTTCGCGACGTCTTCTCGATCGATTTCCGCGTCGACGCTCTCGGCCGGCCGACGTTCTTCGAATTCGAGGTCTGCCCAGGCGTCACGATCTACGACTTTCAGAACTACCTCAGCCGTCGCGGCGTCACGCTCGGCGGCGGGCTCGCGAAGGCGATGCGGCTGGCGTTCGAGTCACGGGCGGCCGCGGGCGAAGCTTAGGCTTCGATTCCTAATTTACAGACCGCTCCGCCAGCGCCTACACTCGATCGGCGCTGAAGAATGGGCCGGTACGGCTGCGCCGTCTGAACTCCGGGGAGGCATCGCCATGACCGACGCAGGTCCTGAAACGGATACCGGGTCCTCTCTTCCATCGCTGGCGCAATGCCAACAGGTGATCGCGAAGAGCAAGAGCTCCGGCCTCAAGGGCATCCGCGAATTGCCGGCGCTGCTCAAGCCCGAGTGCCCGGAGCTGGCCGAAATCCTTGGATCTTCAGCGATCACGACAAGTCTGGAAACCTTCGACCGGCAGGACGCGGAGTCAATCGCGCAGCAGACCGACCTCAAATATGAGGCGAACCGCGCCAACCTCTGTCTTCTCGCGGCCGGCGTGACAAGCGCCGTGATCCTCGCGGTCGCCGCCACGGCGGGGACTGCCGCAGGGCAGGTCGCGGACGCGGCCAAGGGCGCGGCCGGTCAAACCTCGGTCGATCCCTCGACCGCGAAATTCAACGTCACGCTGCTCCTCGGGCTGCTCACCCTGGCCTTTGGCGCAGGAGCCGCCTACTTCAATTTCGTCGCGCGCGACCAGGGTCGAGTCTCGCGCTGGCAAGCGAGTCGAGGCGACGCTGAGATGGCGCGCCAGGCTGTTTTCACCACGATCGCCTCGGCTGCTGCAGGAAAGAGCGCCAAAAACGTCCTTTTTGGGCTTGCCGTGGTCATCCGCGATCTACTCGAGGACCAGAGGGCGTACCTGGTCAACGCCGCGCAAAAACACCGGAACTCTTCCGTAATCTCGAGTCGGTGGGGCGGGCTCGCCGGCGCCCTTGCCTTCATCGGCGGCAGTGGCGCCATCGTCGCAAGTCAGGGAGGCGGCTCGTGGGCAAACTGGATCATCCTTGCCGGCGTCTTCGGCGCCGCCATCGGCGCCTATGCAGCCAACCGGGAGGCGTTGAACCGTGATCGAGCGAACGCCGATCGTTATGAAAGGACGCTCGTCGCCTTGGATGGGATCAAGGGACGAACGGACGATATCGCCCGCCAGATCGCGAACGGCGAACCAAAGGCGCTGACAGTTTTCACCGGAGCGATTACCGATCTCTTGGCGAGCGAATTCAAGCAATGGCAGGAAGGGACGGCCCAGGCCGAGGCTTCGCTGGCGAAACTCGACGAAGAGTTGAACCAGTTGGGCAAACCCAAGCCGGACGCTGAGCAGAAATGAACGCGACGGCTGGCGTTGCGCGAACGTTCCGGCCAAGTTACCGTCGAGTCAGCGATCATGACCCGTGCGCGCGAGCCTGCGCGCGATGGCGATGACGAAAGGAGACCGTCATGTTCACGAAGACGCTCAAGAGCCGGTTCTGGCGGAAAAACCTGAAAGCCTGGGCGGCCGACGCAAGGGCGGGAACAATCGACCGGCGCGAGTTTCTCGCCCTCGCCACGGTGTTTGGCGCGTCGACCGTCGCCGCCTATGGCATGCTGGGCGTCGTCGCACCGACGCCGGCCATGGCCGAAACCCCGAAGAAGGGCGGGATCTTAAAGGTCGGCATGTTCGTCAAGGACCAGAAGGACCCGCGCACCTACGACTGGCCGGAGATGGGCAATGTCGCGCGTCAGTTCCTGGATTCGCTGGTCACCTATACCCGCCAATTCACCTTTGAGCCGGCGCTGCTCGAATCCTGGGACGTCAATCCGGACGCGACCGAATATGTCCTCCACGTGCGGAAGGGCGTGACCTGGAACAACGGCGATGCATTCAACACCGATGACGTCGTCTTCAACATCAACCGCTGGTGCGATCAGTCCGTGGAGGGCAATTCGATGGCCGCGCGGATGGCCGCGCTCATCGACCCCGCGACTAAGAAAGCCCGGGACGGCGCGATCACCAAGGTCGACGACTTCACTGTCAAGCTGTCCCTGAAGAAGCCCGACATCACCATCATTCCCGGCATGTCGGATTATCCGGGGCTTATCGTCCATCGCGATTTCGAGAAGGACGGCAAGGACCTCGTCAAACATCCGATCGGGACCGGCGCGTTCGAGCTGGTCTCGTTCGAGGTCGGCAAGAAGGCTGCCTTCAAGCGCCGCGTCAACGGCAAATGGTGGGGCGGCGAAGCCTATCTCGACGGGGTCGAGTTCATCGACTACGGCACTGACATTTCGGCGACCGTCAGCGCCTTCGATTCGAAAGAGCTCGACTGCACGATGAAGACCGACGCGGCCTATGTCGCGATCATGGACAAGGCCGGGCTCACCCGCTCCGACGTCCAGACGTCAGCGACCATTGTCGCTCGCACCAACGTCAAGCAGAAGCCATACGACGACCAGCGGGTGCGCAACGCCCTGCAAATGGCGGTCGACAACGCGACAATCCTCAAACTCGGCATCGAGGACCACGGCACGGTCGGCGAGAACTTCCATGTCGCCCCGATCCACCCAGAATATGCGGAGCTGCCGAAGAAGACCCGCGACATCGCAGGCGCCAAGAAGCTGATGACCGACGCCGGCCAGATCGAATTCGAGCACGATCTCATCACCAGCGACGAGGAATATTACAAGAACTCCGGCGACGCGATCGCGGCGCAACTGCGCGAAGCGGGCTTCAAGGTGAAGCGGACGGTTTTGCCGGGCTCGACCTTCTGGAACGACTGGACGAAATACCCCTATTCGATCACCGACTGGAACATGCGTCCCCTCGGCGTTCAGGTCCTCGCCCTTGCCTACCGCACCGGCGAGGCCTGGAACGAGAGCGCCTATTCCAACCCGGAATTCGACGCCACGCTGGAGAAGGCGCTGGCGATCCCGGATCCGAAGGCCCGCATGGTGGTGATGAAGGACCTCGAGAAGATCCTGCAGGATTCCGGCATCATCATCCAACCCTACTGGCTGACGCTCTATAACCACCGCACTGTGGAGGTGATGGATTACGGCATGCATCCGCTCTACGAGACCCACCTCGAGCGCGTATGGCTCAACGCCTGAGGCTTGGCGCGCAGCGGCTCGAATTCGGCTGCCGGTTCGCTCCGTGAGGGCGGACAGGGCGGCGCTTTGAGCGGCGACGGAGGGATTTGAAGATGGCGTCGTTCCTGGCTCGTCGGCTCGGAGCGATGCTGCTGACGATGCTGTGTCTGACTCTGGTCGTCTTCTATCTGGTCAATCTCGAGCCGAACCTGCGCAAGCTCGCGATCAGCCAGACCGAGATGCACGCGACGGATCAAGAGCTGGAAAGCTGGCTGGTCAAGGACGGCTACCGCCGTCCCTTCCTCGTTCGCTACGCCGCCTGGCTCGGAATCTGGCCCAAACAGCCCAACGTTGACCCGGCGACTGGCGTCGCGACCCCCCGCTTCTCTTTCTGCGACGAGCCTAAGACGCCCAGGTTCTCCGGTGTGCTCCAGGGCGATCTTGGCTGTTCCACCAAGTTCAAGGTCAAGGTCGCCGACAAGCTCGGCCCGGCGCTCGAGGCGACGGCGATTCTCATGTTCTGGGTCCTGGCGGTCATGGTCCCGGTCGCGCTCGCCATCGGCGTCATATCCGGCATGCGCGAAGCCTCGCGAACCGACCGCGTCCTGTCGGTGATCTCGATCGCAACCACGTCGACGCCCGAATACGTGTCGGGCGTGGTGCTCACCATCATCTTCGCCGCCTGGCTCGGCTGGCTCAACGGTTCGGCGGCTTCGGCGACGGAAGGCCACGTCACTTTCTACAACTTCGCCCTACCGGTCGCGACGGTTGCGATCTACGGCATGGGCTATGTCGCGCGCATGACCCGCGCCTCGATGATCGAGGTGATGAACGCCCAATATATCCGCACCGCGCGCCTCAAGGGCCTCGGATTCAGTGCGATCGTGCTCAAACACGCCCTGCGCAACGCGCTGATCGCGCCATTCACGGTCATCATGCTCCTCTTTCCTTGGCTCCTGACCGGCGTGGTGATCGTCGAGGTGATGTTTCGCTATCAGGGCTTCGGTCAGGCCCTGGTCGACGCCGCCGGCAACAATGACATCGACCTTCTGCTCGCCTGCTCGATCGTTTCGGTGACGCTGGTGCTCATGACCCAGCTCATCTCCGATATCGGCTACGCCTGGCTCAACCCGCGCATCCGCGTGCATTGACGGGACGTATGACGATGAGATCGATCACCGCTTCGGCGCATGCGCGACTAAAGAAGGCGATCTCCTCCCCCGATAGCCCGTCGGAAGACAGGCGTTGGGAAGGACGCCCGGCTTTCGATCGGCTAACGTGGGCCGGGGCGCGCGCCGTTCCTGTCGACGGTCAAGAGGCGCCGTGCAGTTCCTGAGCCCCGGCGAGATCGTTCTCAAGAGCCTCGTGCAGCTCATTCCCGTCTGGGCGAGCCTCGCGCTCCTCCTCACCTTAAGCTTCGTCTTTCGCCGCCGGCTTGGTCTTTATGGCCATGTCGTCGCGAGCGGGACCGGCCTCGCCGGGCTCATTCTCGTCGGCTTCTGGCTGTTCGCGGCGATTTTCGCCAATCAGATCGAGCTCTTCGATCCGCTCGCCCAGATCGCGGAATTGCAGCACGCGGCCCCGGGAGCGATCGACCCGCATTCCGGGCTGCCCTACCTGTTCGGCGGCGACAAGCTGGCCCGCGACGTGTTCGGCCGCGTCGTCGCCGGCGCCCGCATCGTGCTCATCATCGCGCCCCTGGCGACGCTGCTGGCGCTCTCGGTCGGCATCGCGCTCGGCCTGCCGGCCGGCTATTTCGGCGGCCGCATCGACGCGACGCTGTCGTTCCTGGCCAATCTGGTGCTGGCGTTCCCTATCATTCTCCTGTTCTACCTGCTGGTGTCGCCCGGCATCCTGGAGACGCCAATCCCCTACGTGCTCGCGGCGATCTTCTTCGCCTTTCCGATCGTGCTGTTCAGCATATTCTTCATCGCTGGCTATCGCGCCCGGCCCACCGCGCTCGCGGTCAGGCTGGCGCTGACCTTCATTGCCGGCGGGTGGCTGTTTGCGACCTTCGTCTTCAACGCCGACCCGTTCGGGCTCATTCAGGTCAGCCCCAGCACGCTCAACATCTTCGTCGCCGTTGCGCTCGCCTCCGGGCCCGGCATCTTTCGCATCGTGCGCAGCCTGACCCTGGACATCAAGACGCGCGAATATGTGTTCGCCGCCCAGACGCGCGGCGAAAGCCCGTGGTACGTCATGCTGTGGGAAATCCTACCCAACGCCCGCGGGCCGCTCATTGTCGACGGCTGCCTGCGCATTGGCTACACCACCATACTGCTCGGCGCGCTCGGGTATTTCGGCCTCGGCATGCCGCCCGAAAGCCCCAACTGGGGCACAATGATCAACGAATCGAGCCGCTTCATGCGCATCTACGTGCACCCCGCCCTGCCCCCGGCTCTGGCGCTGATGTCGTTCGTGCTCGGCTTGAACCTGCTCGCCGACGCGATCCGCGAGGAGTCGCTGCGCGATTGATGGAGAAGCGCATGGCCGATCCAATTCTCGAGATCGACCGACTCGGCATTTCGTTCTTCACCCGCGGCGGAGAAATTCCGGCGGTCATGGACTTCTCGTGCCGGGTCATGCCTGGGCGGGCGATGGGACTGGTCGGCGAATCGGGCTGCGGCAAGTCGACGGTCGCCCTCGCCATCATGCGCGATCTCCCCGGCGCCGGGCGGATCACCAGTGGCGCGATCCGCTTCGAGGGCCGCAATATGGCGAGCCTTTCGGAAGCGGAGCTGCGCGCCATCCGCGGCTCGAAGATCGCGATGGTCTATCAGGAGCCGATGGCCTCGCTCAATCCGACCATGCTGATCGGGCGGCAATTGGTGGAAGTGCCGCTGATCCATGACAAGGTCTCGACGGACGAGGCCCGCGCCCGCGCCGTCGACATGGTCAAGGCCGTGCGCCTGCCCGATCCCGAGCGGGTCATGCGCGCCTATCCGCATCAGCTCAGCGGCGGCCAGCAGCAGCGCGTGGTGATCGCGATGGCGCTGCTTTCCAACCCGAAGCTGCTCATCCTCGACGAGCCGACCACCGCGCTCGACGTCACGGTGGAAGCGGGCATCGTCGCGCTGGTCAAGGATCTCACCGCCCGCACCGGCGCTTCGTTGCTGTTCATCTCCCACAATCTTGGGCTCATTCTCGAGACCTGCGACGAGGTGACGGTGATGTATTCGGGCGAAGCGGTCGAGACGGGCGCGGTCAGCGACGTGTTCGGCGCCGTGCGCCATCCTTACACGCAGGGTCTCTTCCGCTCGATGCCGATGCCGGGCACGAACAAGAACGACAACCCGCTCGTTCCCATTCCCGGCCAGTTGCCGCTGCCGCATCAGCGGCCAAAGGGTTGCAATTTCGGTCCGCGCTGCGGTTACTTTCTCGAAGGCCTGTGCGACCAGGCCGACGTGCCGATGCGCGACGTCGCCGGCGCGAGCGGGCGCCAAAGCCGATGTCTGAGGGTCGAGGCGATCGACTGGGCCGCGTCGGCGCGGTCCGCGGCGCGGCTCGAGCCGGTCAGCATTGGCCCGACGGTCCTCGACGTCGCGCGACTCAAAAAGCATTACCGCGTCGCCGCGAGCGCCTTGTTCCGCAAACGGGAGAGCCGCGCGGTCAAGGCGGTCGAGGACATCTCGTTCGTCGCTCGCGAGGCGGAGGTGCTGGCGATCGTCGGCGAGTCGGGCTGCGGCAAGTCGACTCTCGCCAAGGTGTTGCTTGGGCTCGAGACGGCGAGCGAGGGCCTAGTCGTCTTCGATCACCAGGCGATCCAGAACCAGCCGGTCGAGAGCCGCGCGGTCAAGACCATCGCCTCGATACAGATGATCTTCCAGAATCCGTTCGACACCCTCAATCCGAGCTATTCGGTCGGCTCGCAAATTGTCCGGACCCTGGAGCGCTTCCGCGTTGGCGCGAGCAATGCCGAGCGGCGCGACATGATGCTGCGCCTGCTCGATCTGGTGAAGCTGCCGCGCGCCTTCGCCGGACGCAGCCCACGGCAATTGTCGGGCGGCCAGAAGCAGCGCATCGGCGTTGCGCGAGCCTTCGCCGGGCGGCCGCGCGTCATCATCGCCGACGAGCCGATGTCGGCGCTCGACGTATCGGTCCAGGCCGCGATCAGCGAACTTCTGATGAGCCTGCAGCGCGAATCCAAGACCACGATGGTGTTCATCAGTCACGACCTGTCGGTGGTGCGCTATCTCGCCGACCGCGTCGCGGTCATGTATCTCGGCCACATCGTCGAGATGGGAGCGACCGAGCAGATCTTCACGCCGCCATTCCACCCCTACACCGAAGCGCTCCTGTCGGCGATTCCGATCGCGGACGCCAGGGTGAAGAAGCGTCATGTCGTGCTCGAGGGCGAAATCCCCTCGGCGCTGTCCCCGCCGAAGGGCTGTCCGTTCCAGACCCGCTGCGGCCACAAGCGCGAGGTTCCCGGCGACTTGTGCGAACGCGAGATGCCGCCGAACCGGACAGTCGCCGACGGCCACGCCATCTTGTGCCACCTGCCGGTCGAGACGTTGAAGCGCATGGAGCCGGTGTTCGCATGACCTGTTGGCCAAGAGCTTGACCAAGCCGCTCGGGCGAGACAATCTCGGCAGGTGGATCGGCGCGCGTGCAAACCCGGTTTCATAAGCACAGAGGCAAAATTCTATGACCCACACTGTGAAGGTTGGCGAGGCGAAGACATATCTTTCCGATCTCCTCGCCAGGGTTGAGGCGGGCGAGGAGATCATCATCGCGCGCGGCGATGTGCCGATTGCCAAGCTCACGCGAATCGAAAAGGCGAATGATCTCGCCGCGGTCGTTGCGGAGGCGCGCGCCGCCCGAGCACGCGCGAAGTCCGTGGCGCGGGAAGAAGTCTTGGCGTGGAGGCGCGAGGGGGCGCGAGGGGTGTGACCATCGTGGTCGACGCTTCGATCGCGGCCGCCTGGCTCCTCCCCGAGGAGGACA
>Ga0209248_10000532_pt1 | contig 12067 bp, 8 predicted proteins | sample BogFormECP04_OM1_FD_188241 | JGI IMG/M metagenome (GOLD analysis project Ga0209248, IMG submission 188241) | Bog forest soil microbial communities from Calvert Island, British Columbia, Canada - ECP04_OM1 (SPAdes) (version 2) | ecosystem: Environmental > Aquatic > Freshwater > Wetlands > Bog ... | reverse complement strand
GGTTGGCCAGGTGATCGCACGCATCGCGGTCGGCGCTTCCAGTCCGGCCGCCGAGGGAACCAACGGAGGTCATTCGCCGTCTGAGCCGGCGCCGGCGCCCGCACCAAGCGCGCCCGCTCCCGGCTCCCCTGCGCAGTCGCTCGACGGCGTCAAGGCCTCGCCGGTGGCCGCGCGCGCCGCGGCGCTTGAGGGCGTGAACCTGGCGAGTGTTCCCGGCACCGGTCCGGCCGGACGGATCACCAAGACGGACGTGCTGAGCGCCGCCTCGGGCAACGGCGCTGCCACGGCCGTGTCCGCGAACGGCGACACGGTGACGGCGGCCGGCCCGACCGTCCAGCCGATGAAGGGCAGCGCGGCGGCGCTCGCCCGGTACATGGAGCAGTCGCGGTCGATCCCCACGGCCACGAGCTTCCGCACGCTCACGGTCACCGTGCTCGACGCGCGCCGGCGCGAGCTGAAGGCGGCCGCGCGCAAGGTGTCCTTCACGCACCTGATCGCCTACGCGATCGCGCGTGCGGGCGAAGACATGCCGGTGATGGGCAACCACTTCGCGGAGATCGACGGCAAGCCGCAGCGGGTCACAGACGGACAGGTGAATCTCGGCCTGGCGGTGGACGTGGAGAAGCGCGACGGCTCTCGCACGCTGATGGTGCCCGTCATCCTCGACGCCGGCCGGCGAGCGTTCGGCGACTTCCTCGACGCCTACGACACGCTCGTGGAGAAAGCACGTACGAACAAGCTCACCGCCGACGATCTGGTCGGGGGAAACATCACCTTGACGAACCCCGGCGGACTGGGCACCGTGGCCTCGGTCCCGCGGCTGCTGGTGGGCCAGGGCACGATCGTGGCCACCGGCTCGATCGCCTTCCCCGTGGGCCTCGGCAACATCGGCGCGATGATCGGGGCCGAGAAGGTCATGACGATGACCTCGACCTATGACCATCGCATCATCCAGGGGGCCGAGTCCGGTCGCTTCCTGGCCCGCATCGAGGAGTACCTGCAGGGCGAGCACGGCTTCTACGAGGACGTCTTCGCCGCGCTCGGGGTTGAGCTCGGCCCGGCGCCGACGCTGCCCGCACCCGCCGCCGCGGCGGCGGCGGCCTCGACCTCGACATCGCAGGAGTCTCCCGAGGCCGTGGGCGAGGAACTGCTGCAGGCCGTCCAGGCGGCCAGCACGCTGGTCTCCCGCTTCCGCAGCCATGGCCACCTGGCGGCCCGTCTTGACCCGCTCGGCTCAGAGCCCGAGGGTGATCCGGGGCTCGACCCCGAGCCGCTCGGCCTGACGCCCGAGATCCAGGCCAAGATCCCGGCGAAGATCTTCCACATGTACGTGCCGGGGGCGACGCTGGCGGATGCGCTTCCGCATCTGCGCGAGACCTACTGCGGCACGATCGCCTATGAGATCGAGCACATCGCCTCCCACCGCCAGCGCGTGTGGCTGCGCGAGCAGATCGAGTCGGGCGCCTTCCGCCAGCCGCTCACCGTCGAGGAGCGCAAGTGGTTGTTGCGGCGCCTGGTCAAGGTCGACGCCCTCGAGCGCTTCATGCACAAGGCCTACCTCGGCCAGCACCAGTTCTCGATCGAGGGCCTCGACATGACCGTGCCGATGCTCGACGAGCTGATCCAGCTGTCTGCCGCGAACGGTGCGGGTGAGGTCGTGATCGGCATGGCCCACCGCGGACGCCTGAACGTGCTCGCCCACAACCTCGGCCGCGCCTACGACACGATCTTCGCCGAGTTCGAGGGCGCCTCGACGCTCGAGGCCGTGACGACGATCCCCCAGGGAGGGACGGGCGACGTCAAGTACCACCACGGCACGCAGGGCTCCTACAAGCTCCCGGGCGGGGAGACGATCCAGGTCAACCTCGAGTCGAACCCGAGCCACCTGGAGTATGTCTCCCCTGTGGTGGAGGGCGCCACCCGTGCAGCGCAGACGACACGCCAGGGTCCCCACGCCCACCAGGACACCGACGCGGCGGTCCCGATCGTCATTCACGGCGACGCATCCTTCCCCGCCCAGGGTGTGGTCGCGGAGACGCTCAACCTGCAGGCGCTCGATGGCTACAAGGTCGGGGGGACCGTCCACCTGATCACCAACAACCAGATCGGCTTCACCACCGACCCCGACGACGCGCGCTCCACGCGCTGGGCATCAGACCTGGCGAAGGGCTTCGACGTGCCGATCATCCACGTCAACGCCGACGACGTGCCCGCCTGCATGAGCGCCGTGCGCCTCGCGTTCGCGTTCCGCAAGGAGTTCGGCCACGACGTGCTGATCGATCTGATCGGCTACCGGCGCTTCGGACACAACGAGTCCGATGAGCCCGCCTACACCCAGCCGGAGATGTACGCGAAGATCAAGACCAAGAAGCGCGTGGCGGAGCTGTGGGCCGAGCGTCTGGTGGCCGAGGGAGTCGTCTCCCAGGAGGACGTCGAACGCCAGGCCCAGGAGGTGTGGGACAACCTCACGCTCCTGCACCAGCGACTGAAGGCGAAGATCGCCGCGGCCGAGCACGACAGCAAGGACCACGGCACGGGCGAGTACCAGCTCGACCGCTCTCCCAGCCCCGATGTCGACACCGCAGTCCCGGCCGAGACGCTGCGCCGGCTCGGCGAGGAGCTGCTGCGGACACCCGAAGGGTTCACCGTCCACCCCAAGCTCGTCAAACAGCTGGAGCGCAGGCGCGAGGCGCTCGCCGCGGACGCGACGATCCACGACATTGACTGGGCGCACGCCGAGGCGCTCGCGTTCGCCTCGCTGCTCACCGAGGGCACGCCCATCCGCCTCACCGGACAGGACACCGAGCGCGGCACCTTCAGCCAGCGCCACATGGTGCTCCACGACGCCAAGACCGGGCAGACGGTGTGTCCGATTCAGAGCCTGCCCGATGCGCAGGCCCCGCTCGAGCTGCACAACAGCCCACTGTCTGAGCTCGCGTGCATGGGCTTCGAGTACGGCTACAGCCAGGAGGCGCCGGAGACGCTCGTGCTGTGGGAGGCGCAGTTCGGGGACTTCGTCAACTCCGCGCAGGTGATCGTCGACCAGTTCATCGTCTCGGCCCTGGCCAAGTGGGGTCAGACCTCGCGCCTGACGCTGCTGTTGCCCCACGGCTACGAGGGCTCGGGCCCCGAGCACTCCTCCGCGCGCCTCGAGCGCTTCCTCACGCTCGCGGCCGAGGGGAACATCCGCGTCGCGAGCCCCACCACGCCCGCCCAGTACTTCCATCTGCTCCGCCGTCAGGCGCGCGTGGCCAAGCAGCGCCCGCTCGTGGTCATGACCCCCAAGTCGCTGCTGCGCCTGCCGCAGGCGAGCAGCTCGATCTCAGACCTCGCCGAGAACACGCGCTTTCAGCCGGTGCTCGCCGAGCCTGGGGTCGATCCCGCGCAGGTCACGCGCCTCTTGCTGTGCACCGGCAAGATCTACTACGACCTCGTCGGCCATCCGGAGCGCAAGGATCATCCCGGCCTCGCCGTGGCCCGCATCGAGCTGCTCTACCCGTTCCCCGAAGGCCAGGTGCTGGAGCTGATCCGCAGCTACCCACAGCTCAAAGAGGTCGTGTGGGTCCAGGAGGAGCCGCGCAACATGGGCGCACGTGCGCACATGTTCCCCCGCCTGATGCAGATCATGCCCGAGGGCATCCACTTCGGCTACATCGGGCGCCCCGAGCGCGCGAGCCCGGGCGAGGGCTATCCGGCCGCGCACATCGACGAACAGAACCGCATCGTCACGACCGCGATCGACCTGCGCCAGCCGATCTCGCAGTACCCGCGCAAGGTTCCCGGCGATCGCTGATGCGGGCGCTGTGGCGACGCTTTATGGAGGTCCGCCGCCAGCGGCGGCGCAAGCGTCGCGGCGGCGTCTAGCGCTAGCTGCCCGTCCAGACCGGGTCGCGCTTCTCCTTGAAGGCGCTCGCCCCCTCGCGCGCGTCCGCGGAGGCCATCACCGGGCCGGCGATCTCGCGCTGGCGCTCCCACATCTCCTCGCTTGACCAGTCGAACTGCTCCTGCAGGATGCGCTTGGAGGCGGCGAGCGCCAGCGGTCCGTTCTTGGCGAGATCCGCGGCGAGCCCGAGCGCAACATCGACGCTCGAGCCAGGCTCGGCCAGACGGTTGACGACGCCGAGCTCGTAGAAGCGCTCGGCGGGCATCGGGTCGCCGGTCAGGGCGAGCTCCATCACCACGTGGTAGGGCATGCGCCGGGGCAGGCGCAGCAGGGCGCCGCCGGAGGCGACGATCGAGCGCTTGACCTCGGGGATCCCCAATTTTGCGTCGTTGGCGGCAACGATCAGGTCGCAGGCCAGTGCGATCTCCATCCCTCCCGCCACCGCGAAGCGCTCGATCGCCGCGATCAGCGGCTTGGTCGATGCGCGCTGGGCGATCCCGGCGAAACCACGGTCGCCGAACCAGGGTGACTCCCCCTTGACGAACGCCCCCAGGGCCATGCCCGCGCAGAAGAAGCCGCCGGCGCCGGTCAGCACCCCGACCGACAGGCTGTCATCCCCGTCTAGCTGATCGAGGCCAGCGGCCACTCCCTCCGCCACCGCGGCGTTGACCGCGTTGCGCACCTCGGGGCGGTTGAGCGTGATCAGCAGCACGTTTCCGCGCCGCTCAGTCAGGACAGCGGGGGCATCCTCATCGGCCATGGCGGGCACTATGGCGTAAACGACGTCAAACCGGCGCGTCGTCTGAGCGCGGCGGCTCGGTCGGCTCCTGCGCGTCGGTGCCGCTCGCCCCCTCCGCCAGGGACTCACGGAACTCACGGATCCCCTGGCCGAGAGCACGGGCGAGCTCCGGCAAGCGCTTGGGGCCGAGCACGATCAGCGCGACCGCGCCGATGAACAGCAGATGCACCGGGTTCTCGATGCCCATTGCCTCAAAGGCTAGCGGTATCGAGAGAGATCCCGGTCCCCTCCGACCCGCTCCATACCCTTCAGCTCGTGGCGCAGGAAGCCTCAACCCTCCCGGGCCGTCCCTACCCGCCGCCGCCCCGCCTTGAGCCGTTCTGGCCGGCCGAGGCGACGATCCTCGCCGCGATCGGGCTGCAGGTGCTGCTGCCTGCGCGACTCACCGTCGGTCCGTCATGGCTGATTCCGGCGCTCGAGGGAGCGCTCTTGATAGGCATGTTCATGGCCACCCCCAACCAACTCGAGCACGAGCACCCGCGGCGACGGGCAGTCGCGCTCGGGCTCACCGCCTTCGTGAGCGCGGCCAACGTCTACTCGCTCGTCGCGCTCACGCATTTCCTGCTGCACCACGAAGTCGCCAACGGCCGAGGGCTGATCGTTTCGGGCGTGCTCATCTGGCTGACCAACTTCCTGATCTTCGGCCTGTGGTACTGGGAGCTTGACCGCGGCGGGCCCGGCAGGCGCGCGGCCGCCCACGACGGCGCTCCCGACTTCCTCTTTCCCCAGATGAACGACGACCGCATCCAGCCGGCCGACTGGCGCCCGGGGTTCATCGACTACCTGTATGTCTCGCTCACCAACGCAGCAGCGTTCTCCCCGACCGACACGATGCCTCTGACGCCGATGGCCAAGAGCGTGATGGGCGCCCAGTCGCTCGTCTCGGTGGTCACGATCGGGCTGATCGTCTCGCGCGCCGTAAACATTCTTTAGACAGGTTCGGCGGCGCGGTCTCCTGCGCCGCGGGCGCGACGGTCGCAGGTTTGCCTGGCCCGGGAACGGTTAGTCAGTGACTGAGGGCGCGGGACAGGATCGTTTGGATGACGCCGGGTCTCGCGCCCTCTTCAACGGCCGGCGCTCGTCTAGGCCGCGGGCGCGACCGTCGGCTCGATCGCCAGCGCCGTCGCGATCAGATCTCTCAGCTCGTCGGTCGGGGCGAGCGCCATCGCGCGCTCGAGCGCGCGGAGGGCGCCCTCGCGATCCATCAGCTGAAGGCGCAATCGCCCCAGCCGCTCCCATGACCCTGCGTCGCTCGGCCCGCGCTTGACCGCGCGCTCGGCTGCCTCCTCGGCCAGGTCGATCGCGCCCATGTCTTCGTAGATGCGCGCCGCGAAGCGGTGGGGCGCCGGGCGGCCTCCATCGACGCGCGCCCAGTCGCGCACCGAGCGCGCCGCCGCGTCGAGGTTCCCGGCCTGCCAGAACGCGAGCGTCATCTGCCGCAGCACCGCCACGTTCCTCGGTTCGGCATCGCGCGCATACACCAGGCGCTTGGCGGCCAGCTCATATTCGCCGTCGGCCATCGCCCGCTGGGCGGCGATCATGAAGCGCTCGGCCCGCTCCTCGGCGGGGTCGGGCTTTGAGAAGTCGACGAACCGCATGCTCCCCGCCGGCACCGTCCGCACCCCATGGCTGAACCGCACACGCGCCCACTGCAGCTCGCCGCCGGTGCTGGCGCCGTCTTCATTGGCGCCGGCCGCGTCTCCGTTGGCGCCGGCGGACGACCCGTTCTCGCCCGCGCTATCGCCGTTCTGCGATCGGTCGTGCGCGTGGTCGGGGTTGCCGCTGAAGTAGATCCCCGCCACGGTCCCCACGCCCCACTCCGGATAGGACAGGCAGCGGGCATAGCGGTGGACCACCGAGTGGTCGGGCACGCGGCTTGCGAAGGGGTCGTGCTTGGCGCGTTCTGAGGCATGGGCACGCGCGCGCTGCTCGGCTTCATAGGCGCGCTTGCCCGCCTCCGCGCGCGCCGTCCGTGCGGCCGCAGCGCTCGCGCGCACGGCGTTGCGCGAGACCGTTCCGCCGCGGGAGCCCTCCGCCAGGCGCTCGAGCTGGTCGGCCGCCTCGTTGATGGCCTTCAGGTGGCGCTCGTGCTCGAACTGGCGGCCCTGTGGCGCCACGTCCGGATGCCAGCGCTTGGCCATCCGCCGGCGCGCCAGCTGCACGTCACGCTTCTCGAACGGCGCCTGCAGCTCGAGGAGCAGCAGGTGCTGCTCGATGTCAAGAACGGTCGTGGGCATAACGCACCTACGTTAGCGACCCACGGAGGCTTCGGTTTGATCTCTGGTCGTTCTGTTGCTCAAGCCCCAGCCCTTCTATGCTGCCTTGCGATGTCCTCTCAGTACATCTTCACGATGCACCGCCTGTCCAAGCTGCACCCTCCGGACAAGACGGTCCTGAACGACATCACGCTGGCGTTCTACCCGGGGGCGAAGATCGGCGTACTCGGCTACAACGGCGCCGGCAAGTCGACGCTCCTGCGGATCATGGCGGGGGTCGATCAGGAGTACCGCGGCGAGGCCGCCCTTGCCCCGGGGGCGACCGTCGGAATGCTCGAGCAGGAGCCGCTGCTGGACGAGTCCAAGGACGTGAAGGGCAACGTCGAGGACGGCGTCTCGGAGACCAGGGCGCTACTCGACCGCTTCAACGAGCTCGCCGCCAACTACTCCGAGGAGACGGCCGAGGAGTTCGGCAACATCCAGGCCAAGATCGACGCGGCCGATGCGTGGAACCTCGACACACAGCTCGAGTATGCGATGGACGCGCTGCGCCTGCCACCTGCGGACGCGGACGTGAGCACCCTCTCCGGCGGCGAGCGCCGCCGCGTCGCATTGTGCCGGCTACTTCTGCGCGCACCCGAACTGCTGCTGCTCGATGAGCCGACGAACCACCTCGACGCCGAGTCGGTGGCCTGGCTCGAGCAGCACCTGTCCGAATACAAGGGCGCCGTGGTGGCCGTCACCCACGACCGCTACTTCCTGGACAACGTCGCCGGCTGGATCCTCGAGCTCGACCGCGGCAAGGGCATCCCCTACCAGGGCAACTACACGAGCTGGCTCGAGCAGAAGCAGGCCCGCCTCGCCCAGGAAGAGCGCTCCGAGAAGGGGCGCCAGCGCACGATCTCGGCCGAGCTCGAGTGGGTGCGAACGAACCCCAAGGGCAAACGCACGAAATCAAAGGCGCGGCTGGCCCGCTACGAGGAGCTGATCGCGGAAGATCGCAACATCAAGCTCGACGAGGTCCAGATCCACATCCCGCCCGGCCCCCGTCTCGGCGACAAGGTGCTCAACGCGAGCGCTCTCAGCAAGGGCTTTGGCGAGCGCCTGCTGATCGAGGACCTGAGCTTCGAGCTGCCGCGTGCCGGCATCGTCGGGGTGATCGGCGCCAACGGGGCCGGCAAGACGACCCTGTTTCGCATGATCACCGGCGAGGAGTCACCGGACTCGGGCACGCTCGAGCTGGGCGACACCGTCCAGCTCGCCTACGTCGACCAGTCGCGCGACGCGCTCGACCCCGCGAAGACCGTGTGGGAGGAGATCTCCGACGGCCTCGACCAGCTGAAGGTCGGAGACCGGGTGGTCAACTCGCGCCAGTACACCGCAGGCTTCAACTTCAAGGGCACAGACCAGCAGGCCCGCATCGGCTCGCTGTCGGGCGGTGAGCGCAACCGCGTGCACCTCGCCAAGCTGCTGCGCACGGGCGGCAACCTGCTGCTGCTGGACGAGCCCACCAACGATCTCGACGTCGACACCCTGCGCGCGCTCGAGGATGCGCTGCTCGCGTTCCCCGGCTGCGCGGTGATCATCTCCCACGACCGCTGGTTCCTCGACCGCATCGCCACGCACGTGCTCGCCTTCGAGGGCGACTCGCAGGTCAGCTGGTTCGAGGGCAACTTCGAGGCCTACGAGGAGCATCGCCGGGCGCTGCTCGGGGCGGCCGCCGACCGGCCCCATCGGATCACCTACAAGCGGCTCGTGCGTGGCTGAGGAGAGCGCGCCGCTTCAAGGCGCGTTCGACCGGGACACGGCGGTCCACCGCGAGCGGGGCTCGCAGTCCGAGAGCCTGTTCGCCGCCGAGGTCTCACCCGACTGGCGCGCCGGGCGGGGGCCGCACGGAGGCTATCTGTCGGCAATGCTCCTGCGCGCGCTGATCGAGACGGTCGCCGACCCCGCGCGCACGCCGCGATCGCTCACGATCCACTTCGCGCGTGCGCCCGTACCCGGCCCGGTGAGCATCCACACGGTGATCGAGCGCGCCGGGCGCTCGCTGAGCACGCTGTCGGCCCGCATGGAGCAGGACGGCTCGCTGATCGCGCTCGCGCTCGCGGCGTTCTCCGTTCCCTGGGCGGGGCCTGAGATCATCGAGCCCCCGATGCCCGAGGTCGCACCGCCGGATCCCGCGCGCGAGGCGGGGACGCTGCGCCAGGCGGGGGCACCGGAGTTCACCCAGCACCTCGTGTTCCAGCAGCGCATGGGCGCGCTCCCGTTCACCGGCTCACAGCTGCCGATGGAGATCGGCGGCTGGCTCGGCTTCGATGTCGCCCGCCCGATCGACGCGCTCTCGCTGGCGTTCTTCAGCGACGCGCTGTTTCCACCCCCCTTCATCCGCCTGACCGAGCGGGCGGTCAGCCCCACGATCGACCTCACGATCCATTTCCGAAGTGGCGCTGCGCGCACGGATCCGCATGAGCTGTGCTTTGCGCGCTTTCGCTCCACCGTCGTGCACGAGGGCTTCTTCGAGGAGGACGGCGTGATCTGGGCGCCCGACGGCACGGTGCTTGCGCAGTCGCGTCAGCTGGCGCTGCTGATGCCCCTTCCAACCGGCTAAGATGCCCGGCGGATGGCCGACTACACCGCCAAGCGCCTGGACGAGATGGAGGCCGGTTTCGGTGGCGGCTTCGTGAAGGTCCGGGCAGAGCTGGGCGTTACCGCCTTCGGGATGCAGGTGATCCAGCTTCCGCCGAACTTCACCGACTACCCCGAGCACGATCATGCCGAGAGCGGTCAGGAGGAGACCTTCCTTGCCATCGGCGGCTCCGGATGGATGGACGTGGAAGGCGAGCGGGTCGATCTCGACGGCGACACATTCGTGCGGGTCGGCCCAGCGGCCAAGCGCAAGATCTACGCCGGACCCGACGGCCTACGTATGCTTGCCATCGGCGGCGCGCCCGGCCACCCGTACAAGATCTCAGAGCTCAGCGAACTCACCACCGCCTAGCGTTCGCGGCAGCGCTGCTCAGCGCGCGAAGGAGGTCTCGCGGTCGAGAGCCAGCGCCGCGGCTGCGATCAGCCGCGCGCTCGCCTGGACGTCCTCGAGCTGGACGAGCTCCACCGGCGAGTGCATGTAGCGGATCGGGATCGACACGAGCGCAGTGGGCACGCCCCCGCGGCTGAGGTGGACCGCGTCGGCGTCGGTGCCGGTTGCGCGGGCTGAGGCCTCGACCGTGAAGGGGATCTTCTCGGCCTGGGCCGTCTTGTACAGAAACTCGAACAGCGCGGGGTTGAGCGTCGAGCCACGACTGAGCACCGGCCCCGAGCCGAGCTCGTGCTTACCGGCTTCCTTGACTTCGATACCGGGCGCGTCGGTCGCGTGCGTCACATCCACCACGATCGCGGCGTCGGGATCGAGCGCAAACGTGCTCGTGCGCGAGCCGCCGAAGGTGATCTCCTCCTGGGCGACCGCCGCGGCGGCGAGTTCCCACTGCGCACCGCCGGCCTCGGCCACCAGGCGGGCAGCCTCCAGGGCGACGTAGGCGCCCAGGCGGTTGTCGAGCGCGCGCGAGGTTAGCCGCCCGTTGGGAAGCTCGGCCGGCTGGGCGTCGATCACCGCGACGTCGCCGATGCGCACGCGTTCGCGCGCCTCGGCGCCGTCCCGTGCGCCGATGTCTATGTGCATCTCGCGGACGTCCGCGACCTTCTTGCGCTCCTCCTCGCGCAGCAGGTGGATCGGCTTCTTGCCCACGACGCCCGTCACCGGTCCCTCGGCGGTATCCAGGGCGAGGCGCTGACCGACGAGGATCTGAGCATCCCAGCCGCCTACCCCCTGGAACCACAGGTAGCCCTCGTCGTCGATGTGGGTCACGATCAGCCCGATCTCGTCAATGTGACCGAGCACGAGCAGGCGTGGAGCAGCGTGCTCGGAGCCGTGCTTCGGGGCCACCGACGCCAGCGGCGTGCCGAGCACGTCCGTGCTCACCGCGGCGAACGCGCCGGCCGCGTCGCGCCACACCGCCGCGGGCGCCGTCTCATAACCCGAGGGCCCACGCGCGGTGAGTAGGTCGAGCAGGAGCTGCGGGACGGCGGCCCCGGACATCTGCTCTGAAGGCTGTGCCCCTTGCGGGTCGCTCATCTGGAGAGCAGCTGTCGCAGGGCGTACTGGAGGATGCCGCCGTGGCGGAAGTAGTCCGCCTCGCGGGGCGTGTCGATGCGCACGCGCGCCTCGAACGTCCTTGGCTCGGCCCCGTCGCGCTGCGCGGTGACCTGCACCTCGCTCGGTGCGCCACCGCCGCCGGCGACCGCCTCAGCGATGCCGCTGATCGAGAACACCTCCTCGCCGGTGAGCCCCAGTGACTGCGCGCTCTCGCCCTCGGGGAACTGCAGCGGCAGAACGCCCATCCCGATCAGGTTCGAGCGGTGGATCCGCTCGAAGCTCCGGGCGATCACCGCACGCACGCCGAGCAGCTTCGTGCCCTTGGCCGCCCAATCGCGGGACGAGCCCGAGCCGTACTCGGAGCCCGCGAGCACGACCAGCTCGATGCGCTCCTGCGCGTAGCGCATGGCCGCGTCGTAAATCGACATCTGCTCGCCATCGGGAAGGTGGCGGGTGAGGCCGCCTTCAGGGAGGGGATCGCGCCCGCCACCCAGCAGGTTGTGCAGGCGGATGTTGGCGAACGTCCCGCGCATCATCACCTCGTGGTTTCCGCGGCGCGCGCCGTAGGAGTTGAAGTCCCGCGGCGCGACCCCCAGCTCCTGCAGGTACAGGCCCGCGGGGCCGTCGCGCTTGATCGAGCCCGCCGGGGAGATGTGGTCGGTGGTGACGCTGTCGCCCAGCAGCGCGAGCACGCGCGCGCCCTGCACGTCGGTGATCGGCTGCGGTTCGGGGGGCATGTCCAAAAAGTAGGGGGGCAGGCGCACGTAGGTGGAGCGCTCATCCCAGAGGAACCGCTCGCCGCTGGGCACCACGAGGCCGTTCCAGCGCTCATCGCCCGCGAACACCTCGTCGTAGCTCTTGCGGAACATGTCCGAGCGCACGGCCTCCCCGATCGTCTGAGCGATCTCCTGCTCGGTCGGCCAGAGGTCCTTCAGATATACATCCCTACCCTGCTCGTCTGAGCCAAGCGGATCCTCGATGATGTCGATGTCCATCGTGCCCGCCAGCGCATAGGCGAC
>Ga0209248_10000531_pt1 | contig 12088 bp, 12 predicted proteins | sample BogFormECP04_OM1_FD_188241 | JGI IMG/M metagenome (GOLD analysis project Ga0209248, IMG submission 188241) | Bog forest soil microbial communities from Calvert Island, British Columbia, Canada - ECP04_OM1 (SPAdes) (version 2) | ecosystem: Environmental > Aquatic > Freshwater > Wetlands > Bog ... | reverse complement strand
CGAAAAATAAGGCGCTGTGCTGTCATCGGGTAACTCCAAGTTCCTGCAGAGTGAGCCGCAAAGCCCGTACAGCGTAGTGTAGTCGCGACTTAACGGTTCCTTCTGCGATGTCAAGGTCTGTGGCAATCTGTGCGGTAGTCCATCCCCGGTAGTAGGACCGCTCGATTACGGCCCGATGCTCGGCGGATAGTTGCGCCATCGCGTCGGCGATCAGCAGCCGGTCCAGCGCTGCGTTCACCTCGTCCGGCGTAGACTGCTCAGGCGCGCCTTCCACGTCGGTCGAGCCGACCACATTGCGGTAGCGTGCGCTGCGCCGATCGTCGATGATCATGTTACGAGCCACGGTGAACAGCCACGCGCGCGCCGACCGCTCGGTGTCGCCGATGACTTCCGGATGTTGCCATGCTCGCAACAACGTCTCCTGGACGACGTCCTCGGCCTGGCTGGCGTCACCCGTCAGCCGGAGCGCGTAGCGCCACAAGACAGCGGCATGCTCATCGTAGAGCGCCTTCATCAGAGCGGCTTCGGCAGCCGCGGAGCTGGCAACACGAGCCACTCGATCACCTCCGCCAATTGACACGAGTCGAGTAGGCGTTTAGTTCAACGGCGCCACTAGCAATCCTTACCAGGACTTCTCCGCCGGGCCTAGGCAAGCCCAAAGCCAACCTGAACGGTCAAGCAACCGTCAGGATGCGAGGCCCATTCGCAGTCACAGCAACGGTGTGTTCCCAGTGCGCCGCATGTGACCCGTCGGTGGTGGTGACTGTCCATTCGTCGTCGAGCACCAGCGTCTTGCCTGATCCAAGAGTCAGCATGGGTTCGATGGCCAACACCGAGCCCGGGGCCAGCAGCGGGCCTCGCCCCGGCGGGCCCTCGTTGGGTAGGAACGGATCCATGTGCATCTGTCGGCCGATGCCGTGACCCCCGTAGCCCTCCACGATCCCGAACGGGCGTCCGTAGCGGGCCTCGGCCGCACGCGTGCCTTGCTCGATCGCATGCGCTACGTCCGTCAATCGATTGCCGCTGATCATCGCCGCGATTCCGGCTTCCAGGGACTCCTTGGTCGCCGCGGAGAGCACTTCGTCGGCTGGGTCGAGCGCGCCGATGCCGAAGGTGACCGCCGCATCACCGTGCCAGCCCTCCAAAACCGCGCCGCAGTCGATGGACAACAGGTCTGCAGGTGCGAGTATTTCGGCGGCAGAGGGGATACCGTGAACAACCCTGCCGTTGATCGATGCGCAGATCGACGCCGGGTAGCCGTGATAGCCCAGGAAGGACGGTGTAGCGCCGGTTTCGCGGATCACCGATTCGGCGATTTCGTCAAGGCTCAAGGTCGACGCCCCGGGGACCGCCGCCGCCTGAACCGCTTGCAGCGCGGCGGCGACTACAGCGCCGGCCGCGGCCATCGCGTCAAGCTCGCCGGCGGTGCGCTGCGGAACAACCCTGCGACTACGCAGCCGCGCCAGCGCGCTCATGATTACTTGCCCAGAGCCTTCAGCGCACGGGCGAAGACTTCATCGACAGTGCCGAGGGCGTCTACGGTCTTCAATTCGTCGCTGTAGTACTCCAGCAGCGGCGCGGTCTCGTCGCGGTAGACCTTCATCCGATTGCGAATCACGTCGTCGGTGTCGTCGGCGCGCCCACGCGCCTTGAGCCGCTCGAACAACTCGTCCTCCGACACCCGAAACTCCACTACCGCATCGATGTCGGTGCCCCGTCGTTGGAGCATTTCGTGCAACGCTTCGGCCTGCTTGAGCGCGCGCGGGTAGCCGTCCAGGATGAAGCCGTCGGCCGCATCCGGATCGTTCAGCCGGTCGTCGACGAGCTGGTTGGTCAATTCCGAGGGCACCAAGTCACCGGCGTCCAGGTAACGCTTGGCCTCCAGACCCAGCTTGGTGCCGTTGTCGATGTTGCGCCGGAACAGCTCACCGGTCGAGATCTGCGGGATCCCCAGCTTCTCGGCGATCTTCTCTGCCTGAGTGCCCTTGCCCGCCCCGGGCGGTCCCAGAAAAACCAATCTCACTTGAGGAACCCTTCATAGTTGCGCTGCATGAGCTGACTCTCGATCTGTTTGACCGTATCCAAACCGACGCCAATCATGATCAGAACTGCTGTACCGCCAAACGGCAAGTTTTGGACCCCTCCGCCGTTGCCGATCTGGAGGAAGAGATTAGGCAGTACAGAGATTGCGCCCAGGTAGATCGCGCCCGGCAGGGTAATTCTGCTCAGCACATAACGCAGATAATCGGCGGTCGGCTTTCCCGGCCGAATGCCGGGAATGAAGCCGCCGAACTTCTTCATCTCGTCGGCCCGCTCGTCGGGATTGAACGTGATCGACACATAGAAGTACGTGAAGAAGATGATGAGCCCGAAGTAGATGCTGATGTAAACCGGGTCGCTTGGGTCGGACAGGTAACTTCCGACGAACTTGTCCCACCAGCTGTTGCCCGGGCCGCCGCTGCCGCTGCGAATCAGCTGGGTGATCAGATGCGGAATGTAGATCAGCGACGAGGCGAAGATGACCGGGATAACGCCGGCCTGGTTGACCTTCAGCGGCAGGTATGTCGACGTTCCACCGTACATGCGCCGACCCACCATGCGCTTGGCGTATTGCACTGGGATCCGACGCTGGCCCTGCTCGACGAACACGACGCCGACAATGATGGCCAGCGCGGCCGCACAGACGGCGGCGAAGATGACCCCGCCGCGGCTGTCCAGGATGGTTTTCCCTTCAGAAGGAATGCGCGCGGCGATGCCGACGAAGATCAACAACGACATGCCGTTGCCGATACCGCGTTCGGTGATCAGCTCCCCCATCCACATCACCAGCGCCGCACCGGCGGTCATCACCAGCACGATGACGACTTGGGTGAAGATGCTCTGGTCGGCGATGATGTCCAGCGAGCAACCCTGTAGCAGGCCGCCGTTGGCCGCCAGCGCCACGATGCTGGTGGCTTGCAGGACGGCCAGCGCGATTGCCAGGTAGCGGGTGTACTGCGTCATCTTGGCCTGGCCGGACTGGCCTTCCTTGCGCAATTCCTCGAACCGCGGGATGACGACGGTGAGAAGCTGCACGATGATGCTGGCGGTGATGTAGGGCATCACCCCCACCGCGAAAACCGTCAGCTTCAGTAGCGCGCCACCGGAGAACAAGTTGATCAGCGAGTAGATCTGTCCGGCTTCGCCGTTGGTGGCCTCTTTGATGCACTGCTGCACGTGGGGGTAGTTGACACCGGGGGACGGCAGGGCGGCGCCGAGGCGGTAGAGGACGACGATACCCAGCGTGAAGAGGATCTTCCGTCTCAGGTCGACTGTCCGCAGCGATGAGATGAAAGCCGAAAGCACTCTTCCTCCTGCGCAGCCGAACTCTTGTCGCGGCATCCAACCGGGCTGGTCTGGCCGGCCCGCACCATTCCCGGGGTCATCCCGCGTCACGCGCCCAAGACCCGCAGGCAGGACAAACGGCGTCGCGTCAAACCGTGTACGAGACTAACAGCTGGTCTGGGCAGGTCCTTAACGGCCCATCCAGGCGCCTGGAATGGGCCTAAAACATGCCGCATCCGGGAACAAGCAGTGAGCCCGCAGGAAGCCAACAGCCGCGGGGCGTAGAGTCCGGATAGTTCGTTACATTTGCTAAGTATCGAAAAGCTAGATTAGGTATCGAAGGGTTAACAAGGAGCACTGTATGACGCAGGTGGGCAGCATGACGCCGGTGGGCAGCGCACGCTTTGACGGCGACACCTGGGACTTGGCGTCCAGCGTGGGTTTGACGGCCACCATGGTCGCTGCAGCACGGGCGGTGGCCAGCAGAGCTCCCGACCCGCTGATCGACGATAAATTCGCGGCGCCGCTGGTCCGCGCCGTCGGGGTCGATTACTTCGCCCGCATGGCCGGCGGCGAGCTGGATCCCCGTGAGCTCGACGAAGACGCGGCCAGGGGTATGCGGCGGTTCGCCGACGCGATGGCGATCCGCACCAGATACTTCGATGAATTCTTCCTGGACGCCACCCGGGACGGTATTCGGCAGGCCGTCATCTTGGCGTCCGGCCTGGATTCCCGCGCCTACCGGCTACCCTGGCCACCCGGCACCGCGGTTTTCGAGGTCGACCAGCCGCAGGTGATCGATTTCAAGACCACGACGCTGGCCGCCCTCGGTGCCCAGCCGACAGCGGACCGGCGCGCGGTGGCCATCGACTTGCGCGAGGACTGGCCGGCGGCACTGAAGCAAGCCGGCTTCGACCCGGCTCAGCGGACCGCGTGGATCGCCGAGGGGCTGCTGGGTTATCTGCCCGCCGAGACCCAAGACCGGTTGCTCGACCAGATCACCGCACAGAGCGCGCCGGGTAGCCGGCTCGCCACCGAGGGTCTACTCGACATCAACGAGCTCAATCAAGAGGAGCTGCGGCGACGCATGCAGCGCCAGTCCGAGCGGTGGAACCAGCATGGCTTCGAGCTCGATATGGCGGGCCTGGTGTATTTCGACGACCGCACCGATGCTCGGACCTATTTGAGTGACCATGGCTGGCGGACCGCCGGCGCGAGCGCCACCGACTTGCTGGCCGAACACGGATTGCCGCCGATCGACGACGACGCTCCGTTCGGCGAGGTTATCTACGTTTCGGCCGAACTGAGATAGGAGCACGATGACACGCACTGATCAAGACAGCTGGGACCTGGCCTCGAGCGTCGGCGCCACCGCCACCATGGTCGCCGCGGCCCGGGCAGTGGCCAGCGGGCAGAGCAACGCCATTATCAACGACCCCTTCGCGGCGCCATTGGTACGAGCGGTCGGGCTTGATTTCTTCCGCCGCCTGGTCGACGGCGATATCGAACCAGCCGAGGTCTACGATGGCAGCGGCAAAGACATGGCGCTCGAGACCGATTCGATTGCGGTGCGCACCCGCTTCTTCGACGATTTTTTCCTCAACGCAGCCCGCGACGGTATTCGCCAATCGGTGATTCTGGCCGCCGGCCTCGATGCGCGCGCTTACCGGCTGGCATGGCCCCCCGGGAGTGTGGTCTATGAAGTCGATCAGCCCCAGGTTGTGGACTTCAAAACCACCACTATGTCGAACCTGGGCGCCGCCCCGGCCGCGGACCGGCGGACCGTCAGCATTGATCTAAGGGAAGATTGGCCGGGCGCGTTGCGCAGCAGTGGATTCGACGTGACTCAACCAACCTCCTGGAGCGCCGAAGGTTTGCTGATGTACCTTCCACCCGAGGCCCAGGACCGGTTGTTCGACAACATCACCAAGCTGAGCGCGCCCGGAAGCAAGCTGGCCACCGAATACCACCCCGAGTCCAACGCCACGATGACGGAACGCGCGCAGGAGTTCAACGACAGGTGGGCCAAATTCGGTTGCGACGTCAACCTTTCGGGTCTTTTCTATGACGGCGAGCGCGCCAATGTCGCTGACTATCTGGCCGACCGGGGCTGGCAAGTGGCCGCCCGAATGCGGCGGGATCTGTTCGGCGATTACGGCCTCGAGTTCCACGACGATGAAGCGATGGCGCAATTCCGCAATATCACTGCCGTTACCGCGACTCTCAAATAGGAGTGCCCACATGACAGATAGCGCTGGAAATATCGACACCAAGCGATTCGACGGCGACAGTTGGGATCTGGCGTCCAGCGTGGGGGCCACCGCCACCGCGGTGGCCGCCCGGCGGGCGCTGGCGTCCAAGGGCCCGAACCCCTTGATCGACGACCCCTTCGCCGAGCCACTGGTGAATGCCGTCGGCGTCGACGCCTTCATCCAGATGATGAACGGCAAGATCGAGCTCGCCGAAGACGATCCCGCATTCACGCCGCAGCGGCTCAGCGAAGGAATGGCGGTCCGCACCCGCTTCTTCGACTCCTTCTTCCTGGACGCCGCCGAAGCCGGTGTACGCCAAGCCGTCATCCTGGCCTCCGGCCTCGACACCCGCGCCTACCGGCTGCCGTGGCCGGCCGGAACCGTGCTCTTCGAAGTCGACCAGCCCCAGGTGATCGAGTTCAAGACCCGCACCCTCGCGGGTTTGGGGGCAGCCCCGAAAGCCGACCGCAGGGCGGTGGGGGTCGACCTGCGTGATGACTGGCCGGCCGCACTACGCGACAGCGGATTTGACCCGGCGCAACCAACAGCCTGGAGCGCAGAAGGCCTGCTGGCGTATTTGCCGCCGGACGCCCAGGATCGGCTGTTCGACAACATCACCGCGCTGAGTACCGCCGGCAGCAGGCTGGGTACCGGCTACGTTCCCGACATCCGCGACCGCGTCGAAAAGCGCGGTCGGGAGCTCAGCGAGCGCTGGCGGCGGCTGGGATTGAACCTCAACTGGGCCGATTTGATCTACGCAGGCGAGCGCAACGATGTCGTGGCCTACCTGGCGGATCGCGGCTGGCAATCGACAGTGCACAGCACACCGGAGCTCTACGCCGAAAACGGTTTCGAATTTCCTGACGAACCGTCCATTGTCGCCTTCGGCGATATCAAGTACGTCTCCGCCACGCTGGCAAAGGGGGCCTCGGCATGACGCGCACAGATCAAGACACCTGGGACCTGGCTTCGAGCGTCGGGGCGACGGCGACGTGGGTCGCGGCCGCCCGGGCACTGGCCAGCAAGCAACCCGACGCTCTGATTGACGATCCATTCGCCGATCCGCTGGTTCGTGCGGTGGGTATGGATTTCTTCATCGGCGTGCTCGACGGTGAGATCACCGACGAAAGCGGCGGTATCGATGCCGATGCCGACCCCGAGGTGGAGTTCAACATGCAGCGGATGGTCAACATGATGGCCGTGCGTACCCGGTTCTTCGACGGCTTCTTCACCGACGCGACTGACTCAGGCATTCGGCAGGCCGTCATTCTGGCCGCCGGCCTGGACTCGCGCCCGTACCGACTGTCCTGGCCGGCAGGCACCGTCGTTTACGAAGTCGATCAACCCGCAGTCGTCGAATTCAAGTCCACGACGTTGTCGAAATTGGGTGCCCACCCCGCCGCGGAGCGCCGGACCGTTGCGATCGATCTGCGCGACGATTGGCTAACCGCACTGCGACAGAAAGGTTTCGACGAGACAAGGCCCAGCGCCTGGAGCGCTGAAGGCCTGCTGATGTACCTGCCGCCGGAGGCTCAGGACCGTTTGTTCGATGCGATCACCACGCTCAGCGCTCCGGGCAGCCGGCTTGCCACCGAATACCATCTCGACGGCGCGCCTGCGTTACTCGAGAAACGTGCCAAGGCGATGGCCAGCCGCTGGGGGCAATACGGCTTCGATGTCGACGTGTCCACTCTGGTCTACCGGGGCGAGCGAACACCGGCGGCGGAGTATTTGAGCGGCCACGGCTGGCAAGTATCGACGACCACCCGCGCTGACATGTTCGCCGCAGGCGGGCTGCCAATTCCGACAGGTGAGGGCTTGCACGCGCTGCAGAACAGCGTCGCTGTTACCGCCGTTCTGCAGTAGGCGCGAGGCTAGGCGGGCTCGGCGGCCGGCGTCCGGACAACCATCGGCACCGCGGGGAAACACCACGCCATCTCCGACCGCGATTTGCGTAGCGCGGCGGTGCCGTAACCCTTCTTTCGGTGATCGGGGTGAATCCAGATCCGCACGTTCACCTCGCCCTGGGCGAGCTCGCCGAACACCATTCCGACTTTCTCGCCGGAATCGACGGCCACGAACCACGCGGCCTCTTCGTCGTCCAGCCGTGCCAGCGCCGCGCGGATTTCGTCGTCGAGGCTGCCTGCCGGTCCGCCGGATCCGTCACCGGCAGCACCACCCATATCCGTGGTGCGCGTGGCGAAGATGTCCCGGTCCTCGTCGGCTGAGAAGGGCCGCAGCACCAGGCTGTCGCCCGAGCTTGCCGGACGCTCGCCGACGGTGAAGCTCAACTGCTTGTTCAGGTCCTCCAGTTCGGCAAGGATCTGCTTACGCGAGTCGATGGTGAGCCGGTAGAACGACATGCTCAGCACGGCTTCGGCAGCTTGGCGGGACGTGTCGAGCAACGTCACGATCGCCTCGACAGCGGCGGCCTTGTTCTCGGACTCCACCACCACGTCGGCTACCTCATGCCGACGCTCCAGAGCCTTCAACAGGGCGTCAGCAATCTCTCGGCGGACAGCTTTTTGGTCGTGGTCGGTCATTGCCTAAGCCTAGAAGCCTAAGCCTAGAACGAGAAACCACGTATCGGGCTGATAGCGTCTTGCCAGGTGCAACTAAATGGGCCGTGACGGCCGGTCGCCAAGCTCCAGGAACCGCCCGTAGCGGTCCGCAACGGCGGCCGCCCACGCGGCTTGGGGTTCTACGACGCACTCGGTTGAGGCCCAGCGCGCGGCGTCGGCAATCGTCGATTCCAGGCCGGCCGCCAAGCGCCCCAGGAAAGCGGCGCCCAGTGCCGCTCCCTCAGCCACCCCCGACACCTCCACCGGTCGGCCGGTGGCGTCCGCGAGGGCCTGCATCCACGGCTGCACCCGGGTGCCGCCACCTGAGGCCACGATGCGCCCCACCGGCGCTCCACTCAGCTCGATGAGCTGGCGAACGACAAAGCCCGACGCCTCGTAAGCGGCTCGCCGCACCGACGCGGCATCGTGGGTGAGATCCAGTGCGTCGAGCACGCCCCGACGGTCCGGGTCGTGAAACGGCGTGCGCTCGCCACGTACATACGGCGACCACACCGGCACCCGGCGCGGATCGATCGCGCTCGGCTCACCCGGTCCGACAATGCGATCCACCCAGCCCAGAAACAAGCCGCCGGCGTTGCTGGCTCCGCCGATCTGGCTCTTCCCGGCGGCGGTGTGGGGAATGGTCCACAGACCGGGCACCTGCAGCGCCTCGGGGATGGTGATCCACACGATCAGAGTGGTGCCGCACAACACCAGCACGTCGCCGTTGCGGTCAGCGCCGGCCACGAGCTGTTCGCACAGGGCGTCGATCGCACCGATTGCCAATGTCGTCGCGGTCCCCTGGACCTGGCCGGCAGCCGCTCCGAACGTCTCCACCCGCGGCATGTGCTCGATGGTCGCGCCGCACTCGGCACATGCCGCCGGATTCCAGCCGGTGCCATCGAACAAGGGATAGGAGGTGAAGGCAGTGGCGAAGTCGATCACCGCCTCGCCTGCCAGCGCGTGGTTGGCAACCGCAGGTGCCGGCCAGTAGCCGGCCGCTTCGGGCGCTTCGGCAGCGGTCCAGCGCAGAAACTCGGCAGCCTCGCCCACCGACGGCAGCGGTTGCGCCTGTTCCGCCCGTTTCTCCGGTTCCGCCCGTTTCCCCCGTTCCTGTAAGGCGCCGGGAACCTGTCCCCTGACGTCGCCGTACAGCAAGCCCGGTGTGATGGGCCTGCCCGCGGAATCGACGGCGGTCAGCGATGGCACCATCGCCGAAACGGCCACCGCGCGTGCGTCAGGCCTGGCCAGTTGGTCCAGGGCCGCCAGCGGGCCGCGCCGCCACGCCTCGTCGGCGTCGTGCTCCAGCTGATCCGGGGCCGGCACCCGTAGCTGATGCGGAATCCGCACCCGAGCCGTCACCTGGCCGTCTTCGTCGGCGGTCACCGCTTTGACCGCGGTCGTGCCGATGTCGATGCCGATTGTGACGTCTTTGCGTGACACGGGCGTCACCGTACGCCAGCATTGGCATTCGTGACCTCTAGACCGCGTGCCTTGGTGACAGCCCCGCTGCGTGGACCGGGGTTCGCCAAGCTCCGGCAGCTGGCCGACGTGGTGTACGACCCTTGGATAAGTGAGCTTGATCAGGCCCCGCTGCGGATCTACAGCGCCGAGCAGCTGGCCGACCGGATCAGCTCCGAAGGAGCCGACGTCGTTGTGGTGGAAGGCGACTCGGTGCGGGGCCCGGTGTTCGAGCTCGGTTTGCGCGTGGTCGCGTCCACCCGGGGCGACCCCAACAACGTCGACATCCCCGCGGCCACCGCAGCGGGCATCCCGGTGCTGAATACCCCGGCCCGCAACGCCGACGCGGTCGCCGAGATGGCGGTGGCCCTGCTGCTGGCCGCCACTCGTCATTTGGTGACCGCGGACGCGGATGTGCGCAGCGGCGACATGTTTCGCGATGGCAGCATTCCCTATCAGCGGTTCCGTGGTTGGGAGATCGCGGGGCTCACGGCCGGGCTGGTGGGCCTCGGCGCTGTCGGCCGTGCTTTGCAGTGGCGGCTGTCCGGATTGGGCATGCGGGTCATCGCCTACGACCCGTACAGCGACGACGCCCGCCACAGCCTCGACGAGCTACTGAGTGAAGCGGACGTGGTCTCACTGCACGCACCCGTCACTGACGACACCGTCGGGATGATCGGTGCCGAGCAGTTCGCGGCCATGCGCGACGGCGTGGTCTTCCTCAACACCGCGCGGGCCCAGCTGCACGACACCGACGCACTCGTCGACGCTCTGCGCGCCGGCAAGGTGGCCGCCGCCGGCCTGGACCACTTCGCCGGCGAATGGCTGCCCACCGAGCACCCCCTGACGGGCATGCCCAATGTCGTACTGACCCCGCACATCGGCGGGGCGACGTGGAACACTGAGGCCCGGCAGGCGCAGATGGTGGCCGACGACCTGGAAGCGCTGCTGAGCGGCAAAACGCCCGCCCATATCGTCAACCCGGAGGTGCTAGGCCCATGACGTCGCTGAAATCCGTGGCGGACCCGGAGTCCGCGGTGCTGGCAGCCGCCAAAGACATGCTGCGCCGCGGCCTGGTCGAGGGAACGGCCGGCAACATCTCGGCGCGGCGCGCCGACGGCTGCATCGTCATCACTCCGTCGTCAGTCGATTACGCGGACATGGCGCTCGAGGATCTCGTGCAGGTCGATCCCGAAGGCGCTGTACTGCAAGCCAAGGACGGTCGGCACCCGTCGTCGGAGATGAAGCTGCACCTGGCGTGCTACCAGGCGTTCGACGACATCGGCAGTGTCATCCACAGTCATCCGGTGTGGGCGACCATGTTCGCCATCGCTCATGAGCCGATTCCAGCCTGCATCGATGAGTTCGCGGTCTACTGCGGCGGCGACGTTCGATGCACCGACTACGCCGCGTCCGGCACGCCCGACGTCGGGGCCAATGCGGTCAAGGCGCTGGAAGGCCGCGGCGCCGCCCTGATCGCCAACCATGGCCTGGTCGCCGTCGGGCCCCGCCCAGACAAGGCACTGCACATCACCGCGCTGGTTGAACGCACCGCCCAAATCGTTTGGGGTGCGCGTGCGCTGGGCGGGCCAGTGCCCATCCCCGACGACGTGAACCGGAATTTCGCCGGCGTCTACAGCTACCTGCGCGCCAACCCGATGTAGCCACGCCGACTCTGAACTGTGCGACGCGACACGCCGCGACGGCGTCGCGTAGTTCACACTCGGGGCCACTTGCCGGGCCTCAGCGCTGGTCGATAGCTACCTTGACGGCGCCGCTGGCGCCTTGATCGGCAATCGCGAGGAAGGCGTCGCGCCACTGCTGTAGCCCGAAGGTGTGCGTCAGCATGGGACGCAAGTCCACCTGGCCGGCCACTACCAGGTCGAGGTAGTGGGCGATGGCGTGCTTGCGCTGCCCGTCGACCTCTTCGATGCCGAAGGCATTCGAGCCCACCCAGCTGATCTCTTTGAAGTACAGCGGGCTCCACTCCCACCGGCCGGGCGCATGGACGCCGGCCTTCACCAGCGTGCCCCGGGAGGCCAGAACCCGCACCCCGACTTCGAATGTCTCCGGCTTGCCCACCGTGTCGTAGACCACCTCGACCGCCCCGGGGTGAGCCATGGGCAGACCCTGCAGCGGCTGGCGCAGCCGGCCGCCGCCCCAGGCGACCAGCTCTTCGATGACGGCCAGACGTGGTTCGTGCGCCAGGACTTTTTCGGCCCCGAACCGGCGGGCCAGCTCTGCCTGGGCCTCGAAGCGCGCCACCACGGCCACTGCCACATCCGGGTAGAGCGCCCGCAGGATCGCGACCGCGCACAACCCGAGCGAGCCTGCGCCGTACACCAGAACCCGGCCCGAGCGGGGCGGCGGGTGGCGGGTGATCGCGTGCAAGGACACCGAAAACGGATCGGCGAACACGGCCAGCTCGTCGGGAATCGAGTCGGGCACGCCGATCAGCATGCTGTCGTGGGCGGGCATCAACTCGGCGTA
>Ga0209248_10000530_pt1 | contig 12089 bp, 10 predicted proteins | sample BogFormECP04_OM1_FD_188241 | JGI IMG/M metagenome (GOLD analysis project Ga0209248, IMG submission 188241) | Bog forest soil microbial communities from Calvert Island, British Columbia, Canada - ECP04_OM1 (SPAdes) (version 2) | ecosystem: Environmental > Aquatic > Freshwater > Wetlands > Bog ... | reverse complement strand
GGTCAGGCGAACGCGCTCTGCCCGGTGATGTGCCGGCCGACGATGAGGGACTGGATTTCAGCAGTTCCTTCGTAGGTGACCAGGGCTTCCATGTCGCACAGGTGCCGCATGACATGGAAGTCGAGCAAGATACCGTTGCCCCCTAAGACGTCGCGGGCCAGTCGACACACGTTTCGGCCCTTGACCGTGCAGTAGTACTTGGCGAGCGCGGCCATCGTTTCTTCGACCTTGCCGTCATCGATGAGCCGGGCCATTCGGATCGCGTACAGCTGCATCGCCGTGAGGTCGCCGAGCATCTCCACCAGCATCGACTGGATGATCTGGGTCCTTGCGATTGGCCTGCCGAACTGCTTTCGCCGCTGGGCGTAGTTCAGGGCGATGTCGTAGGCCGCGACTGCGTGTCCGGCTGACCCCCACGCGACGGAATTGCGGGTGCCGGCGAGCACCTTGCCCACATCTTTGAAGCTGTTGCACCTCTGCAGTCGGGCGTCTTCGGACACGGGGCAGTCGGTGAGGGTGATGTCCGCGTTCTGCACCATCCGCAGCGACATCTTGCCGCCGATCTTGGTCGCCGCGTATCCGGGGTTGTCCTTCTCCACGACGAACGCCTTGACTTGATTGTCCGCGATGTCGCGGGCGTATACGACGATGTAGTCGCACCACACGGCGTTGCCCGGCCAGCGCTTGCGGCCGTTGAGCACCCATTCATCGCCTTGCCGCTCAGCGGTGGCCTCGAGGATGACGGCGTCCGAGCCGTGCTCGGGCTCGGTCAGGGCGAACGCCCCGATCTTTTCCAGGCGCGCCATCGCCGGTAGATAGCGTTGCCGCTGTTCCTCGGAGCCCAGGACGTTGATCGACTGCATTGCCAACCCGAGATGGACGGCGAAGAACGTGGCTATGCTCCCGTCGATACGGGACAGTTCGTAGGTGACGAGGCCGGCGGCGACCGCGCTCATCGGTGTGCACCCGCAGTCGCCGAGGTTGTAGTCGCCGACAACGTTGAGCGCCGCAAGCTTCGGGACCAGTTCGAAAGGGAACTCACCGCGTTCCCAGTAGTCGTTGACGACCGGCAGGACTTCGGCCTCGCCGAAAGCCCGGACCTTGGCGAAGATCTCCTTTTCCTGTTCGGTCAGCTGATCCTTCATCAGGAAGTAGTCCGTCTCCCGGGCAAGGCCGATGTCCTCGACGAGGGAGGCGGTGGCTGGATCGGCGTCCTTGGCGCCTCGTGTCTCAAACGAGCTGAGCTGTTTTGGCATTGTTGTCATGGCCGGTCTCCAGGTTCGTGCAGGAAGGTCTCGATGACGGGTGCGAGTTCGGCCGCGTTGTGCACCAGATCGATGTGGCCACCGTCATGTTGGTGCAGTCGCGAATGCGGCAGCAATGCGTTCATGATGCGCGCGTTGACCAACGGGATGATCGGATCGTCTGTGCCCGCCACGATCAACGTCTCCTGCCGCAGCGCGGGCAGCGCGAACAGGCTGGTCCACACCGAACCCGCGAGAAGCTGATGCAGATAGCCCATCTTCGATCCGGCATGCAACTGTTGCAGAAATAGTCGCGCGACGTCCTCACCGTGAGCGCGGACAGTGCCACCATATAGTTCGCCAGCGATCGACGCAGCATAGTCTGGGTCGGAAAACCTGCGAGGCGTAACCATTTTCGCCAGCACACGTGGGTGGGCCGGCACCATAACCGCCCCGGTGGCCGTCGAGACCAAAACCAGGCGGCGGCATCGGCGCGGGTTCTGGAAGGCGAACTGCTGTGCAAGCGCCCCGCCCCAGGACAGCCCCAGCACATCCACCACACCGATTCCCAGCTCGGACAGCACCCGGCCCAGTACCCAGGCCAGGTACGGAAATCCGTACGGCAGTATCGATGTGGGTGATCCGCCTGCCCCTGGAACATCGAATCTGACCACCGTGGAATCCGGATCCAGTTGTTCCACTAACGGATCCAGCACCTCCAAGCTGGCCCCAATGCCGTTGCACAGCACCAGAGGCACACCGTCACCCCACCGCACGTTCACCCGAATCCGCTGCCCGCCGGTGGCGACGTAGCACTCCTCGCCAAACTCACTCACCGGTAGCGCACGAAGACGTCGCCGATCCCGGGTCGATTGACGCTTGTCGGCAGCTTGTGACTTGTACGGGTTCATCCCAAAATCCTGCGCATGATCTTCAGTCCCTTGTCGGTGTACGGCGGATAGAGGAGCTTCAGATCTGGCTTCGTCGTCTTAGCGAGGACCGCCTTCCGGTGACTCAGCGCCTGAAATCCCCACTCACCGTGGTAGGCGCCCATGCCGCTGTGCCCCACGCCACCGAATGGCAGCTGCGGCACCAACAGATGCATCGCCACGTGGTTGAGCACCGCGCCGCCAGCCGGAACCGAATCGACGATCCTGCGGCCGGTCGCCTTCGAGCCGGAGAACACATACAAGGCGAGCGGCTTGGGCCGGCCGTTGGCGAAGCTGATCGCCTGATCCACCGAATCCACTTCGATCACCGGAAGGATCGGGCCGAAGATCTCATCGGTCATCGCGGGCTCGTCAGGATCAGGGTCGACGATGACTGTCGGCTCGATCGTCAGTGAATCCCTATCGCTGCGGCCGCCGACGGCGATCTCGCCCTTCGTGGCTTCGAGATAGCCGACGAGCCGGTCGAATTGGCGCTCGTTGACGATCCGCATACCCATGTCATTTCCGGCGCGGAAGGCAGTCACGTTATCGACGATCAGCCGGACGAGTTCTGGCTTGATGGACTTCTCGGCCAGTACGTAGTCCGGTGCGACACAAGTCTGCCCGGAGTTCAGCAGCCTTCCCCACGCGATCCGCCGTGCCGTCACATCGAGATCGGCATCGGCGGCGACGATGACGGGGCTCTTGCCGCCGAGCTCCAAGGTGACCGGGGTAAGCGTCGAGGCCGCGGCGGCCATGATCTTGCTGCCGATCGCGGTGCCACCGGTGAACACGGCGTGGTCGAAGCCCAACGAGAGCAGCTGCTGTGTGGTTTCCGCAGCGCCCTCGACGACGGCGATCGCGTCCGAGTCGAGGTACTGGGGGATCAGCCGGGCAAGAAGCGCCGAGGTAGCGGGGGCCAGTTCCGACGGCTTGAGCACCGCACAGTTGCCGGCCGCGACGGCGGCCACTAGAGGGCCGAGCGAGAGGTAGACCGGATAGTTCCACGGCGCGATGATGAGGACCACGCCCAGCGGTTCGTACTGCACCCAAGCCGAGCCGGGGAGCTGGCTCAACGGCACCCGCTGTTTTTTTCGCTTCATCCACTTGCGCAAGTGCTTTCGCGCGAACTCCGCCTCGCCCCTTGTGGACGCGATGTCACCGAGCCAAGCTTCTGCTCGTTCGCGGCCGAGATCTTGGGCGAGGGCTGTTGCGATCTGATCCTCGTTCTCGTCGAGAAGTCGCTCGATTCCTCGAAGTTGGCGCAGTCGCCAGTCGACCGCCCTTGTGCGTCCGCGTGCGAATACGCCACGGATAGTGGCGACTTGGTCAGCGAGCTCGGGCGGTGCGGTACTGGTATGTCCGATCATTTCGTCACTTTTCCATCACATAACTGCCCGGAGCCGGACCCAGCGGTGGAAGTTCGTCCCCACCAAGCGCTTTCGGCGCGTCGACCTCTGAGCCGCTGCGCTCAGCGAGCCAGCTGACGTAGTCCGGCCACCAGGAGTCAGCGTGCTTCTCAGCGGAGTCGAGCCACTGTTGGGGATCCTCGACGTCGACCGGGCCGGTGCGGAACGACGCCTTGGGGTTGCCGGGCGGGTTCACCAGTGCCGCGATGTGACCGCTGGTGGACAGCACGAAGCGGTTGTCCTTGCTGCCGAGCAGGCGCGCGCTGCGATAGGTGGCCTGCCACGGGCAGATGTGGTCGGCGACGCCGCCGACGATGTAGGCATCGGAAGTGATCTTGGCCAGGTCGACCGGGCTGCCCAGCATGCTGACCCCGCCGGGGGTGACCAGCGCGTTCCGCAGCCCCATCAGCACCAGGTCGCGGTGCAGGGCAGCGGCCATGCGGGTGGTGTCGGCGTTCCAGAACAACACGTCGAAGGGCGCCGGCGTGCGGCCCTGCACGTAGTTGTTGACCCAGTACCGCCACACCAGGTCGGTGGGCCGCAGCCAGGCGAAGATCTCCGCCATGTCGCGCCCGTCGAGGTAGCCCTTCCTGCCCGAAACTCGAATCGCGGCCTGCGCCGCGCGGTCGCTCATGGCCGCCGCGGCGAACCCGGCCCGGGTCTCGTCCAGCACGGTGACCGCCAGGTTGAGGCCCGCTACCCGGTCGCCCTCACCGATCTCGGCGAGGTGGGCCGCGGTCATCGCTGCGAGAATGCCGCCCGAGCAGGTGGCCAACAGGTGGGTGCTGTCGGTTCCGGTGATTTTCTCCGCCGCGTCCATTGCCTCTACGATCGCCGCGCCGTAGGTGTCGAAGCCCCAATCCTTGTGGCGCGCTTGCGGATTGCGCCACGAAATAACGAAGACCTGCTGGCCCTGTTGGACGAAGTACTCGATCATGCTGCGCCCGGGCGCGATATCCATGACGTAGTACTTGTTGATCACCGGCGGCACCATGAGCAATGGGATCGCGCGCACCTTGGGTGTCTGCGGGGCGTATTGAATCAATTCGAACACCGAGGTTTGCAGTACGACGGCCCCTTTGGTGACAGCCAGGTTCTCCCCCACCGCAAAGGCGTCGGGCTCGATCATCGCCGGCACCCGAGGCTTCGAAAGGATGTCTCGGGCAAAGGCTCTCACGCCCCGCACCGCGCTCAGACCGCCGGTGTCGATCAGCGCCTTCCAGCCGAGCGGACTGATCAGCGGGTTGTTGCTGGGCGCCAGGCCCTCCACAAAGTTGTCGATGACGAACTGCATCTTCTCCTTGTCGCGCCAATCCAGCTCGGCGTCGGCCAGCAACCCTTCGGCGGTCTCGGAACCTGCCAGGTAGGCCTGCATGATTCTGTGCAACAGCGGATTCTGTTGCCACGCAGGATCGCTGAAGCGTTTGTCGGCGCGTGCCGGAACGCGGTGAGACTTGCCTGCGGCGATACTGCCGAGTTCACGGGTCAGCGTGCCAACCCGGTCAGCCACCGAGCCGGGGTGCTGAGCGAGGTTGCCGGCGAAACGGGCCCAGGTGGCGTTCGGCATCATCCGGCTGGCGAATGGCTTCGTGGCGCTGGTGAGGAGCAGGTCGAGCGGTGCAGCCAGCTCATCGACTTTAGCCGTGGGGTCCTTGGGGGTTGCCATGGTTATCGTGTGCTTTCCGTCGTCGGAATGGTGATGTCGCGCTTTTGCACCTTGCCGGTGGGACCCTTGGGGAGGGCGTCGACGAGCCAGACCTGGCGTGGGTACTTGTAGGCGGCCACCCGGGCTTTGACATACTCGCGCAGCTCTTCCGGCAGCACGTTCGCGTCTTTCTTCAGCGCCACGGCGGCGCCCACTTCCTCACCCAGCGAGTCGTGCGGGATGCCGATGACCGCAGCCTCGGCCACATCGGGGTGCTCGTAGAGCACTTCCTCGATCTCGCGGGGATAGACGTTGTAGCCACCGCGGATGATCATGTCCTTGGTTCGGTCGACGATGTAGAAGTAGCCGTCTTCATCGACACGTCCGACGTCGCCGGTGGCCAGCCAACCGTCCGGCGTGATGGTGGCCTTGGTTGCTTCGGGCAGATTCCAGTAGCCCTTCATCACGTTGTGGCCGCGGATCTGGATCTCGCCGGTCTGGCCTTGCGGGACCTCGGCGCCGTCCAGGTCGACGACCCGCATCTGCACGCCTTCGATCGGGGTGCCGATCGAGCCCACCTTGCGCTCCCGATGCGGATGGTTGAACGCCGCCGCCGGGGAGCTCTCGGAAAGGCCGTAGCCTTCGAGAACCTCGCAGCCAAAGGCTTTTTCGAAGTCGGTGAGAACCTGCACGGGCATCGCCGCACCACCGGAGACACAGACCCGCAAGGTGCGGGTCGCCTCCGGTGCAGCCTGATCGGCCACGCTCAGCAGCGCCGAATACATCGTCGGTACGCCCTCGAACACCGTGACGGCGTCCCGCTCGATCACCTCGATTGCCTTGCGCGGGTCGAACCGAGGGATCAGCGTCAATGTCGCTCCCGATAGCACCGCCCCGTTGAGGCCACAGGTCAGGCCGAACACGTGGAACAACGGCAGGCAGCCCATCACCACGTCGTCCGGCCCGGTCTCGACGAGGGTGCGGACGCTGACGTCGGCGTTGCGGCCCAGATTGCCGTGCGTGAGCATGGCACCCTTGGGCTTTCCGGTGGTTCCGGAGGTGTGCAGGATGACCGCGACGTCGTCGTGACCGCGCTCCACTGGGGACTCTTGCTCGGGCAGGCCGGCGATCAGGTCCATCAGGCCGGCGTCGTCGATAATCCAGCACTGCGCGCCCACCTCGTCGGCACCGGCGCTGGCCTCGTTGGCGAAGGCGGGTGTGCCGAACAACGCCTTGGCGCCGCTGTTGGACAGGTAGTAGGTCACCTCCCGCGCCTTGAGCAGCGGATTCATCGGGACCGCGACGGCGCCGCGATAGATGATTCCGTAAAACACGATGGCGAATGCGGGAGTGTTGGGCAGCATTATGCCCACCCGGTCACCCGGCTCGACGCCGGCCTGCTCAAGCAGCGTCGCCACCCGGGAGGCGGCCGCGTCGAACTCAGCAAAGGTGAATTGCAGATCGTCGCAGCGCAGCGCGACGCGGTTGGGGTTGCGCTCTTTCGATGCGACGAGATTGGTGCTCAGGCTGGTCATGGTGTACCTCCGGGATCGACTTGAGGTGCCTGGCTCTTTAGGCTCATCGTGCCCGGTTTTCAATCGTGCGTCAGCCGACTTCGCGGAAGCAATGTCGGCGGGCACAAGAAGCTGGCCGGTTCGGTGTGACGGCACACAGCTGATTGCAGACTGGTCGCCGACGGCCGGCTGGTATACGCCCTGGCTAGCGCACAGGCGCGCCCAGTTGCCGCTGTTTGTGGGTAGACCGATTTTCCTAGTGGTCTTACCTTTCCGGCCCACAAGTCGATCGCTATACGAATCGACGCCACCCCGCGCTGATATCGGGAAGGCGGTGGGCTACTGACGGTCATTGTGCAAGCCCACACTCCAGTGCCCGCATTCGTGTGCGTCGGCACATCGACGGCCGGCTGCGCGGGTGCCAAAATGCGCACACAAAGGCATGGTGCATAACTCAAGTCACGGCGGCATTACCGCAAGGAGGAATTGATGACAAGCATCCTTGATCCCAACCTAGCCGCCGTCACTGGCCCGGCCCCCGCGGGAGGTGGGCTCCCGCAGCCGCCGGTGTTTGCCTCGGTCGACGCCGAGCGCAAGTACCGTAAGGAGCAGCTCGCCGCCGGGTTCCGGCTCTTCGGCAAGTTCGGCTTCTCCGAGGGAGTAGCGGGCCACATCACGGTGCGCGATCCGGAACACCCGGAGTATTTCTGGGTGAATCCATTTGGCATGTCGTTCAACAAAATCAAGGCGTCCGACTTGATCTTGGTCGATCACAAAGGCGACGTGATCGAAGGGTCTCGTGCGGTCAATCGTGCAGCGTTTGTGATCCATTCGCGGGTACACGAGGCTCGCCCCGATGCTCTGGCGGCGGCCCATTCTCATTCGATGTACGGACGGGCGTTCTCCACTTTGGGAATCAAGCTCGATCCGATTACCCAGGACGCGTGTGCGTTCTACGAAGACCACGCCGTCTACGACGACTATCACGGGCTCGTCAACGACATGGACGAGGGACTCCGTCTGGCCAAGGCACTCGGACCGAACAAGGCCGCCATCCTGCAAAACCACGGCCTTCTCACGGTCGGTCACACCGTCGCCGAAGCCGTGTGGTGGTTCATCACGATGGAACGCTCATGTCAGGTACAGCTGGTCGCCATGGCGGCGGGAACGCCGAAACTGATACCTCACGACGTGGCCCTCGCCACTCGCGAGCTCATTGGGACTCCGTCGGCCGGCTGGTTCCAGGCCCAACCGCTGTACGACCAGATCCTGGGTAGTGACCCAGACCTGGTCCAGTAAGCCCGAGCGCTCGGATCCGCTGAGTGATTACGACGCTAGATTCCTGGATTTCTGGTGGCACCAGACGCGCCATCAGCGGCTCGTCGCACAAGTTGTTCGTGCGCCAAGATGGCCCCATCGCCGGCAAGCCGGTAACCCTGCTGCATGGCTTTCCGGCGTCATCGTTCGACTGGGCAGGCGTCATGCCGAACCTCACGGGTACCGACTCTCGCGTGACGACCCTGGACTTTCTGGGCTACGGCAGCAGCGACAAACCGTATCCCTATCGCTACTCGCTGATGGAGCAGGCCAGTCTGGTCGAGGCCGTGTGGCGCGACCTGGGTATCGACCGCACGGCACTGGTCGCACATGACTACGGTGTTTCGGTAGCGCAGGAATTGTTGTCCCGCGACCCTGGCCGCATTGAATCGATGGCCTGGCTCAATGGCGGTATGTTCCCCGATTTGCATCGACCCGCTGACTTTCAACGCCACCTCGCTGAGCTCGATGGAGACGCCGCCGAAACGTACATCACCGAAACCCTCTATCGCAAAGCGCTTTTAGGCGTCTTCGGCAGACCCGTACCCGACCATACGCTCGGGGAGATGTGGGCCGATTTCAGTAAGTCGGGAGGAGCGCGGGTGGCGCCAGCGCTGCTCGGCTATATGGCCGAACGCCGCGAGCATGCCGCCCGGTGGTCGCATGCTGTCGAAAGCTATTCGGGTCCACAAACTTTCATCTGGGGCCCTGCCGACCCGGTTAGTGGATCCCATGTCCTTCCTCGTATTCACGACAAGGCTCCGCTCGCCAGCATCATCGTGCTGGACAACCCGCCACCGGTTGGCCACTTTCCTCAGGTCGAGGCGCCCAAGCTCGTTGGATCTCTGCTCGTTGAGCACCTGAGGCAAGCCAACCCGACGAAGACAAGGCCATAGGCATGTTGCCCAAACTCACGGTCGATTCCATTGCGGCGCACGCAGTTCTGGTGCCGATGCCGCGGCCTCTTCGAGTTCACGTTGCCGATCTCGGTAGCGAATCGCGGTGCTGCTGGTGTCGATGATCCCTTCCCTCCAAGTGATCGTCGGGCCGGATGATGGGGGTCGCCTACGGTGGCGAAAAGTGTTGGCAATCAGATAAGCCGGCGGTAGACCTTTGAGGACAACGCAGTCGACGCACACCGTAAGGTGTCGTCACACTGGCAGGAGATGACTGCCGCGAGTTGCGGCGACTCGCAAGCAACCAACCGTCGACGTTCATGTGCATGCAGTAACCGTGCGGCACGACAACGGGATACCCGTCCACGTTGTCATTTGGAACATTGTGTCATTGCGTTTGTGGTGGGAGCCTCGTCTCAGCACATTTGGTCGTGCCGACCACCGTCGGCGGCGAGCACGGGAGCGCATTATGCCAACAGAACACTACGGCGACTACCAAATGCAGATCTATCTGGACGGACTGCATGGGAAACTCCCGCGATTTCCCGTCGATCATGAATCGCTGGAGCGTGCGGCGATTGAGGTGCTGCCCTCGTGGGTGTACTCCTACGTGGGGTACGGCGCAGGAGACGGAGGTACCCAGCGCGCCAACGTCGACGCCTTCTCGCGCTATGGGATCGTGCCTCGCATGCTAGTGGCTCCGACCGAACGGGATCTGTCGGTGTCGCTGTTTGACATGCAGCTGCCGACCCCGCTGTTCATGCCGCCGGTTGGAGTCGTCGGCGTGTGCTCGCAGGACATGCACGGCGACATCGCGGCTGCCAAAGCCTCTGCGCAGACCGGGGTCCCGATGGTGGCGTCGACCTTGACGCAGGACCGTATGGAAGATGTTGTCCCGCACGCCGGTGAGACCCCAAACCTGTTTCAGCTATACACCGCCAACGATAAGGAGCTTGCCCGTAGCTTCTTGCGCCGCGCAGAACAGTCGGGCTACAAGGCGGTCGCCGTTACCTTGGACACCTGGATCACTGGCTGGCGACCGCATGATCTGAACATGGCGAATTTCCCTCAACTGCGCGGCTATTGCCTGCAGAACTACTTCACCGATGAGGTTTTCCGGGCGCGGCTGTCCAAGCCGCCGGAAGAAGATCCTGGTGCGGCAGCCCTTGAGTGGGCCAAGGTCTTTGGGCATCCAGTGCGGTGGGAGGATTTAGGCTGGTTGCGGGAATCGACAAAGTTACCGATGCTGCTCAAGGGCATTCAACATCCCGACGATGTGCGCAAAGCGCGCGACTACGGCATCGACGGCATCTACTGCTCTAACCACGGCGGCCGCCAAGCCAACGGCGGGCTTCCTTCACTCGAAGCTCTGCCCGCCGTTGTCAAGGCAGCTGACGGCATGCCGGTGCTCTTCGATTCGGGCGTGCGCAGTGGTTCCGATGTCGCCAAGGCGTTGGCGTTGGGAGCTACCGCAGTGGGCATAGGCCGTACCTACCTCTACGCCCTGGCTATCGGCGGTGTCGACGGTCTCGTGTCCCAATTGCGAGCGGTGCTTGCTGAACTGGACCTACTCATGGCCGTCGACGGCTTCTCCGGCATTGCCGACCTTCGGGCGGCCGGTGCACAACGCATCTGACCGGTCACTATTTGCACACGCCCTGGGAGCGTGCTCGGCCAACCAATTAGCTATCCGCGGGCCACTCCGCTAGCTGCAGTCCCGGATGTTCAGCTGTCGACAGTTTCCTGCTTTCGTCGTTTGACTCGTAGCGCCATGGTCCTTCGGGTTGAAGATCGTCACCCACGATCATGATCCGCAAACGGCCATCTGCGGTGGGGGCAACCGCCGGGGACCAGCGCAGCCCGTTCGAATCTGGTGGAGCCCCATGCGAGAACCAATCCGACCAGCCAACGCCGGCGGCGGTTTGCCGCCGGTGCCAAAGTGATTCACTGCCGCCGTGATCAATGCCGACAACGAAGACCTCCAGGCCACCATCTGCTGTAGGAGCAACCCACGTTGTTGGGCAGAGTGCCATGTTCGGCTCCTTCCGATTGGTGTGCGCCCCGGAATGCGGCTATGTGCGCCGCGCGGCAACGTGTTGACCAATCTTGCGGACCAGGAAGGCCGACCTGATGTCTCCAATCCCGTGGACCACCGTCCCGGCGGCGACCGAGATCAGCAGAGTGGTGATCGACGCGTGCAGCGAAGTCGCGACCCACAGCCCGATCGCCAGCTCGGCGAGGCCAGCGATCAACGGCGCCCTCCACCCGCCTTCTCGCCTGGCTGCGATAGCGGTCACGACGCCAAGGATTCCCCAAACTATGAACAGGGCGCTCATCACGGCGGCCAGCCCAACGACGGTGGCTTTGACAGCGAGGAATGCAACGACGCCGGCAACGGTGAACGCCACCGCCACCAACCAGCGAGCCACCCGCCACCCCCGTGACGACAGGGCCCCCACCATCACCTCGGCGGCCGCTGCCAACAGGAATACAGCGCCGAAGAGCTTGGCGATGGCCTCGACAGTGGTGTAGGTGAAGCGCAGCATTACGACCGCGATCACGATCCACGCGGCGCCGGCGATCAGAAGCAGCCACCAATACCGGGTCTTCGACACAAAACTGTCTTTCAAATGACCGGCGAGATGGTGTTTTGGCCTCGAGGGAGTAATCCCGGCCGAACTGGTCTGATCCATTTCCGTTGCACCGCATTCGATTTGTCAATGTATCCACTGATTGTCGTCCCCCGCCGTCGGGCGGTGTTGTGTGCCGACCGAATCGTCAGGCGAAGGCCGGCCGGCCGGCGGTGTCAGTGATGTTGTCCAGCTTCTTCACATCGCTGCGCATGCCGAATGCGGAGATTACTTCCGTCACGCCGAGGATGATCAGCCAGATTCCGACCACGAGTGCCAACGTCACGATCGAGTCGAACGGATAGGCCAGCACCACGACACCGGCGAGGACGCTGATGACCCCGAAGAAGATAGACCACCCTCGGCCGGGAAACCGCGGATAGCCGATCGCCAATGCCACCGCGGACACACCGCGGAAGATGAACCCGACCGCAATCCAGATGGCCAGTAGCAGGATCGCATACCCCTCACCGAAGTGCCGAAACGCCAAAATGCCAAGGATGAC
>Ga0209248_10000529_pt1 | contig 12091 bp, 12 predicted proteins | sample BogFormECP04_OM1_FD_188241 | JGI IMG/M metagenome (GOLD analysis project Ga0209248, IMG submission 188241) | Bog forest soil microbial communities from Calvert Island, British Columbia, Canada - ECP04_OM1 (SPAdes) (version 2) | ecosystem: Environmental > Aquatic > Freshwater > Wetlands > Bog ... | reverse complement strand
AGGATCAGGCTGCCGCCACGCAAAAGACCTACGCACGAATTTTCGAAAAACGTTCTTGATCGCCAACTCCTAAGTGTCCCGCCGCAGGACCGCGCTTGTTCTAAAGCGCAATTGTTACTTGCACGGCAAGAACGAGGGTATCGCTGATCAGGCCGGTTCCATTGGGCCGGAACACGCCTTGGATATCCGGTTGCACGGTCAGTGAGGGGGTCACGTTGTACATATAGTTAGCTTCGATGATCGCTTCATGCGTCTGTGTCGGCTCATGAGCTGCGCGCTGAGCGTCCCGAAGATCGCTTGAAAACTGTCCCCAGATTCCGAACAGGCCTAACTCATCGTAGGGATGTCGCGGAATCAGCCCGAAGTACAATAGTCCCGCATCCCAGAAGTACTCATCGGTGTTCATCTTTGGCGGCGCATAGGTGAATGCGAGGAAACTCCACAGACCTTGATGCGGATTGGTTGCGCCCTCCGGCCGCCGAAGAAGTCGCTGCTGTCCCGTGACATACATTTGCCAGGTCCCGCCACGCATCTCGCCTGTCTTGAATTGCAGCCGCGGTTCGGAGTCATAGAGCCCGCCGAGCTTGTAGGTTCCCGGATAGCCGCCGTCTCGCAGCAGCTTGGGCGAATAGCCGAGTTCCTCCATGATAGCGACACCGGAATTGTGGCGGAGGCTGAAATCAACGCCGTGGAATTTATTGCTGCGGAAGTCCCGATAGGTATTGTACGCTCCCGTCATCGAGTAGAACTCTGGCGTAGCCTGGTAGCGTGCTCGAATTCCCCAGGCCGCCCCCGGATAGCTGGGTATATTGGCGTTAGTCGGGATACTCAGTGGATTGCCGCAGAAGCCGAGGTTCTGCGCAAAGCAGTAGTATGGCGACGTCGCGAAGTCATCCAGTGCGTTGATGCGGCCACCAACGACATCGAGCTTCTGGTTGAAAAATAGATGTTCAATCGCCAAATCCACCAGTCGTATCGTTTGATGTCCAAAAATCTGCTGTACCTGAAGAGTGTTAGGGATGTCATAGGACAGACTGTTACCGGTACGTTCCGACGCCGACGCAAGGAAGTAGGTATCCTCGAGGCCGAGCAGTCTGTGCAGATCCAACGCGACTCCGAGCGCGATGTTGTGGGTGTACCGGAACTTGTGCACTTCTCCGCCGACCGGGTTGCCGGCGGACTCGCTTTCGTAGGAGCCAAAAACGGAAACTCCCGCGTTGGAGAGGTCAGTCCGCACTCCATCCCAATTTCCCGTCGCCCCTTGTAGCTGAGCCCAGGATTGAGGTGCGAACAAAATCTGAGGATCGAGTATGCCCCACTCGGAAGCCCAATCCTGGTTCGTCGCGTGCATCCACGGCGTCGAAAAGGTCTGCGCCCGCGCGGACGCCGCCGAAAGGACGCCGGCGAGTACCAAGGCGACAACTAGAGATTTGAGGATTGAGTGACTCAAGTCGGGTTCCTCCAGGGTATGGTAGTTGAGAAACCGCGGTGCCTATGGGTTTCCAGTCCTCCACTGACGCGAGATGTCCTCGAGCGACTTTCCTTTGGTTTCCGGAACGTAACCGACTACGAAAATGAAGGCTGCCACACCCATCGCGGCGTAGAGGAACCAGAGCGATGGTCCCATCGTCGCCTGTAGGACCGGGAAGGAAAGGCTGACCAGGAAATTTGCCGTCCAGTTGGCGGCGGTCGAGACTCCGGCAGCTCGGGCCCGCGCCCGGTTCGGAAAGATTTCCGAGATCATCAGCCACACGACAGGCCCCAGCGAGAAGGCAAAGCAGACGATGTACAGTCCAATGCATCCCACGGTAATTGGCGCGAGAGTCTGCGGATCGATTCCGATCGTTGAAGCGAAACGTTGTGCAAAGCCGAGCGCGGCCAGACTCAGGGTCATCCCGGTGAGACCGGCCAGCAGCAACGGCTTTCTTCCAACTCGATCGACCAGCCAGATCGCGATCAGCGTGGACAGCACATTAACCACTCCGATACCCGCCGTCGCCGCCAACGCGGTGGTCGCGCTATCCAGGCCGGCCCGCTGAAAGATCTGAGGAGCGTAGTAAATGATGGTGTTGATTCCGGTCACCTGTTGGAAAACGGCGAGCCCGACGCCGACCAGGAGCGCGGGACGAAGTCCGGGCATCAGCAGTTCGCTCCACGCCGCCGGCCGATTGTGCTCGAGGTCCTCGTGGATTTCATGCACCTCCGTGTCGATTTCGTCTGGAGATCGCACGAGTGCAAGCGCTCGTCGCGCAGCTTCCTCAGCTCCCGTTTTCAGGAGCCATCGCGGCGACTCAGGCATCGCGATCATTCCGAGCACCAGCAGCGCGCCGGGGATAAATGCGAGGCCCAGCATCCAGCGCCAGGCATGCTCAGGCGCCAAAGCACGATCGACAATGTAGGAAACGAGGATGCCGATAGTGATCGCCAGTTGAAAAAGCGATACCAGCTTGCCGCGATTGCGCGCGGGCGACAGCTCCGCGATATACATCGGCGCCGCTACCGACGTCAGTCCTATAGCCAGTCCTATGAGGACGCGACTAGCGATCAGAACGTCGACGTTGGGCGCGATCGCCGAGAAGATCGAACCTGCGATAAAGCTCAATCCGGCGGCGATGTTGGTCCAGCGTCTGCCGATTGCGTCAGAGGAAGTTCCTCCGATCAGCGCGCCAAACAACGCGCCAAAGGTCACGGCGCTGACCACGAGTCCTTGCTGGGCAGGACCAAGATGGAAGTCGGGAACGATGAACAACATCGCGCCCGCAATCACCCCGGTGTCGAAGCCAAACAAAAGGCCGCCGACCGCCGCGACGCCCGCTATCAACGTAATGTACAAAGTTGTTCTGGATCGCCCCGCGGAGCCGAGCGGCGCATCCTTGACCATCGAGAGAGAAATCGTTTCGTCAGCGCGACCTGCCTCGGGCGTTCTGTCCAGATTGCTCATCGCTCGGATTTCCCCCGGGTCAAGAACCTTTGACCAACGCGGTCGACGCGCATTTGGCCGCGGCCACTATCGTCGCAGAGCCGGAACGCGCGCCGCCTCTTGATATAGAGACAGCGCGGCTGGCATACCCCTGCTCCTTTTGCGTTCGGCCTGCTATGCGCCGGCAGTCTGGATGAACTCGACTGTGTTGCCGTCGGGATCGGTCACCATCGCGATCGTGACGCCCGGACGGAACTCTGTGACCGGCACCGTTGGGCGGACGCCCTTGGCCTCGAGCTGCGCGACCAGTCCGCGAATATCGGGCACCGAGATCGTGAAGTAGCGGTAGCCGAGGCCGCCCGCCGGGCCGCCTGGCGCGGGCTTTGCCGCGGGAGTTTTGTCGAGCTTCAGCAGCTTGATGACGGTGGTTCCGCATTTGAGGCGATACATCCGGCCGCCGGGCAACGGCAGCTCGCCCTCCCATTCCAGACCCAGCACGTCGCGATAGAAGCTGACAGCCGCCTTCTCGTCGGTCACCACGATTCCCAAATCGATCGAGTCTTTGCTTACCTGCACGACACTTCTCCTCTCCTGCGAGTTGCGCGTTAAATCTTGTGCGTCGGCCGGCGAGTACTGGTCGCGCCAGTACTGCCGCGGTTTAGTCCCACCTCTGGCATTTGACCTTCTCGCGCCGCACCGAAGCGCCGGAAGATGTCCGGACCGGCGGCGGTCAATCCACCATCCACTACCAATGCTTCTCCGGTGACGAATGCGGAGTCATCGCTGGCCAGGAACAGCGCGGCGCCGGCGATGTGCTCGGGGCGTCCGTGCTCCGGCCACGGCTGGAACTCGTCGAGCCGCTTGGCGGCGGCAGCGGGATCCCCTCGATCGGTCAGCGCCGTAAGAACACCGCCGGGACAAATCGCATTGACCCTGATGCGATCGGAAGCGAGCTGAAGCGCGGCCGCGCGGGTGAGATTGATGACCGCAGCTTTGGCCGCCGAATAAACCAACGGGCCGCCTCCGCCGCTCAGGCCTGCGACCGAAGCGGTATTTATGATGGACCCGCCGCGGCCCAAACGCTTCATCGCACGCGCCGCGTGCTTGATACCGAGGAAGACGCCCTTGGCCAGCACGTCGAAGGTGTAGTCCCACTCTTCCACTTCGACGTCCCAGACAGGACCGAGCGCTCCGCCTACGCCTGCGTTGTTGAACACGATATCGACCCGGCCGAAATCGGAAACCGCCAGCGCGAGCATCGCTTCGACGTCAGACTCTTTGGCCACATCGGTGCGAATGAAGCGGACCGGCTCGCGGAATCCGCGTTCGGCCGCCAGCGCCATCGTCTGCTTGCCCGTATCCTCGTTGTAATCTGCGACGACGACCGAGGCGCCTTCATCAAGAAAGCGCAGCGTGGTCGCGCGGCCCATCCCGCTCGCGCCGCCGGTGATTACTGCCACTTTGTTCTGGAGTCTCATGATTCGAATCCTCGCTATTCAGTCCTCTCGTCATTGAGTTGTGTATCACCGGTGCCTTGAAGGGACCAAGTAGTGACGAGGGTAGATGTGCTATCTATGATCGGGTGGGGAGACGCGCACTCAAACGGAGATATTGAGCCATGCCTGACACCCCGGAAAATTGGAATATGCCCGCAGGAGCGGAGGCTCCCGCCGGCATCTACGTGGTGCAGCACAGCAATCCATCGCACGCGTCACCGCATCAGATATACATCAGCGAGCCGATGACCTTACCGAAGTGCAACGGCTGCGACGGCGTGCGGTTCAGCTTCCAGCGGCGCGTTACCCAACGGATCGAAGACTGCGAATTTTTCCGAGTAAGCGAAGCCAGCCAGTCCACCTGAGAGCGCCAACCCCAATGCGAGCGCCTTCTCTGCTTGACTGCGACAGGGACGACGAGCAGGGATTGCTCATAAGCCGAGCTTCGCGTTTAAGTGCTGATATGCGAGCTTCTGTCCAGCTTCGTTGTACTCGAGGCAACCCTGAAAATATTTCTGATTGATCGTTCCATCGGGCAGCGAAAAGTCGGTCGTCATGTCGATGTAGTTATTCGGATAGTTCGCCTTCACCCACGAGTAGACCTTCCGAATCGTAGCCGTGAGCGAGGTCTTGGGAGCGCATTCGCACGGCTGCGGCGTCTGCACAAAGATCGTCACGCCATTGGCTCGCGCCAAGTCGGTAACCATCCGAAGGTCGGTCTCCATCTGCGACGCCGTGCAACCCGGTACCCTGAGGCTGTCGCAGGTAGCTCGCAGGGAGATAATCGTTACCTTTGGATGATGCAGTAAGACACCGGTGATGTTCGTCGCCGCAAATGGACCCGTGTTGCCGCATTTGGAATCGGGCGCGCCGAGTGGTGTGAAGTTCCCGACCAGTCCCCCTGCGCCGCCGCCGGCGTTGTTGTAACCGCCCGAACCGTTGCCCAATCTCTCAAGATACTCAATGTACCGGTCTATATAGCTATTTTTCGCGGCATCGTTCGAAGCGCCAAAGTTAGTGAAGTACGCAGGACCCGCGCCGTCTCTGCCCCCATTCACAGGCCGCGCCGACAGCGTGAAGATCCAGAGGAACAGAAGTGTGATGGGCAGCACTCGTCGTTTCATCCGCGCCACAATGCCATATTTTCGGCGCTCCATGCACTAGCTGAAGCCGATTGCCGTCGCTCGTCGATTCGTGGCATTAGTCCGGTATCCGATGAGCACCTCAGACGAATCGCGAGTTGAGCCCAGGCGCCGTATCCAGTTCGCTTTCACCGACGAGCAGGAGCAGTTCCGATCGGCGGTTCGGCGATTTCTGAAAGACCGATCGCCGACGACCGAGGTTCGGCGCCTCATGGCCACTGCCGAGGGGTACGATCCCGCCGTGTGGCGCCAGATGAGCGAAGATTTGGCACTGCCTGGCATCCACATCCCCGAGGAGTATGGCGGCGCAGGATTTGGCATGGTCGAGCTTTGCATCGTCACGGAGGAACTCGGCCGCGCGCTGCTTTGCGCGCCCTATTTCTCGACGGCAGTGCTGGCAGCCAATGCCATTATGAATTCCGGGACCGACACGCAGAAATCGGCCCTGCTGCCGGACGTCGCAAGAGGCGCGCGGCTGGCGACGCTTGCGATCACCGAGCCCGACGGAAATTGGGATCCGGCGAGTATCAAGCTCGTCGCTACGCCCGAGGCGGACGGCTACCGTCTCGACGGGGTCAAGAGTTACGTTGTCGATGGCCAAATTGCGGATCTGCTGATCGTGGCGGCGCGAACCCCGAGGACTGTCGGCCGCGATGGGTTGGCGCTATTCGCGCTCGGCGCGACGACCGGCGGCGTGGAACGGCGCCCGCTTGAATCGATGGATCCTACGCGCAAGATCGCGCGCATCGATTTTCGCGGCGCACATGCCAACCTGCTGGGCAGCCTCGACGACGGGGCGAATGCAATCCTTCGCACTCTCGATCAGGCGGCGATCGCGCTCGCCAATGAGATGGTGGGCGGAGCGCAGATACTGCTCGAATCGGCGGTGGATTACGCGAAGCTGCGGGTGCAGTTCGGACGAGCGATAGGATCGTTCCAGGCTATCAAGCACAAGCTCGCCGATATGCTGCTGGAAGTCGAGCTGGCGAAGTCTGCGGCCTACTACGCGGCCCAGGCCGCCGCGGTGAACGACCCCGAATGGCCCGCACTTGCCAGCCTGGCGAAAGCTTCCGCGTCGGAAACGTACCTGCGTACGGCCATCGAATGTATCCAGATTCACGGCGGCATCGGCTTCACCTGGGACAACGACACGCATCTGTGGTTCAAGCGCGCCAAAAGCTCGGAGGTATTTCTCGGTCTGCCAAGTTACCACCGGGAACTCTTGATGCAGCGTTGGGGAGTTTGAGCGATGAGCAAAGTCAGCGAAGCCGAGGTGCGAGCTGAAGTTCGCGAGTGGCTGGCGGCCAACTGGGATCCGGAATTGTCGCTGGTCGAGTGGCGCAGCAAGCTCGCCGATTCCGGATGGGGCATGCCGCAATGGCCGAAGGAATGGTACGGCCGCGACTTGCCGCATGGGCTCGTGCGCGCGGTGGAAGAGGAGTTTGCCAGCGTTGGCGCGGTAGGCGCGGCCAAGTCCGGAGTGCGATTACTGGCGGCGGCCACGCTGCTCGAGCACGGATCGGATCTGCAGAAAAAGAAATTGCTGCGCCGTATTCTCACTGGCGAAGATACCTGGTGCCAGTTCTTCAGTGAGCCGGGCAGCGGCTCGGACCTAGCCGGCGCCACCACCCGCGCCGATTTGAAGGGCGACTTCTGGATCGTCAACGGGCAGAAGGTTTGGACCACCAGCGCGCATCATGCCGACCACGGCCTGCTGCTAGCCCGCACCGATTGGGACGCGCCCAAGCACGAAGGGCTCTCGTATTTCGTGATCGACGTCAAGCAGCCCGGCGTCGACGTGCAGCCGCTCAAGCAGATGAATGGCCACGCGTCTTTCAACCAGGTGTTCTTCACCGACGCGAAAGTCCCGCAAGAGAACCTGGTCGGCCGCGTCGGCGACGGATGGAAGGTGGCGATGACGACGCTCGCCCACGAGCGCCGCGGCGTCGACGCGATGAGCGCATTGCCGCGAAGCGGGTCGCCCAAGGGGCGAATCTATCTTGAAGAGCGCGCCGAAACCGAAAAGGCGAATCAGCCCTACACGTGGTATCCGCAGCGCGCCGGCCGCGTGGACCTCATCATCGAGCGAGCCAAGGAGACCGGCGCAAATAAAGATCCTTATGTGCGCCAGGAGATTGCCAAGCTGCTGATCCTCGCCAAATCCGCCGACTGGACGGCGCGTCGCGCGCGCGCCGCTCAGCAACAAGGACGACCGCAAGGCCCCGAAGGCTCATTGGGAAAGCTCGCGGGCAGCCACGTAGCGCGAGCGTGCTCGCGCGTGCATACGCTGATGACAGGCACGGACGCAATGCTCACCGGGCGTGAAAGTCCGCGCGACGGGATCATCGCCGAAATTCTCGTCTCGGTGCCGGCGGTCTCGATCGCCGGTGGCACCGACGAGATCCAGCGCAACATCATCGCCGAGCGCGTGCTCGACCTGCCCAAAGAGCCGCGCTTCGACACCGGCCCATTTCGGGACGTGCGTAAGAACTAGTCCGCCTCGGCGGTCCTAATAGACCTTCACTGATCCTCCTTGGCGCACTCGCAAGCGCTCGTTTCGAATCTTTCGGTTACCGTGATAACTGATCGCGGATTGCTCAGGGCGAATCACAGCGCCTAGAGTCAGGTTCGTAGCCCCATCCACCTGCACACTTGAATCCGATCCGAATGCAGAGAGCATTGCTTCGGGCCGGCCAGTTTCTTGACACTTCTTAGGAGGAAAGCGAAATGCGGATTCCATTGATAATATTGACGTTGGTGCTGTTTTCTTCGAGCGCGTTCGCCAATTGCGTCACTAACGAGCGTGGCCGGGTCGTGTGTAGCAATGGATCGGAGGCCGGAGGGTATAACGCCAACACTGGTCGCGCCTGGAAGTCGGAGAGGAACCAGAATGGGGTCGCTACGACGCAGACGAGTGCGGGAGGAAAAGCCAAGACCAAAAATGGTAAGGGCGTGGTTCACACCGCCAATGGCAAAGACTGTTACAAGACTGCAAATAACTACGGCTGTAATTGACGTACGCGATTTAGAGGCGGTGCAATGCGGCCATCTGTTCGAGGCCGGGTTCTTCGGCATTTCATTTCTTTGGCGGTGGCAATCGTTTTGGGTTTCGATTACGCGACGGCCGGCGCAGTGCGACCCAGTGGGCCGGTAACAGTTGTTCCTCCCGCGCTTGCCAGATTCCGCAATGCAGCGCCCGCGCAGTCGGAAAACCAATCGCGCGACAAACGTGCTCTCGGCTTTGTTCTAGCTATCGCTGTTCAGCTTCAATCGGGACGTCGGTAGGACAACCGCCCCGCACTCAAATGGGATAAGTAGGACTTCTTCGTTAAACCGGATGGCGGACGCCGGTGGCTAGACCCATCTTTTCCAATACTAGCACCAGCAGATAGCCGACATCCGGCTGTCGCCAGCTTCGGCCAATCCGCGCGGACGACGGCGAGCTGTGATGGTTGCGATGCCAATTCTCGCCTAGCATCAGGATCGGGAAACCCACCCACCACACGTTGCGCGAAGAGTCTTCCCCAGGTGTATCGAACCCAGTGTGACAAACACTATTAACCAAGCTGTTGGCATGAATCGTAAATGCGAGGCGTATCGCGCCCAGCCAGAAGAATTCGCGCAGACCTAGAAAGGCGCCGCCAAAGAACGCCAGCAGTAATATCGGCAGCATCAGCCAATCCCATACTCTTAGCGAGAATCCACCGAGGTCGGCACTATACTTTGCCGGCACCGGCGTCGACGGCAGCCAGTACCATGCAATGTGCGCAGTCCATAACCCGTACCACGCCGGACTCGACGGATCTTCGGGCGAGTCGGCCTTGGCATGGTGATAACGGTGATTGGGTATCCAGGCTCGCGGCGGTGTCACTCCGGTAAGCATCGCGAAGAAGATCAATATCGATTGAACGACGGGATTCAGCGTCATCGATCGGTGCGCGATCGCGCGATGATAAGCGAGCGTCGCGCCCAATCCGCCGAGGAACAAGAGCGTCAACGACGCGATGAACACTCGCCACCCGGGCAGTGGGCAAATCACCAGACCTATCACCGCAGTAACGTGAAGGATAAGCAGCCAGGCGAACACCAGCGCTCCCTTGAACTCGTGCGGCCAAATCCTGTGTCTGTAAGTCGAAGCGTTGGTAAAGGATGCTTGCACTAAGGGCATAAGTCAGCCTTGCGGACGCGCGCTCGCGTCGGTTGGACCGGGCGCGGCGTGCGCGGAGACGACCGGGTCGTAGTTGGCGAGAAATCTCAAGGCCCTGAGTCCGGGTTGGAAGAAGTACCCGCCTCCCTTCATCGTAACAAATCGCGGCAGCCCGCGGACGTGACAGTTGAGCGGCGTGCCCTGGACGGTGAACTGATAGGTTCCATCGTTGTCGCCGATGACTGGGTCCTTGTCGTTATCAAGACCGTTGAATTGCGGATTGTTGAGCCAGGTATATTGGATGAACTCGAACTGCCGCAATAGGTCGGCGTTGAGTGCTATGAAGCAGAGACCCTGATCTTGATTTCCTTTCTTGCCGCCTTCGCCATCACCGTCGATAGGTGTCAGATATTTTCGCCCGCGCCGGATGATCCGATGGCGATTGGACGTAGCGATCGATTGTGACGGCCAGTTTGGCAGCGAATCGCGCGGGTTGGCGCGCCGAATGTGCGCTCCGATTGGGCATGCGATCCCGTCGGGGTCGGTCGGGGTGTATAGGAAATCGTTCACTGGTTCCGCGCCGGGGTTCTCCGGCGCCAGCACGAGCGGCGCGCCGCTGCGCCATCGCCCGATAAACCTCGCGGCGAGCAGTTCACGACGTTTCGGATGTTTGCCGGACTGAAGATCGATGTAATCCCAAAACCCGTTCACATTTTGCGAAAGCTTTCGAAACACCAGGTAAGAACCATTGAGCCCGAACGCTCGTCGATCGTTCGGATAATCCGGATGCGCAGCGAGATAGCCCTCGGGATCATACCAGTTATCGATGCTAGCGATAGTTGATTTCAGCCCCTTGCCGTCCTTATAGCCCAGCACGAATTCGCCAGTCTTAATTAAGTCGCGATGCTTCGACGACTTACCTGCGAGTCCTTCGACCGACGGCTGCGAAATTCCGTCACGAAAGCCGAACGGCTCGGTTAGATCATCGCGATCGTGACTGGCATCTTGCCGGTAAACAAGCTCGAGGCCAATATTCGCCGCGACAATCGGATAGAGCTCGCACGCGCGGGCGAAGTTCCTCACGCTGTCTTCGCTATCGCCATACAGCAGAGCGAGTAGGTGGAGCGGCCTTTCACGCTCGGCGGCAATTGAACCGAATTCCCAGTTCGCTTGATCGCTGGGACCGTTGTCACCAAGTATTTGCGCTGCCTCCGGCCGAGTCATGCCGGCCTCGAATTCGTGTGAGAAGCCGCAGATCAGATTGCCGGCGAATCCCATCGCCTCGATTCCTTTGAAGGTCAGCGCGAGGTTGAGACTGTTGGCGGCTTTGTGTTTTCCCGGATACTCCGCGGTAGTGACCTTATCGACGACCTTGGCCAGCCACGCTCGAGTCTTCACGCGATCGATGACTCGGAGAAAGAGGAACCTCGCGTGGTTGAGATGATTGTATCCGCTCGCCAGCAAGCCCTGGATGTCTTTGCGATCGACCTTCTCAGACATTACGCCCTACCTCCGATTTGCGCTCGGCCTGTAGCCTTCGCGCCAGCGCGTCGCGTAGCTCCAGGTAGCGGATCAAATTCTGAACCGTATAGTCGCGATAGGGCCGATGAAAAAAATAGGCCGGCTGAAACTCCTCGACTACGTGGGCCTGGAACTGTTGGATAAGTCTGGCGCCCTGCCAGAGCATGAAGCGCGTGGGCGGAAAGCGCTCGGTATTTCCCCACACGGCGTTCAGGTGCGGCGGATCGGAAAAGTCGTCGATATAGCTTGACCAACTGCCGTCGTAGTTGGTGAGAAACAGCACGTGCCGATTGTTGTCGATAAGACTCCAGCGCGCGAAGTGAATCGTCGTAATCGTATCGAGATGGCCCAGGATAAACACCTTGTTGGCTAGAATGTTGGTAAGAAGCAACCCGAGTCGGATCATTATCGTGCGAAACCGGCTGGGCTTGACCGTCGCCAGCGTGCACATATGATTCTCCCGACCCAGGTTCATATACTCATACACTTGCGGGTCGACTGGATATTTGCGCTCAAACGTGGTTCGCGATTCCAGCCATTCGTAGAAGCGAGCAATCAAGAGAATGATCGGCAAAACCACAATCGCCAGCGGAATTGCAACGACACTCAGTAGCAGTGCGTTAAGCCGGAAGCGACATTTTAGTCGGCGTTGTGTCACCGGCGAAAGGATCGGCTTGGGACTAGTAGTGGGTCTTCTGAAGTGCGCAACGAGTTCGTCCCACACGTCATCAAAGCTGAGTTTGGAAGTACCTGGTTTGTTGCAGAGCGATTCGAGATAAGCGCTCGCGACCTTATACACCTCGATCGCGTTGTCGATGTCGACTCGCGAACGTCCCGGCAGCGCGACATAGAAAGCAGTCGATGG
>Ga0209248_10000528_pt1 | contig 12102 bp, 12 predicted proteins | sample BogFormECP04_OM1_FD_188241 | JGI IMG/M metagenome (GOLD analysis project Ga0209248, IMG submission 188241) | Bog forest soil microbial communities from Calvert Island, British Columbia, Canada - ECP04_OM1 (SPAdes) (version 2) | ecosystem: Environmental > Aquatic > Freshwater > Wetlands > Bog ... | reverse complement strand
TCATGCCCGTGTAGAGACCGGCAACCTCGGCCCCGTAACCATTGAATGGTAACGTCGGCCGGCGTTGATCGAACAGACTGCCGCCGATATGGCGTTCGGTGGCCTGGCTCCAGCGCGGATGATCGACGGCGGGATTGACATTTGCATAATAGCCATACTCGCGGGGAGCGGATTTGGCCCAGGTGGTCTGGGGCATGCGCTCCACGAACTTAATGTTGTTGATGGCTTTGATGCCCTTGAATCCGTATTTCCAGGGCACTACCAAACGCATCGGAGCACCGTTCTGGTTCGGTAGCACCTTACCGTACAATCCGACCGTCATCAGTGTCAGTGGATGCATCGCCTCGTCGATGCGCAAGCCTTCCGTGTACGGCCATTCTAAGACTGAGCCGCGCTCGCCGGGCATTTGCTTGGGGTCTAGCAGCGTGGCGAATTCCACGTGCTTCGCCTTCGAAGTGGGCTTAAAGCGCTTCAACAAATCTGCGAGAGGAAAACCTACCCACGGCACGATCATCGACCAGGCCTCGACGCACCGCATGCGATAGATGCGCTCCTCCAGAGGATGCGGTCTTACGATGTCCTCGAACGAGTACGTTCCCTTGACCTCGCACTCCCCACTGACCGTCACGCTCCAGGGCTGAGTATGAAAATTCTGCGAGTTCTCCGCTGGGTCGGACTTGTCGGTACCGAATTCGTAGTAGTTATTGTAGGTGGAAATGTCTTTGAACGAATTGGGTGCCTCTGTCACGCTGTATTGAGTGTTGCGCAGATAGGTCAAGGTGGTGCCGCCGGGCGCCTGAGCGAATGCGCTACCTCTGAACCCGAAAGTTCCGGCCGCCAATCCCGCTCCGCCGACCAGAAAAGAGCGCCGCGAAATGAATTGGCTTTCCGAAGTAATCTCGGACGGGGAAATGGAATTTGAAGTATTTTTGCGCAAAATTGGCTCGGACGACTGTTGTGTTGGGCTTATCCATAAGACAGGCGCGGGTGCTAATTTATTGCAGCTCGACCTCGGTATTTTGGTGCATTTCGCTCCCTTCCAGTTCTCCGAGTTCCCGCAACGCGAGCGCAGCGAATTGGAATGACAGGCAGTACTCCCATCCTGTTAGCTTGCTTGTTCGGGTGGCAGGATGCAGCACGCGAAGTCTGCCGTCTTCAGTTCAACGACCTTGACGAAAGGGCAAGAAACAAAGTATCGAGCAGCATGCTTTCGTCCAATGGCTTGCGTAGGAAAGCGGCGGCACCCGCACGCAAACACTCCTCGCGCGCATCGGGCGACTCGTGCGCGGTCACAACAATCACCGGAAAACGCGCCCCAGCTCGGTTGAGTGCTCGTTGCACATCCGCGCCTGACAGGTTGGGCATCTGCAGATCCAACACGACACAGTCCGGTCTATCAATACGCCAGTTCTCGAGGAAGTCCAGGCCGGAGGTGTAACCGCGCGCACTCCACCCGGCGGCCTGAAGTAGGCGGACCAGGGAATTGCGAACCGATTCGTCGTCGTCGACTATCGCAATCACGCGTCACTCACAGGTCGGCATTGCTACGAATTCAGGCTAGGAAGAAACGCGATATACAAATGGGGGTGGCACACATTTAATGCGAACGAAGACTAAATAATTCGCAAAATAAGCACCTTCTCCATAATGTTCGTGTAAAAACCGGTTGAGCGCGACGTGCATTTAGTCGTCTCGCTTATGGAGAGGACCTTGAACCCGAATGATTTATTTCCTTGATCGTTGTTGGACGGCTTCTTTTGCCAATCAAAGTCCACCTCTTGGTTGTCGCGGCTCAGATCTGATCATTTGGCACTCCTTCGGCTTCTGGGACGCGCATTGAATGGACGACTGCGTTGAACGTTGCTGCGCAACGTTGTCGACCCCTGATCTTTTGTCTATCGGGAGTTCGAATCTTGATCAATTGCTGAACGATCGTTTAGTGACCGTATAACTGATTGAGTTTATTGTTATTTTGCCGGCTGGAGGATTCGAACAAGTGCGATAACCAACTGTTTCGTAAGCGTTTATCAAGACAATTGAGGCAAGTTACCCGAAAAGTTACCGTGATCCGAATCTGCGAACTTTCACGCAATCTTCACTTAAGCAGTTCGCGGATTTGTTGGAGGGCGTAATCCACCTTCATATCGAATACGCGCCTGCCAAGCTCAGCTGTCGACCGGCGCGCATCTCCAATAATGCCGTTGTTGATCCGCTTAGCGTTCGGATCGGCTTTCTTACCCATCTGAGGCACGGGGTCACCAAGTGAATTGGCCAGTTGTTCTATTCGTACCCAGCCATGATTCCCGCCCAGGTAGATCATCTCGGAAGTGTCGGGTATCCCACCGTGAAGGCTTGGTGGATAGCCTTGAACAAATAGCCATTGATTTAAATCGTCATTGGCCTTTTGGTAGACATCTCCGCAATAGACCACGCGCGCCCCCTTCGCGGCGTACTTCTCCGAAAGCTTTCTCGCTAGGTCCCTGAGTTCGCTCTGGCCGCCACCGTGATCGCCCATGAGAACCACGTTTTTGAAGCCGTTCTTGATCGTCTGCTCGGCCACCTGTTCGTTGATCGCCTCGAACAACGATCCTGTAAGTCCGATGGTGCCCGGCAACTGAGGGTTGGCCTCGTTCACAGAAAACGGCAGCACAGGCATGGCCAAAGCATTCCCGAGCTTCTCGGCAATCGCGATCACTATGGCGTGTCCCATCAGCGTGTGGCCCCCGTTGACGTTCTGCGGACCGCGTTGCTCGGTTCCGCCGTTATAAATGAGTGCCGTCGTCTTTCCCTGCTCGATTGCGTGCTTGACCTCCGGCCAGGTCATCATCTCGAAATCCACTCGCGAAGTACCAGTCAGCGACTGAGCACTCGCAATTGAGGGGCAGAAGGAAAGCAGGCACATACCAGTCGCGAAAAAACGCGTTATCGAGGACCGGGTATTGTTCGCCATCTTGGTTACCACGTTCAGTTCATGCACTATAATTTGAACTCGCGCGAGGGCAGTATACTGGGCCATTGAATGGAAGTTTGCGGGCACTTTGCGGTACCAACGATGCCTGCTATGGCCGACTACAATCGGGCTGGACCCTCGATTTTTGACGAACTCGGAGCCAACCCGCGCGGCCGAACAGTAAAAAGGAACATCAAGGAGCGCATCCAATGGAATCGATAAGCCGCAGGACCTTTCTGGGATCTGTCGCAGCATCAGTGGCTTTGTCTGCCAACGGACAACTGGCATTTTCCGAAGAGATGTCGGGTGCGGAGCAAATGCGCATTCGAGAATCGTTAGCTGGGCGACTTGCGGCTGACTTACCCTCGTTTGATGGCATTTTTGTATTTGACCAATCCGTTTGTCGAGCTATGGCTACCGACTACGGCCATTATATTCATGAGATGCCTCTCGGCGCGTTGTTTCCAAAATCCGTCAAGGACGTGCAGAAAGCTGTTCGTTATGCGAACTCGCAGCGGCTGAAGCTCAGTATGCGTGGGACGGGCGGGTCGGCTTATGGGCAATCGCAGGTCAAAGCAGGCATCGTCATCGATTCGAGCCCATTGAGCCTCACGACCTGGGTAACAGCGGACTCGATTGACGCAGGACCGGGTGCGCTCTGGAAAGAAGTCGTCGCGTTCACGATGACTCGTAAAATGACGCCGCCGGTGCTGCCCGACAGTCTTTACATCAGCGTGGGCGGGACGCTCAATGTGGGCGGAATCGGCGAAACCAGTTATCGGCTTGGCGCCCAGGTCGACCACGTATCGGAAATAGATGTAGTAACGGGCGCAGGCGACCTTGTGACCTGTTCACCCTCGCGCCATTCCGAACTGTTTCACATGATGTTGGCTGGAATGGGACAGTGTGGACTTATAGTTCGCGCCCGCCTGAAACTGGTGCCGGCGCCTGAGCAGGTTGTGGCCCGCAGCTTCACCTATGCGGACCGGAATGCTTTTCTGGCGGACCTTGCAATGTTGGCAACCGCCGAAACTGAAGGCGCCATCGCAGGCGATTTGAATCTCAGCAATGATGGGGTGACTTGGACGCCCGTTATCACGGCCACGAGCTTCGGGACTCGAGCACCCAGTTGGCTCAACAGCATCAGGGGCAATAATGTCGAAGCTCCGATCACACAACGCTATACCGAATATCTCAATAGAAACACCGGAGGATATCTGGCCACGTTGGCGAGCGGCGTTCGGTTCTCGCCTCACGTATACATGCACTTCTTCCTTCCGGCCGATCAAACGCCATCCATGGTCGGATATCTCATGGACACGCCGGGCGCAACGCTTGGAGCCGACGAAATAGCCATATTCCCGATGCTCAACGCGAACTTCAAGCAAGCACTTCAGAGGATGCCCGCTGGGGCAATGTCGTACCACATGCGCATATACCGAGTGGCCGCTCAGGAGGGTTCGCCCGACCATCTTCAAATGCTGGCGCTGAACCAAAAAGAGTGCCTGCCGCGAATTTTTGCCCGAGGCGGCACGGTTTATCTTCCATTTTCCCCTCTTCTTGATTCGCGCCAGAGACTTCAGCAATTTGATCAGACGGTCTGGAATCGTCTCGCTGCGGCGAAGTCGACGTACGATCCGGCAGGCGTCCTAACTCCGGGGGCCGGGTTGTTTCAGGCTTGAGGGAACAAGGATCCTCGACGGATAGTGAATCTTGGGACCTTCGTCAATCTTTTCGAGCACATTGCAGCCTTCTTCCTTCAAGGCCTTGATCAAGGCGCGAAGGTCTTCAACTCGGTAGTTGACCGTGAAGGGCGCCGAGCTCGGAGCAAAGTGATCGCTTTATTGCGGGTTGATCAACCAGGCAGTGGTGCCTGCCACCGGCTTTCCGTCGGCGTCGGTCCAGTCGAAGGCAGCCCCGCCCCAGGATTTGACATCGATTCCCAGGTGAGGCTTGTACCATCCCCACAGACCCTGCTAGCGCTTGGGGCTGGGGACATGTTGATCGAACAGGAGCGTGTTACCGTCGGGGTCGGTAACCTCGAAGAATGCGGGACCCTGGGTCGTCACGTCCGCTTCGGGCGCCATCGTCAGACCGCGCGCCTTCAAGGCACGCTGCAGCTCGCGAACATCCTGGAAGTCCGTCATGGTCTCCTTGTCCTTTGTCCACCCCGGGTTGAAAGTCAGGATGTTCTTGTCGAACATTCCCTGGAACAGCCCGATTCTCGCGGTGCCATTCTGCAGGACGACCCAATTCTGTTCGAGCTTGCCGCCGACCTGCTTGAAGTCGAGCTTCTGGTAGAAGGCCATGGATGCCTTGATGTCTTTGACTTGACGGCGAGGCTGACGGAAAAGTTTCCCAGCTCCAGGGTTTTCTTCTCCGCGGCTCGGGTGGATTGGGCTGTACTCGCGCCCACCATGTCGATTAAGGCCATGGCACCCACGAGCAAGAGGGTTCGTACCTTCACGCGATTCTCCTAGACATCATGGCCCCCGCCGTTCTGGCGGAGGCGGTTAATAAAAGGATTTGAGGAGTCTGCCTCCCGTCGTATCGTGGGTTGCGCACCGAAGTGTGCCGAGCCACATACAGAACGCCGGTCAGCGTGATCTGCATAAGCCACAGGAGGCAGACTATGAGCGAGGTTACCACTGCTTTTGTTGGATTGGATGTGCATAAAGATTCTATTGCGATTGCGGTCGCGGAGCCTGGGCGTGCTGCGCCGCGGTTCCTCGGAACCACGGGATCGGTTCTTGCCGAAGTCGAGAAGGCGTTGTCGCATCTGGGCGCGGCGCGCGAACTGCTGATCGTCTACGAGGCGGGTCCGTGCGGTTACGGTCTGGCGCGTCAGTTGTGTGCGCGCGGCTATCGATGCGAGGTCATCGCGCCGACCTTGATCCCGCGCAAGCCCGGTGATCGGATCAAGACGGACCGTCGCGATGCGCTCGCGCTGGCGCATTTTGCCCGGGCCGGGGATCTGACGCCGGTCGCGGTCCCGCAAGAACCCGATGAAGCGATCCGGGATCTGTCGCGAGCGCGCGAGGACGCAGTCCGTGCTCGCCTCAAAGTGCGCCAGCAACTCAAGGCGATGTTGCTGCGTCACGGACAACGCTACACCGGCAAGAGTTCTTGGACGGCAGCGCACGAGCGCTTTCTTGCCACCGTCCGGTTCGCCCATCCCGCGCAGAACATCGCCTTCGTTGAGTACCGCACGGCGGTGAGGGAGGCCCACGAACGGATCGAACGAGTCACGACGGCGCTGCGCGACCAGGTGGCTGAGTGGCGCCTGCAGCCGGTGGCGCACGCGGTCTGCATCAGAACAAGATCTGCACCGCCATCGCTCGAGAACTCGCCGGCTTCATCTGGGATCTGGCGCGCCAAGTCACCGTGCAGGCCTGACTCGACCGCCCACGCCAATGGAGGTCCCCGACGCACCATCACAACCACTCCCGACTGGAAACGCGACGCGCGAACACGATGAGGGGAATCCTCGAAAGTTCTACGTGGGCATCCACCCGATGATCCCCGACTCTAGACAGAGGCAGCCCCGCGACGTACCGATGCAATGCGGTAACCAACCCGCGAATATCAGAGTGATCCATCGTCGCCATATAGCTTCGCGCGTCGCGTTCCTCGTCGAGAGTGATTCATTCACCTCAAAACCCTTCGTACAACCCCTGCGCAGTCTCGCGAGAATCCCCCTCGCGCCAGTTGACACGAGGGGGCCATATCAGTACTTCTGGCGAACGTTAGGCAATGGGCAGAGACAAGAAATCGCCTGCCGTATAAGATGCTCGCGAACCGCAGAAGCCGCTTGCCAAATCTTGCGAACTTACCGAAAAGACGAGAGTGCCGTCTCCGTCGACTACCTCGAGCGCGTCAACCGCGCGATCGACCACGTAGTGAGCAACCTCGCTCATCCGTTGACCCTGGAGGCGGTGTCCAAGGCGGCCGGGTTCTCCCCGTTCCACTTTCACCGCGTTTTCAAGGCCTTCCTGGGGGAGACGCTGAACCAGTTCGTGAAGCGGCTGCGGCTAGAGCGGGCGCTGTTCCTGATGTCACACGCACCTCGGCGGTCGCTTACGGACGTGGCCTTGGACTGCGGCTTTTCCTCCTCCTCAGACTTTTCTCGCAGCTTCAAGCAGCTCTACGGCCTGCCTCCCAGCGGCTTTCACATCGAGACCTTCCGGAACCGCAGGCGGGAGGAGTTCGAACGCGCCTTGGCGAGTCAGAATGGATCGCCTCGCATAACGACCCTGCCCGCGGGACAGAATCCGGACGGCTTCGAGGTAAAGCTTCGCAACCTGCCCGCGCGCAGAGTCGCCTACATCCGCGTCCTCGAGCCCTACCGCGAGGGTGTGGCACAGGCCGCCTGCGAACGACTCCTCGCTTGGGCTATCGAGCGCGGACTCGCAGACGGCCAGTGGCTGGGCTACATGTGGGATGAGCCCGAGATCGTCGCCCTCGCGGATTGTCGGTACGACGTCGCGCTCGTGGTCGACGACATCGACCCGCAGGGTGAGATCGGCCGCTTCGACTTCCCGCCGATGCGCGTGGCCGAAGTCGTCTTGAGTGGCGACATCGCGCTCGAGGCACGCGCTATCGACTGGTTGTACAAGACCTGGCTCCCGCGGAGTGGCTACGTTCCCGACAATCAACCCGCTTTCGAGGCCTGGATCGGGAGGCCGTTCGCCCACGGGAACGAGCATTTCGAGATCGCGTGCCAGTTCCCGATCAAGCCTTCCTTCTGATTCAAAGGCAGTGTCAGGTGGCCCGGTCGGCGACCTTCAACCCTGGCGGCTCGGCCCCGAAGGTCGCTTCACGCGCGGTCGTGAATGAGACCAAGAGCGCGGATAGTCACCGCGCGGCATGGTATTCAAAAGGGTGGCTGCTACCAGACGTTGTCGGATGACGGTTCATGTGCATCCGCTTGGCAGAATGATTATGGGCGCAAGCATGTGAATTCACTCTCCTCACGAGAAATCAAGCTCGACAGACTTGTCTGGCCAACATCCAACCGAAGTCGCAAGAAGAGCCGCTAACGATCACCGGCAACCCTACGTGACTGAACCATACGCAACGCGGACTCGACCGCGTCGCTGACTGCTTTTGCGTCTTTTTCCCGTTGGGCATCGGATATATGAACGCTCAGATCCACATCGTGGCGCACATAATGTGCCGGCAGGGCGTTCAGCGCGATACAGACGGCGTCTGCCAGCAAATCCTCGTTTCCGATCAAATCCGGAAACCGAGCACTCGCCTCTTTTAACTTGTCAAAAACAGCTCTTTCGTGACGGTTGTGAATTGATGCAAAAGGCATGTCAACTATCTCCCAGATTCGACACTCGTCAATTGGCGATCGTCGGAAATTGCCGAGATCACAGCAGTGTGTTTTGAATTATATGTCCGGGGCCCGTAACGTAATGTGAAAGGATCGCCATCTTCTGGCAGAGGGGCAGGATCGTTTTTCGCACGAATATGATGGCTGCGACGGCGCAAGAAAAATGGCGAAATCCGCATCTCATCCCGACCAATGGGAGCCTTATGCGGGGACTACGTATAGCCAACATACTCCGTTTCGCCAAGCATTAGGCGAACGCGCGCAGTGGAAGCACCCAAGAGCGCGAGAAGGCGAAGATGACACGAAGTCTCGGAACGCAGTTGTTGATCGCCACCGCCATGGCTGCGTTGACCGTGGTAATGCACCTATTGGGGCTGAGCGTTCTGATTGCCGCTACCAACCGGCATTCTCGCCGCTTGCAAAGCGAACAGGCTCTCACGCGGCAAATGCTAGTCCTAATCGGGGTGTCCTTCGGCTTGTTCATGTTGCACGGTATCGAGATTTGGACTTACGCGACGTTGTATTACACGGTAGGCGCCACACCGTCGTTCGAGAATGCACTTTATTTCTCGACCGCGACCTATGCCACCATCGGCTATGGCGATCTCACGTTGTCAAAGAGCTGGCGAGTTTTGGGGGCGATTGAGGGCGCGAACGGCGTGATCTTGCTAGGGTGGTCGACGGCATTCTTCGTGTCAATTGTAGCGCGGATTCGAGCCCTTGAGCTTGACTGGTCCGGAGCTGTCGGCGAACGCCCACCGCCAAGATAACGCTATTTACATTGGATCGGGCTGCGTGAACTGCGACGCTCCAACGATAAGTACATCGCAATCCAAGGTTTCCAGGATAGTTGCGGCGGTGCTGCCCATGAACATGCGGTGCCACTTATGCGACGAGGCGCCTATCACCACCAGGTCGGTGCCGAACTTCTCCACCAGGTTCTTCAGGCAATCGTGCGGCGTCCCCATCTCGACGTGCAGATGTTGCGGCGGCACGCCGTACGCGCTGCCCAAGCTTTCCATCTGACAGTATCTGAACGAGTTCTCGATTTGCAAAGACTCGGTGTAATCGCGCGATACGTTTTGCCTGCCGGCCCGCACCAAGGCGGCGAACGCAGTCGGAATGTAGGCGTGAATGATGCGCAAATCGCCCTTAAGATGCCCCGCCAATGTGGCGGCGAATTCCAAGACGCGATTGTTCGACACTGCAGCATTTTCGTCACCATCCTCCAAATCAACCGCCGTGACCATCCGGGGCGGCTGATTCCATGATTTCGTTTTTGTGAGCAGCAGCGGCTTTGGACAACCGCGTGCCAAGTGCCAGTCGGTATTTCTGGCAAAGGTTCGTCGAGCAAAGGAATGCTGGTGGGTATCTTTGATGATGAGATCCGCATTGGACCCAAGAACACAATCGAGCAGCGTGTCCGGCAAAGACCTGCCGTAAATGATGCGCAAGGTAACCTGGGTGCCTTGGGCGCGCAGCGGGCCTGCCAACTCCTCGAGCATATCCAGAAGTTCGGTGTTATCGGGGTGCGGGCGTCGGGTGCTGGCTGGGGCCTCGTCATCGAGCGCCGATGCGATCTCGCAAATCAGCAATTCCACTGAAGCATGGCTGCATCGAGCTAAAAGCGCCGCCTTGTCGACCGCTGCTTGCCGCCCCTTTGTAGACGGGTCAACAACAACCAAGATTTGGCTGATTCGATTCATAGGTGTCCTGAATCGATTATCAGGATTGCCGGTCATTTCGCACATACGGGATTGCGCGTATCGAGACCGGATGAGTACTCACTGCCAGGACATCCGTAGAATTACGGATACCCACCGCGGCGTCGTTGCTCGAATATACATGCGAATACGAACCGGAGAAAAGCATGTCTGCAATCCATCGAATTCTCGTGTGCGTCAAGGACCTTGACGGCAAACCGCTGCCGGCTGTTCTTAAGGCCGCGCAGCTCGCCCACGGCAATGGCGCTGAGCTGGAGCTGTTTCACGCGCTGACCTCACCGCTTTACACCGATCCCATCCGGGTGCGCGAACGGGCAATGGGCACACTTGAGGGGGATCTGCACCAACAGGCGCTGCGCCGCCTCGAGGCGATCGCTGATCGTCTTCGCGCCCACAGCATCAAGGTGAAAGTGTCGGCAGAATGGGACTATCCATCCCATGAGGCAATCATTCGCCGCGCGCAAGTCATCAAGGCGGATCTCATCGTTGCAGGCTGTCATGCCCGCAAGCACCGCATGCCATGGCTTTTGCGACTGACCGATTGGGAGCTGGTGCGCCAGAGCCCCGTACCCGTGTTATTGGTAAAAAATTCGCGTCCCTACCGGCGCCCCGCGGTGCTGGCGGCAATCGACCCCAGCCACGCGCATGAGAAACCCTTGCAGTTGGACAAGGAAATTTTGCGGGCTGGCAAAACACTGAGTGAGTCGCTGCATGGCACCCTGCACGCCGTGCATGCCTACGAGTGGTTCCCGGTGAATGTCCCGCCCGAGGCGCTTGTGCCGGGGACGCTGGAAGCCCTGCAAAAGGAGGCGAAGAGAGCTGCGAAAGCGCGATTGAGCCGTGTCCTTAAGCCTTCGAGGATTGCGCGCTCGCGACAATACCTCATCGCTCGCCAACCCACCGATGCCATTGCAGAGGCTGCCCGCAAAAGTCGTAGCGCCATCGTTGTCATGGGCGCCATGTCGCGCTCGGGAATCAAACGATTGCTGATCGGCAATACGGCCGAACAGATTTTGGACGATTTGACCTGCGACATTATGGTCGTCAAGCCGGCTAATTTCAGAATACGGATTCCACGTGCTGCGCGCGGTGCACGATTGCGGCCGGGTGCGCCGCTAGAGGCCTTGGGCGGCACATTTAGTTATTTCTAAAGGCTTCGTTTCGCCGATGAAGGCCGACGGTCGTTTCGGTGAGCCTGGATTGAGCTTCAAATGACTCGGGACATGACAGCGGGTTGCACCGCCGCATTGACATAGGCGTCGAATGTCATCGCGACGGTCCGCATCAAGAGTCGCCCGACCGATGTGAGCGTAATCGATGCGTGGTTGAGTTCAACCAGCCCATCGGCTTGCAAGATGAGCAGCCGCTCCCGCTCGGGGGCAAAATATTCCTCGAAGTCGATGGCATTGCGGGCTTCCATCGCCGCTATATCCACGAACCCCTGGCACATGAGCTGATTGATCACGTCTTTACGAATACGGTCGTCGCGGCTCATCGATTTGCCTCTGTTCGTTGGCAGCAGGACGCTTGAAAGAGCGCCCTCGTAGGCCGGCAGTGATTTGTGATTTTGCACGTACAAGTCCCCGACCTGGCCGACGGCACTGACGCCAAAGCTCACCAGGTCGCGATTGGCGTGAGTGGTGTACCCCTGAAAACTGCGGTGTAACGTGCCGTTGTGCTTCGCTTGGGTCAAGGAGTCATCCGGTAAGGCGAAATGATCCATGCCGATGTATTCGTAGCCTGCCTCGCTGAGCTTGCTGACCGCTAGTTGCAGCAGCAAAAGGCGTTCGGCGGCATTGGGCAAATCGTCCTGGCGTATTTGACGCTGGGCCTTGAACAGTCGCGGCATATGCGCATATCCGTAGACGGCCAACCGATCCGGCCGCATCGCGACGACTCGATCCAGCGTGCGGGCAAATGAGGAGAGGGTCTGAAGCGGCAATCCGTAGATCAAATCAAAATTAATGGAACGAAGCCCCAGGGCGCGGGCTTCTTCGTACACCTTGGCCACCATGGCTTCGGGTTGGACACGGTTAACGGCTCTTTGCACCTTCTCGTCAAAATCCTGCACTCCCAAGCTGATGCGATTG
>Ga0209248_10000523_pt1 | contig 12163 bp, 9 predicted proteins | sample BogFormECP04_OM1_FD_188241 | JGI IMG/M metagenome (GOLD analysis project Ga0209248, IMG submission 188241) | Bog forest soil microbial communities from Calvert Island, British Columbia, Canada - ECP04_OM1 (SPAdes) (version 2) | ecosystem: Environmental > Aquatic > Freshwater > Wetlands > Bog ... | reverse complement strand
TTGAACTTGGCGCTGGCCGCCGACGTGCGCATCGCCGGGCCCGGCGCATTGTTCGACGCCCGTTTCCAGAAATTGGGGCTACATCCCGGTGGCGGTGCGACCTGGATGCTGCAGCGGGCGGTGGGTCCAGCGGTCGCTCGCGCGGCGTTGTTGTTCGGCATGCGCTTCGACGCCGAATCGGCTGTGCGGCATGGGTTGGCGCTCACTGTTGCCGAAGATCCCGTCGCCGCGGCGCTGGACCTGGGCGCCGGGCCCGCGGCGGCGCCGCGCGAGGTGGTATTGGCGACAAAGGCAACGATGCGCGCCACCGCAAGCCCAGGGTCGCTGGACAACGAGCAACACCAGCTTGCTATGCACACAGAGCTTGGGCCGCAGGTGTACTCGATCCAGTCACCGCAGTTCGCCGAGCGATTGGCCGCAGCCCAACGTAAATAACGCCGGCTCGTTCAGCTACTTGAAATCACTTGCGCTACTGTTGTTTCACCAGTCTCAGCGCGGACATTCGTGTCGGTGGCGCCGAGCCGACAAAGCCGACACCGAGTCTAACGGTGGCGGCCGACATGAGCGAGATGGCGGCCAGGGGGCGCCCACAGTCGACGAGGCCCAGCCCCCAGGCCAGGGACTGGGACTGGGACTCAACGTCGAAGCGCCACCAGACATAACAGACAAGCCAAGTCTGACGGCTTCGCGGCGCTGCTGGACACGCTGGCGTTCGAACCCGACGAGTTCGTCTCCCTGCTTTACGAGGACACCGGCGGCCAGCGTCACACCGCCGTCATGACACCCGCCCGCGCCATCGTCGCCGCCGGCGACACCGCGCGGTCACTGCGTGGCGTGTTGCACCGGCGCCTCGACCTGCGGCGACTCCATGGCCTGTTCCTTGCTTTGGTGCAGCCACACGAAGTCGTGGATTCCGGCTAGTCGCAGCAGGATCCGGTCCCGCATCCGCCACGCCCGCATCGCCTCGGACCCGGAAATGACCTCGGGCCGCTCCAGCTGGTATGTGCGCCCTTTCCAGGCAAGCGTGCATGTCCCGGCGGCTACCATGTTTCGGTACCAGTCCGTGTGAGTGCCATAACCTAACGGCAACAGGAAACCGTCACCGTAGGGATACGTGCCTAGCGGCGTCTGGTAGATGCGCCCGCTGCGCCGCCCCACGTGGGTCACAAGCCCCCATGACGACCGCTGAGTTCCTGAGATCTTGCGGGTGATGTCGTTGTACCTCTGCAAGAACCTCTTGAACGGGCCAAGCCTGAGCAGCAGGTCCCGGTTGCGTCTGAGGATCCTCGGCAACAACACCAACCATGCCAGCACCACGCTGCCAACAGCAAGCACCACGACAACAACGATGCCGATCAGCTGTTGGCCGCCAACATGCTTTTCAGTCGACATGAGTAGCTCCTCGAGCGCCCAGTTCACAGGGTACCCAGTGTTACACGAAAGTCCTCGCTGGTAAGGCCCTACTACCGCTCCGCTTGTCCGATGCACATTCCGGCGCCGCATTGTGCGGGTGCCATGGTGGCGGCGGCAGGTTGGTTCTGGTTTGCCTGTGCCTCAACCGCTTTTGCGTCAACTTGTCAATTCACGGCTGGGCCGGCCCCGTTGGCGGGACACGGGGTCAGGCAGCTTGTGTCACCCGCCTTGCAACAGACCCGCCTGCCGGGTCTACCGCATGCCGGGCCGACAACCCACGGCAACGGCCCCGATGACCAAACCTGCTGCGCGGTAAACTTGGACTCCGCTCCGAGTCTGATGGAGCCGTTTGCTGAGCAACTCTGTTGCGACACAATATATTTCGACCGGCAACGGACCGATCTGCGCAGGTCAAGTATCATGTGGTCATGGAAATCAATTGTCCGCCAGACGGTTTGGGTCCGCGTGGCCGTACGCTTTGGCGTGACGTTTTGGGTACCTAGAGCTTGACGCCGACTGAGATCGAAGATTTGCGTGTTCTCTGTTCGACTAGCGACCAGTTAGGACCGATCGAAACCGCGCTCAAGGACAGATCTAACAGCGCGGTTGGTAGCCGAACCCGCTGACGACCATCGGCAATCGCCGTTGCACGAGATCCGGGGCGGCAAGCCTCGTGTGAGGGCGCCCCGCTAAGCAGGGGATTCATTTTCACGAGCGGCGCCGGAGCGGGAGACATCACGGAACGCAGGGTCCAGGCGTCGCGCGGTGAAGACGAACGCCAGCGCGAATGAAGGGTGCGACGGCGCCGTAAAGTGCAGCAGCGGGTCGGATATATACCCCGCCGGCCGCTTCCGGCGAAGGCGTCCGAATCACAATGCGGAGGGTCATCGTTGCCCCACAACCGGCGACGGTCATGTACTGCGTTCATGGGGCGTTAACCCCAAGCCATCTGGACTCATCCTGAGCGAATCGCGGCCAGCCGACCGTCACCGTGAGGCGGACTCCCCCGCGCGCCGCAGCATCATTTCCGCGTGCTTGAGCACCGGTGAGTCGACCATCTGCCCCTCGAAGGCGAACACGCCGCGCTCGGTCTGCGACGCCGCCAACACCCGTCGCGCCCAGTGCAGCTTCTCCTCGCTGGGGCGATAGGCGGTGCGTACCACCGGGATCTGGCTCGGGTGGATGCACACTGTCCCAGCGAAGCCCACCGCCACGGCATCGTCGGCTTCCGCCCGCAAGCCATCGAGGTCGCGGATGTCCAAATGCACCGCGTCGAGGGCGATTCGGCCGAAGGCCGACGCCGCAAGCAGTGCCGTCGACCGGACGTGGCGGGCAACATCCCGATAGGTGCCGTCGGCCCTCCGACTGGAGCTCCCGCCGAGGGTGGCGACCAGGTCCTCGGCGCCCCACATGACTGCCACGGTGCCCTCGGCAGCCGCGATTTCGGCGGCAAACAGCGCTCCGCGTGGTGTCTCTAACAGCGCGATCACGTCGCGCGGCGCCAATGCAGCCACCTGCGCGGCCGATTCGGTCTTGGACAGCATCACCGTCGTGTATGCCGTACCGGCCAGAGCGTCCAGGTCGCGGGACTGTTCGTCGGTTCTGGCCGCATTGATCCGCACCACGGTGCGCTCCGGGTCCAGCGGGGTGTCCTGCAGGGCCTTGCGGGCAGCGGGCTTATCCGCTTCGGCTACGCCGTCCTCGAGATCGAGAATCACCACGTCGGCGGCAACGGCGGCCTTAGCGAACCGCTCGGGACGGTCGGCCGGGCAGAACAGCCAGCCCGGACCGGCAGCACCCAGGTCCATCAGGTCTCCTCTGTGTCAGCTTGAGGGATGTCAGCTTCAGGGGCCGGGCGCTTCTGCACCAGCGTGGTGCGCACCGCCCGCGCAACTATGTCACCGTTTTGGTTGCGCCCGGTGTGCTCGAGGGTAACGATGCCTTCGCCGGGCCGGCTTTTCGACTCGCGTTTGCCGGTGCATACCGTCTCCGCGTACAGGGTGTCGCCGTGGAAGACCGGCGTGGGGAACGAGACCTCGGAAAAGCCGAGGTTGGCCACGATGGTGCCCAGTGTCAGCTGGGTAACCGACAGTCCCACCAACGTCGAAAGGGTAAACATCGAGTTCACCAGTCGCTCGCCCCGAAAGCCCGGTTGCTCGGCTGCCCACGCCGCGTCGAGATGCAGCGACTGGGTGTTCATCGTCAGCGTGGTGAACAACACGTTGTCGGCCTCGGTGACCGTACGCCCCGGTCGGTGCAGGTACGTGGTGCCGATCTCGAACTCCTCAAACCACAAGCCCCGCTGGACAACCGACTTACCCCTCAGCTCTACTTGGGTCATAAGCGCCACTCCTCAATCCCGGCTGCGCCGGCATCTTCGTCGTTGGCGCGGGTCACGACAGCCCTAGCGATCGCGCGATGAGCATCAGTTGTACCTCGGTGGTTCCTTCGCCGATTTCGAGGATCTTGCTGTCGCGGTAGTGACGCGCCACCGGATACTCGTTCATGAAGCCGTATCCGCCGTGAATCTGGGTAGCGTCACGGGCGTTGTCCATCGCCGCCTCTGAGGCGATCATTTTCGCGATTGCCGCCTCCTTCTTGAATGGCTTGCCTGCCAACATCTTTGCAGCCGCCTCGTAGTAAGCTGTGCGGGCGACGTGGGCGCGTGCCTCCATGCGCGCGATCTTGAAACTGATCGCCTGATAGGAGCCGATCGGCCGCCCGAAGGACTGGCGCTCCTTGGCGTACTTCACGCTCTCGTCGACGCATCCCTGCGCCGCCCCGGTCGACAGCGCGGCGATGGCGATGCGGCCCTCGTCCAGGATGGATAGGAAGTTCGCGTAGCCGGTGCCGCGCGCGCCCAGCAGGTTCTCCTCGGGGACGCGGGCGTCGGCGAAGGTCAGCGGGTGAGTGTCGGACGCATTCCAGCCGACCTTGTTGTAGACCGGCTCGACGGTGAATCCCGTTGTGCCGCTGGGCACGACGATCGTCGAGATCTCTTTCTTGCCGTCGGCTGCGGTTCCAGCGGTTCCGGTGACGGCGGTGACGGTGACCAGCGAGGTGATGTCGGTGCCCGAGTTGGTGATGAATTGCTTGGTGCCGTCGATCACCCACTCGCCGTTGTCGAGCCGAGCGGAGGTGCGGGTGCTGCCCGCATCCGAGCCGGCGCCCGGCTCGGTGAGTCCGAAACCGGCCAGCGCCCGGCCGGCCGTCAGGTCCGGCAGCCACTTTTGCTTCTGCTCCTCGGTGCCAAACCGGTAGATCGGCATCGCACCCAGGCTCGCACCGGCCTCCAGCGTGATCGCCACCGATTGGTCGACCTTGCCGAGTTCCTCGAGCGCCAGCGACAGCGCGAAATAATCGCCGCCCATTCCGCCGTACTCCTCCGGGAACGGCAGGCCGAACAGTCCCATTTCACCCATCTTGGCGACAACCTCGTAAGGGAAGCTGTGCTCCTCATCGTGTTTGGCCGACACCGGCGCGACCACGGTGCGCGCGAAATCGGCGACCGACTGGCGGAGGTCTTCGTATTCCTTGGGTAGCGTCCCTGCCGTAATGGCTGTCGTCATGATCCTCTAATCCTTGCTTTCGAGTCGTTCCGACTCAGGCTCTGCTGCGGTGTCTGGGATCAGCCGAGCCAGCACCTGGTCTACCGTGACCTGATCGCCGACGGCCACCAGCACGTCTACTCGTCCCGAAACCGGCGCGGTCATCGAGTGCTCCATCTTCATCGCCTCGACGACCACCACCACGTCACCCTCTGCGACTTCGCCGCCGGAGGCGACCTGCACGGCGATTACGCTGCCCGGCATCGGACTGAGGACCTCCGCCTGCTGCTCCCCCACCGCTCGGTGAGTCTTGCGTTCCTCAGCCTCTCGCAGCTGCCATGTTCCGCGCTCGTCAGCGATCCACAAGTGCCGGTCAGCCTCTGCCCACCGATACTCCCGTCGCTGACCGTCCAGCGTCACGCTCAGCTGTCCCCGCCCGAGTTGCGCACTTGCGGAACAGATCTCACCATCACCGACCTGCACCCGAGCGGCCTGCGGCGGGCCCCACACCGAGACCACCTCGGTGCGCAGCGCGGTGCGCATCGCCGTGCGGACCGGCGCCGCGCCCCCGCCGACGCGCCATCCGGTCGGCGCGGCCCACAGGTTGCCTTGCGCCCGGGCGGCCAAGGCCCACTGACGATAAAGGCCGCCGGCGGCGAGCACGTCGTCGGGCGCCGGCAGCGGCGCGAAGTCGGCCAGCCGCTGGTCGAGCAACAGGGTATCCAGGTCCCCGGCCCCCACCCGCTCGTCGGCGAGCAGAAACCGGAGGAATTCGATGTTGGTCTGCACACCCAAGACCGCGGTCCGCGACAGCGCCCGGTCGAGTTGCGCGAGCGCCTGGTCGCGGTTGGCCCCGTACGCGATCACCTTGCTCAGCATCGGATCGTAATCGCTGCCGACCACCGTGCCCGGCAGCAGCGACGAGTCCACCCGAACATTGCGGCCCGAGGGTTCGAATACCTGCAGTACCCGGCCGCCGGTGGGCAGAAATCCGCGGGCAGGATCCTCGGCGTACACCCGGGCCTCGATCGCGTGGCCGTTCAACTTGATGTTGTCCTGGGCGAACGCCAGCTTCTCACCGGCTCCCACCCGTAACTGCCACTCGACAAGGTCGAGCCCGGTGATCGCCTCGGTGACGGGATGTTCCACCTGCAGGCGGGTATTCATCTCCATGAAAAAGAACTCGTCCGGGCGGTCGGCGGAGACGATGAACTCCACTGTGCCCACGCCGACATAGTCCACACTGCGGGCGGTGTTGCAGGCCGCGGCGCCGATCTGCGCCCGCGTCTGGGAGTCAAGCAGGGGCGACGGCGCCTCCTCGATGACCTTCTGATGGCGCCGCTGCAGGCTGCACTCACGCTCCCCGAGGTGCACCACGTTGCCATGGGTGTCGGCGAGCACTTGCACCTCAATATGCCTGGGCCGCAACACGAATCGCTCCAGAAACAGCGTGTCGTCGCCAAACGAGGAGGCGGCTTCCCGCCGGGCGCTCACCAGCGCCTCGCGCAGCAGGGCCGGGTCGTCCACCAGTCGCATACCTTTGCCGCCGCCACCCGCGGACGGCTTGATCAACACCGGGTAGCCGACCTCCCCGGCCGCTGCCACCAGCTCGTCGTCGGTCAGCCCCGGCTTCGCCACGCCGGGCACCACTGGCACGTCGAAGGCGGCGACCGCGTTCTTGGCGGTGATCTTGTCACCCATCACTTCGATTGCATGTGCCGGCGGCCCAAGAAAAACCACTCCGGCGCGTTCGCAGGCCGCGGCGAAATGAGCGTTCTCGGAAAGAAACCCGTAACCCGGATGGATCGCCTCCGATCCGGTGCGCACCGCCGCGTCGAGCACCTTGTCGATGTCCAGGTAGCTCTCGCGCGCCGCAGCCGGTCCCAGCCGCACCGCGGTGTCGGCCTCGAGCACATGGCGTGCACCGGCGTCGGGGTCGCTGTAGACAGCTACCGACCGGATGCCCAGCCGGCGCAGAGTCCGGATCACCCGGACCGCGATCTCGCCGCGGTTGGCCACTAATACGGTTTCGAACAACGCACTCACATCCGGAAGACGCCGTAAGAGACCGGCTCCAGCGGCGCGTGGGCACAGACCGAAAGCGCAAGCCCGACGACCATTCTGGTGTCGGCCGGGTCGATGATGCCGTCGTCCCATAGGCGGGCAGTCGAGTAATACGGGTTGCCCTGGTCCTCGTACTGCTCGCGGATGGGCGCCTTGAACGCCTCTTCCTCATCGGCGGACCAGGGTGTGCCGGCCGCGGTGAGCTGCTCGCCGCGTACAGTCGCCAGCACGGAGGCGGCCTGCTCACCGCCCATCACAGAGATCCGCGCATTGGGCCACATCCACAGAAAGCGTGGCGAGTAGGCCCGCCCACACATCGAATAGTTGCCCGCGCCATAGGATCCGCCGATCACGACGGTCAGCTTGGGCACCCGGGCACAAGCCACGGCGGTGACCATCTTGGCGCCGTGCTTGGCGATACCGCCGGCCTCGTAGTCGCGGCCGACCATGAAACCAGCGATGTTCTGCAGGAACAACAGCGGGATCTTGCGCTTATCGCACAGCTCGATGAAATGGGAGCCCTTCAAAGCAGATTCGCTGAACAGCACCCCGTTGTTGGCGACGATCCCAACGGGGTGGCCGTGAATGCGCGCGAAGGCGGTCACCAGCGTCTTGCCGTATTTGGCCTTGAACTCGCTGAATTCGCTACCATCGACCAGCCGCACGATGACCTCGTGCACGTCGTACGGCACCCGCGGATCCGGGGGTACGACGTCGTAGAGCTCGGCCTGTGCGTGCTTGGGCTCGACCGGGACTCGCACGTCCCATTGACTAGGATCAGGCGGACCGAACGTGGCCGCGATCGAGCGGACGATCTGCAGCGCGTGCTCGTCGTCATCAGCGAGATGGTCAGTGACACCGGAGACCCGAGAATGCAAGTCGCCGCCGCCGAGCTCTTCGGCCGAGACGATCTCTCCGGTGGCGGCCTTGACCAGTGGCGGGCCGCCGAGAAAGATCGTGCCCTGCTCGCGCACGATGACAGCCTCGTCACTCATCGCCGGCACGTAAGCGCCGCCCGCCGTGCACGAACCGAGCACCGCCGCCACCTGCGGAATGCCCTTGGCGCTCATGGTGGCCTGGTTGTAGAAGATCCGCCCGAAATGCTCGCGGTCCGGAAACACCTCGTCTTGGCGCGGCAGGAAGGCGCCGCCGGAATCGACGAGGTAGATGCACGGCAGCAGGTTCTGCAGCGCGACTTCCTGCGCGCGCAGGTGCTTTTTGACGGTCATCGGGTAGTAGGTGCCGCCCTTGACCGTCGCGTCATTCGCGACGATCACGCACTCGCGCCCGGATACCCGGCCGATCCCGGTGATGATCCCGGCACCCGGTGACTCGTCGCCGTACATGCCCCCGGCGGCCAGCGGGGCCAGCTCGAGGAACGGGCTGCCCGGATCGAGCAGGCGATCCACCCGTTCCCGGGGTAGCAGCTTGCCGCGGCTGACGTGGCGTTGCCGCGCACGTTCATTGCCGCCCTGTGCAGCTACCGCAAGCTTGGCGTTCAACTCACCGACGAGGCTGCGGTGCTCATCGGCGAACGATGGCGCGGCGGCCACTGACGTGCTCACGACTGCCTCCCAGCCGCAGCGGCCATAGCCACCACCTTGTCCATCGCCGCAGCAGCCTACTCGCCGTCGGGGCGGTCTACGTTCGGCCCGGCGACCCGGGCAAAAGACTTTCAGTTAATGTTGATTAACTGGCGTCAGGATACCATCGCCCACACTGTTGCGTCCAGGGTCGAACCAGACCGCGCAAGGCCAGAGCCGAAGCGCCACCTCCCTAATTCGGCTTGCGACAAGTGGGTTAATGGCGAATAACTCGTGCTACGTTAGTGGCGATTAACCGAAGCGTCAGGATTAGTTGCGGACGGAGGCCGTCATGACTGCGTCCGCCCCGGACGGCCAGCCGGGCCGGCCCGAGCCCCCAAATCGCCGCAGCCAATTGAAGTCCGACCGGCGCTTGCAACTTCTATCCGCCGCCGAGCGCCTGTTCGCCGAACGCGGTTTCCTGGCGGTGCGGTTAGAAGACATCGGTGCCGCCGCGGGCGTCAGCGGTCCGGCGATCTACCGGCATTTCCCCAACAAGGAATCGATGCTGGTGGAGTTGCTGGTCGGGATCAGCGCCCGGCTTCTCGCGGGTGCTCGCGATGTGACGGCGCACAACCCCGACGCGGCCGTGGCGCTGGACGGCCTGATCGATTTCCACCTCGATTTTGCGCTGGGCGAACCGGACCTGATCCGTATCCAGGACCGCGACCTTGCGCACCTGCCCGCCGTCGCCCAGCGGCAGGTTCGGACAGCGCAGCGCCAGTACGTGGAGGTCTGGGTCGGCGTGCTGCGCGAATTGAACCCCGAGCTGGCCGAAGCCGACGCCCGGCTGACGGCGCATGCGGTATTCGGCCTGCTGAATTCGACACCCCACAGCATGAAGTCCCGGGATAATTCGCGTATCAAGCCCGCCCGGGCGGCGCGGTCACGCGCCCTGATGCGGGCGATGACCGTCGCCGCGCTGAGAGCCGGGGATCAGGTTCGCTGAGCTTCGGGTCGGCAGGCGAATCAGCACCCAGGGGCCAAGCCCAGGTACCCTGCAAACCATGAGGTGGACATGAACGATCCACGTCGACCCGAGCGATTCAGTCCCCCTCTATCGGGGTCTGGACCGACCGAGCCGCGGGGGCGACGATATCAGCCGCCCATCGATCCGGCCTACGCCGATCAGGCGGCCTATGCGCCCAGATACGGGGAGTATGCGCCGCAGTGGACGCCGAGCCTGAACGAAACCAACCCGACCACACGCTTGCCTCCGTACTGGCCGCAAGACCAAGCCCCGTCGGGCGGAGCACCCCCGGGGGGGTTGACTCCCCCGCCTCCCGAAGGCCCGAAATCACCGCGCTGGTTGTGGATCGCCACCGGCGCAGCGGTGCTGGTAGCCGTCGGGCTGGCCATCGCGCTGGTGCTCGCGAACGACGCGATAAAAACCCAAACGGCAGTCCCGCCGTTACCTGCCATGCCCGGCCCAAGCTCGGCAACCCCGACCCCATCGCACAGGGCGCCGTCCTCCCCCACCGCCGCACCGGCGCCACCGACCACCGGTGCACCCACCGAAACGAGCGCCCCAGGTGCGATGCAGAGCGTGGTCTACAACGTCACGGGCGAAGGTCACGCGATCAGCATCATGTACATCGACAGCGACGACGTCATACAGACTGAGTTCAACGTCGAGCTGCCGTGGAGCAAAGAGGTCAGCCTGTCCCAGTCGGCCCTGCATCCGGCAAGCGTCACGATCGTCAACATCGGCCACAACGTCACCTGCTCGGTGACGGTCGGCGGTGTTCAGATGCGCCAACACGTCGGTGTGGGCCTGACCATCTGCGACGCCAGGAACTAAGCCTGTACTAGACCGATTCGGGCGCTGCAGTGGCGTGACGCGGTGGAACACGGACTAACAGCATCCCCAGCAGTCCGGCGACCAGCACCAGCGAGATCCCGCCCAAGCCGGCGCGGACGGCGCCGAACCCGTCGACGAAAACGGAGAACAGCCACGGCGCCACAAACGCGACCGCCCGGCCGGTCATCGTGTACAGGCCGAAGGCGACCCCTTCTCTGCCATGCTTTGCCATCTGGAGCAACAGCGCGCGGGCCGACGACTGCGACGGTCCGACGAACAAAGACAGCAGCAGTCCGCACATCCAGAAGGCCAACGGGCCCGACAGCGTCATCAAGGTCAGCGCCGCGGTGATGATGGCGATCAGTGACCCGACGATGACTGGTTTGGATCCGATCCGGTGGTCGACGAACCCACCCAGCACCGCACCCACTGCGGCCAACACGCTGGCCACCACGCCGAAGATCAGCACGTTGGCCTGCGAGATGCCGTAGACGTTGACCCCCAGCACGGCGCCGAGGGCGAAGACCGTCGCCAGCCCGTCTCGGAAGAGCGCACTGGCTCCCAGGAAGTAGACCAGGTTGCGGTCGCGCCGCCATTCCGCGGAGACCTCCGTCCACAGCTTGCGGTAGCCACCCAGCACGCGGGTCGGCTGGAGCAGCTCTGTCGATTCTGTTAGCCGGTGTGCGACCAACAGCAACGGCAGAGCCAACACCGCCAGCCACGCCGCGGCGAGCAGCATCGCCTCGCGGACATAGAGCCCGTCCTGAACAGGCACCCGCAGCAGCCCACGCACTGCATCCGCGCCGGAGCCGGACCCGGAAATGAATCCCGTATAAATCAGCAGCAGTAGCAGCACGCTGCCGAAGTAGCCCGACGCCCAACCCAATCCGGAAATCCGGCCGGCCGTCTGCGGCGTCGAGAGCTGGCGCAGCATCGCGTTGTACGGGACGCTGGCCAGGTCACTGCATGCCGCCGTCGCCGCCAACAGCACCAGCCCGGCCCAGAAGTAGTTGGGGCGATCGCGGATAAAGAACATCGCGCAGGTCAGCGCCACCGCCAGGCCGGTCGCCACGCTCAGGGCCACCCGCCTGCGATGCGGGGACTCCACCCACACGCCGACGAGCGGCGCCAGCACCGCGACCGTCAACCCGGCGATTGCCCCCGTTCGACCCAACCAACTGGCCGGCGAGGTACCGCCGGATATGCCCACCCCCACACTGCTGGTCAGATAGACCGAGAAGACGAAGGTCGCCACGATCGCGTTCAGACCGGTAGACCCGCAGTCCCACAGCGCCCACGCCACTACCTGAGATCGCGCAGTCGTGCGCAAGGCCGGCTCGGGCTGACACATGCCCGGCAGCCTATTGGTTTGGCTGACGAGCCGCCCAGCGTCGAGTGGTTGGGCCGCAACGGGCATCATCGGCACAACGAATCGACGCTCGGGCGTCCGACTCGCCCCTCTCCGGCTCCGCCGCGCTTGCGGTCGCTGCGGGTCGCGTGTGGCGGCTGATTACGATTGGCGCATGCCGATACCAGCTCCCAGCCCCGACGGGCGTGCCGTTGTCACTGGAGCTTCGCAAAACATCGGGGCGGCGCTGGCCACCGAACTCGCCGCGCGCGGGCACAACCTGATCGTCACCGCGCGGCGCGAGGACGTGTTGGCCAACTTGGCCGCCCAGTTGACGGACAAGTACCGCGTCACCGTTGAGGTGCGGCCTGCCGATCTCGCCGACCCGGGAGAACGAACGAAACTC
>Ga0209248_10000521_pt1 | contig 12176 bp, 14 predicted proteins | sample BogFormECP04_OM1_FD_188241 | JGI IMG/M metagenome (GOLD analysis project Ga0209248, IMG submission 188241) | Bog forest soil microbial communities from Calvert Island, British Columbia, Canada - ECP04_OM1 (SPAdes) (version 2) | ecosystem: Environmental > Aquatic > Freshwater > Wetlands > Bog ... | reverse complement strand
TCTCAAGGAGCATCAAAACTCATGCGCTCGGACCAACTCCTCAGCCACTGGAATCGTTATACGGGAATTGTGAGAAATAAATGGTTCGAATTCAGCACGGGAATTATGGAAGCCATTTCGCAAGAAGAAATGAGGATTTGCAGAGAAGAGCTGGACCAGCGAATCATCAGCAATAACCACCGCGAGGATTCGCGCTGAGCATGAAGCCAGGGGGTGAACATCATGTCCGACCAATCACGCAGCAAGCGGTCGCCCGCTGACTTCCGCTTCGATCGGCAATGCACGGACAACCGCCGTGCCCAGGTGGTCGGCGAGCGCCAGATCCTCGAATTGATTTCTCTCGGCGCCCCGCTGGCTGGGATTCTGAACAAACTGTGCATGATGCTCGATGTCCGTATCGGCGATGTGGTCTCTATCGTTTCGCTCGCGGACGCGGACGAGAGTCATTTTTGTTCGATGACTCGCAGCGCCCTGCAAGTAGGTCTGGATACTTTTTCCTGCAGCGCCATCCTCGCCTCAGACAGGACTTTCCTGGGTACGCTGGAAATTTTCGGATGCGACCCGCGGCGTCCCACGCTTCAGGAATGTCAGCTGATTGATCGCGTCGCCTATCTGGCGTCCCTGGCACTGCAACGTCCTGAAGCTGATGCCGATGCCGATTTCGAGACGCCCGCTGTAAAGACGCGCGGCAGGCTGGGCGGCCTGCTGGAAAAAACGCCATTCATCAATTGAACGAACGCACGCGAAATTTGTGAAATTCAGGCAACCGCGACACAGGCACCGGGCAGGCGACCCGCACATGTACAACCAATTTTTTGCGTTGCGCGAAAACCCCTTTAACGTCAACCCCGATCCGCGTTACCTGTTTCTCACCCGTCAGACGCGCGAATCGCTCGACGGGCTGACCCATGGGATCAAGACCCGCAAAGGCCTGCTCTTGCTCACCGGCGAAGTCGGAACCGGCAAGACCACCCTGCTGAACCATCTGCTCGATTGGCTGCATCAACAGCACACTCCCACTGCGTTTATCTTCAATTCGCATCTGGAAGTCAGCCATCTATTCGATTTTGTGCTGGCGGATTTTGCAGTGAAGTTCGATTCCCGATTAAAAGACAACGCGTTGCTGCGCCTGCAGCAGTGGCTTCTGGAACGCTATCGCGCGGGCCAAACTCCGGTGGTGATCGTGGACGAAGCGCAAGGCCTCCCCAATCACGTCCTGGAAGAAATTCGCATGTTGCTGAACCTCGAGACCTGCAACGAAAAGCTCTTGCAAGTCGTCCTCGCCGGCCAGCCAGAACTGGAAGACCGGCTGCAACAGCCTGCGCTGCGCCAGGTGAAGCAACGCATCGCGCTGCGCTGCAAGACCGCCGCTCTTTCTCTGGAGGAAGCTCACCAATATATTCAAGCGCGCCTGCACATCGCCGGAGCCGGCGGCGCGCGAATCTTTGCCTCCGAGGCCATGGATGCCGCGCACTTTTATTCGCGCGGGATCCCCCGCGTCATGAATCTGCTCTGCGAGCACGCCCTGCTCAACGCCAGTGTCGAGCAGATTCAGCCCGTCCCGAAACACTTCGTCGCCGAAGTAGCCCGCGAATTTCAATTTGACGACATTAAACCGGTCACTTCATCTTTCCGTTCCGCCGGTGCCGCACAGCCCGAACCTATTTCTGTGCAATCCAGATTCATGAACGCGTTGGTCTCTCTCCACGCCACAGCCGAACCCCTTTTGCAGGAATACCCGGGCCCTTCGGCGATCCGCGAACCCGTCTGGTCCGCTCCCGAAGACAATGTGTTCAGTCCCGTCAAAGAGCCCGCTGCGCCGGTTTTGCATTGCGCTGACTTTCCGGACGACGACGGGGACGTGGCAACCTCCATACGATCGATCGCTCCGCTCACTGCGCCCGTGGCGCCCTGGCAGACAGAGTTACAGTCAAGGTTGCTCTCGGACTGGACCGCATTTTATGTCGAGGTGCGCAGCTCGCTTGCCACCGAGCCGGCAGTCGAACTCGCGCTGCGGCCGCAGGCGGAGCGAGCACCAGAACCAGGCATGCAGCCGGCCGGGTCCACGCACTCGCCCCGCCTGTATTTGGTCGAAGCGAAGCCAGCTTCCGGCCACTTGGCGGCTACCACACGTAGCCAATTGCCCACTGCTCAAGCGTTTTCACCGGCTTCGTTCAAAGTTGGCGCCACGAAATCAGCTTTTCTGAGGTCCGGCATAATAAAGGTTGCTGGCCTGCGTCGTATTCTCGTCCGCTGGACCATGAAATGGAGCGACAGCCTGATGTCCACCGCCGCCACCACGGCCTGGGCTCCGCCGCCGGCAATCTTGTTGCGACTCCCCGCACGCTGGCTTCATAAGTTTGAGGTTTGGTACGGGGGGGCGCTCGCGCGCGGCGAAAAAGTAGTCGCCGCCATCGCGTCGATCGATTGGCCGCAACTGAAAATCACCACGGCTCGTTGGCTACGCCAACCCTGCGATCCTACGCGGTGGCGCCCGCTGGATTTCCGCCTCTTAGACGAAATGTTCCGCTTCAATCACAAAAAAATGTAGTTGCTGGCGCGCGGTCTAGCGCATTGGAGGGATTAACACGTGTGGGAAGACCGTCAATCGTTCGGGAAGGGAATTCTGGACTAACTCGACGCTTCAGTCTCGGATTGCGTTGCATCCGTCGGCGAAACGAATGCGTAGAACCGCCGGTCGCAATCCTCGCAGCGGAACGGCCGCATCGGTATCAAACTCAGCACCGATAATTCGTACGCCCCTGTGCGTTCCGATCGTCGCACGGAGGGGCTTTGGCAATGTGGACACGAGACGACCACGGTAGTTCTCCTCCGCAGCCGTTGCCGCATATCACCTTCGCAACGTTTCGGATCCAGCGCGCACTGCCGCAGCTCCGGCTCGGTAGCCAATTCGCGTCATTGCTTCAAATATCGTGATGGCAAGGAAGGAAGAAAGTACCCAGCCCCCAGCCCTGGTTGCTGGATGCTCTCTCCCTACCCTCGCCATTCGCGCGCTATTTTATGTTTCGCACCAACTTGAAACTGTTCTCTTTTGCACACTGCTGCAAATATTGTTCGAATATTTCCGCAGTGCGAGCCGATCTGCAATCCTGTTCTGCCGTTCACCGCGTGCGGCCGAATCCGTTCCGCCGTGTCGCGCTTCGCCGCGAATTCAAAGCGAATTTAGCGTTGTGTACAAAATGGAACAGAATTCGTTTCTCCCACCGCTTAATATTTCGCATGAATGGAATCCCCGCCATTCATCCTTGGGAGAAATCATATGAAGTTCAGGCCAGCTTTTCTGCTTTGCGCAGCGTTCGTGATTGCCGCGCTTCCCGTTTGCGCCGACAGTGTCTTTTACACAGGCGTCACGAGCGATTCCCCGAGCGTCGAAATTTCCACATCAGAAATGCGCGCGCACTACACGAAGCTGAGGATCCCTTCAGCGGTATCCATCACGCCGTCTCTCGCGGCCTTAGCTCCAGTCTGGGGCCACCAGATCGCGTACCTCGCGCTTCCCGGCGACTCGCCGGACGCCGCGCACCAGGCAAAATCCGCGCGCGCATCCGCTCTGCAAGAAAACGCGCCGAAGTTTGATGGGCAACTATCGGACCCCACCCCGGCGATAGCGTCCATCGGTGGCTTTGAGCCGAGCAGCTCTTTCGCTGCCTGGGGCTCAGAGCCTTCCTTTGTCGTAGGCACTCTCTCCCCGCCATCGTCGGACATCGGCGTTCATTCAACCGGCCTTGTTGGAATCGGTCCGGGGGATCCCATTTCATTCCTGTTCGACAACGATGGCACGCGCCGCAGAATTGGACACGATCGCGGCAGGGGCGACGACGGTAAGACTCCAGGTGCTGGCGGCTCAACAGCAATTCTCGTCCCCGAACCCGGCGCGCTTTCGCTCGCACTTTTTGGATTGGCAGCGGTGGCAATCTTCGCCCGCCGACGCCGGGCGTCTGCGGCAAGCGCATAGACGCGCGCGCATTCGCACTTCGATCGCGCCGCGGTCCAACGGCTCCGCGTAAATCGCGGAAAAAGTCGAACACCAGACAGATTAAATTGCAAAAGTGTTCATAACGGAACAGACCGCCGCTCCTTAACCAACTATTCTCTGTCACGTGCAGTCTGCTTCCGCACCGCCGCCAACATCAGCGCCGTTCGCAACCGCAACATCGCCGATGCTCCGGCGCCCGGAAGCCAGGAGATGAAAACATGCTTGGGATAATCGCCGCAGTCCTCATCGTTCTCTGGCTGCTCGGCTTTTTCGCATTTCACATAACCAGCGGCCTGATCCACATTGTCCTGGCGGTCGGCCTGATCCTGCTTTTGCTGCATTTCCTGCGCGGCAGCCCAGCCCGCGCCTAACTAACTCAGCCGGCGTCGGCAGGCGCCACGGCGCACGCAAGACAACACAACGCAGCGCGTCAGCATCGCGCGCGCTGCAAGAGTGCACAACTCTCCGCGCTCTCTTCGAGTCAGCAGAACTCAGTCGCCCAAGGAGTGTTCCATGGCGCTCGTCCTCCGTCTCAGCTTCGCCGCACAAATCATCGCGGCCTTCGTGATTTTCGTTCTGGGCTATATCGGCCTGTTCGCCACGCTGCTGCTCGTCACGCTGCTCGTCAGAGTCCTCTACGAACTCGCAAAATGGATTTATACGCGCGGCAGCGCCGCATCCAGCCTGCCTCTCGGCAGCGGCTTCCCCTTATCCGCCGGCCACAGCGACAGACGCATCCCACTTTCCACCACGCACCTCACCAACCCAAACCCACGCCCCGAAATCGCTTTTCACCCGGCGCTCAATCGCCGTCGCATTCCCGAAATCGTTCGTTAAATCTCTCAGGAGGCACTCCATGATGAAAGACAGCACCAAAGACTCAGCCGCCGGAACGTTTCACGAAGCAAAAGGCGCCATCAAGAGCCAGGCAGGAAGGCTGACCAACGATCCCGACCTGGAAGCGGACGGCATCGTCGAAGAAATTACCGGCAAGATCCAAAAGAAAATTGCGCAAGTAGAAAAAATCATCGAAAAACCCTGACGCCGCCAAGCCGTCGCAGCGCCGAGTGACGCCCTCGCTCAAGTTCGCATACTTGTTTCACTAGAAAGCCGGAGGCACGTTATGAACTTCGCAGCACTAAGCACCACACAGATCATTATCATCGTCGCTATCGCCGCGCTGGTGGCGATCGCAATTGTCGGCGTAGTTCAGTCCATCCGCAAACGCCGTACCGAAAAACTGCGCGCTCAATTCGGCGCCGCCGAATACACCCGCGCCGTATCCGAGGGCGGCAGCCCACAGAAAGCGGAAGCGGCTCTGAATGCGCGCGCTGCACGAGTGGAGAAACTGCACATCCACCCGCTCGGCACCGGCGATCGCGCGCGCTTTATCGACTCCTGGGCCAAACTTCAGGCGCGCTTCGTTGACGGTCCGGGCAGCGCCGTAACCGACGCCGACCAGTTGCTGGGCGACGTGATGTTCACCCGTGGCTATCCGGTCAGCGACTTCGAGCAACGCTCCGCGGATATTTCCGTGGACCATCCTCTGGTTCTTGAAAATTACCGGGCTGCGCACCAGTGCGCGCTGCGTCAATCGAATGGCGAAGCAAACACCGAGGATTTACGCCAGGCCATGATTCACTACCGCACTCTTTTTGAGGCGCTGGTCAACGAGCCGGAAATCGCGCGCGCGCAGAGCGCCTGACGCCGCCAGCCCTCCGTCCGGTTCGATCTCCGGCCGCGCGCGATGCTGCGGGATGCTCGGCGCACGCAGCGCTTGAGCCGCCATTTTCGCAATGTGTTCGTTTCAGCACAGAATCAGTTCGTCCCGCCAGCTACCATGGCTGTTCGGATGTTTCGGTCTCAATCCGCAAAGAGGAGAACTAAATGGCCCCTGAAAAATCCCAGAAATGCGCTCATCCCATTTGCTCGTGCAGCACCACTTCCGGCAAATACTGCAGCACCCAATGTGAAGCCATGGAAAAAACGCCGGACATCGATTGCCACTGCAATCATGCTGTGTGCACTGGCAAGACGTCGTAGGAAACGCGCGATCGCCGCGCGCCATTACCAGGCCAAGGTTCGGCCCTGCATCAACTAAAGGAGAAACATGAAGAAGCTCAGAATCTCTGCCACCTGGCTCACACTGTTCTCGGCCGCCGCGATGGCCGCCTGTTCCGGCACCGCCGCCAAGTCCCCAGACGTCTCCGCCAGCATTCGCACTTCGCTGGATCAAGCCGGCCTGAAAGACGTTTCCGTCAGCGAAGACCGCGACCAAGGCGTCGTCACGCTCGGCGGCCACGTTACCAGCGACACCGACAAGGCCCAAGCCGAGACAGTCGCGAAGTCCCTCGCCGGCGCGCAGGTCGTCGCCGATCAGATTGCCGTAGTTCCCGTGGGCGCCGAAAAAGAAGCCAAAGCCGTAAACTCCGACCTCGACGAAGGCATCGAAAAGAACCTCGACGCCGCCCTGATCCAAAACCGGCTGCACGAGGCCGTGAAATACTCGGTGAAGAACGCCGTCGTCACGCTGACCGGCGAAGTGAATTCCGAAAACAAACGGGCCCGCGCCGCGGCAATCGCCGCCGCCGTGCCCAACGTCGCCCAAGTAGTAAATGACCTGCAAATAAAAAATCAAAAAGCCAGCTCATCTCAGTAACTGGCGGCTGCAAGGAGTGACCATGTCATTCGGCCTGTACGCCACGGGATTCGCAATCGTCATCGCCGGCCTGATCTACGGCGCCTACCTGATGCACGTGCCCGCGCACTGGATCGCCGTGGGCGCCATCGTCATGTTGGGCGTAGGCATTCTCAGCGCCGTAAAAGCCACGCGCCAGAAAGATCCCGCGGGATAGCACCAGCCCTCGGCCGTAACCGTCCGCGCAGCTGTTGGAATGCGTCCCAGTTGCAAGTAACGCGTACAAGCTACAAGTGGCACGTCACAAATCACGAGTCACTAATCACTGATCACTGATCACTGATCACTAATCACCAATCACTAATCACCAATCACCAATCACCAATCACCAATCACCAATCACACCTCAAAGGAGCCTCTCCATGTTGCTACTAATCATCATTCTGGTTCTACTGTTCGGCGGTGGCGGCGGCTACTACGGCTATTCCCGCTGGGGCGCCGGCGGCGGACTCGGCATCGTCGGCACAGTCATCCTCATAGTCCTGGTCGTTTATCTGCTCGGCGGCTTACGCTGACGATCCCACAAGCATCGTCATCCTGCCCGCCCTGAGTGATTTTGCGAAGGAACGCGCCGCCTTTCCCGGAAGCCCGCTGAAGCCTGCCTGCCGCAGACAGCGATCTCTCCTGCCTTCTCCGCTGTACCTCCGCAGTTCCTCCGTGCCCTCTGTGTTAAATCGTTTCACTTCCGCCGCGCGCAGACGTTCGAAGTCACGGCGTCGTTCCACGACGCTGACGGCGAGCAGGTGGTCATCGATCCTCACGCGAAAGCCGGCGCCAGCGAGCCCCTGGTCGTGTCCGGGAAATTCAAAGTGAATCCCAGCACGCTGCAGAATTCGGTGAGCGAACGGACCAGAGCTGAAGTTGGGCGGCTCGCCATCGCTCTCGCGGTCGCGGTCTTTGCGCTGGTGGCTGGCGTGAAAGACCAACTCGCGAAATTGGACTTGCTGCCGGGGCTGATTGCGATTTTTGTCGCGGGTTATGGCGTGGATGTTCTGAAAAACCTGAACAATTCGGGGAAGAGCTCATCGTGAAGGATCTGGATTGAAGTCGCCGCGCTGCGCGCACCTTGCGGCGATCAGTCCGGCGGATTGTATTTTGCCAGCCAATCGATCACTTCTTGAAACACATTGCGGCGCTGTTCGGCGAGCTGCGGAAAATGCGGGGAACCGGGGTAAGTGACCATGCGCACGGTCTTGCCGCGTTCCGCGAGGAGCACAAAAAACTCGCGGCCCTGCAGCATGGGCACGCGCTGATCCGCTTCACCGTGCAAGATCAACAGCGGCGTGGTTACGCGGTCGGCGAACATCACCGCGGAGAATTGCAAGAATGGCTCGGCGCCCTTTTCCTGCAGGCGCATATCGTAATCCACTTGCGAAAGGTCGCTGGTGGGAATAAAACTCAGCCAGTCGGTAATTCCCGCGCCTTCGATGGCCGCTTTGTAGCGCTGCGTTTGCGTCACGGTCCAGGAAGTCATGAATCCACCCGCGCTCCACCCGAAAATCGCCAGGCGGTTGGGATCGGCCCATCCCTGCGCGACGGCAAAATCGGTGGCGCTGTCAACGTCCTGGTAGGCGCGATCGCCGAAGTGTTGATAGATGGCTTCCAGAAATTCCGTGCCGTAACCTGTGGAGCCGCGGTATTCCGGCTGCAGCACCACGTATCCCAGACCAGCAATGATGCGCGAAAAGGTATCGAAGCGCAGCTCGTCGCTCGATTCCGGACCGCCATGCGGCAATACCATGAACGGATATTTCTTGCCGCTTTCATAACTTGCCGGCAGCGTCAGAATGCCTTCGAGGTGCGTGCCGTCTTTCGCGGTCCAGTTCACCACGCGCACTTCGCCCAGGGACACGTTGGCAAGCGTGTCGTCACCTTCCTGGGTGATTTTCTGGAGCGCATCGCCGTGCAACACGGCGACGTTTGTGGCATGCGCCGGATCCGCAACGCTAAACGCCATCACTCCGGAGGACGATACGAGCCGGCTCACGATCGGAGGTCCGGCGACAATCCCTTCGGGCCAGCGGAATGCGGGCGTGAGTTTTCCTGCGCGGTACGAATAAACCTCTTCGCGCGTACCTTTGTGCATATCCACCCAGACGGTGCCTTGCGGATCGTTCGCCACGCCCACGATGGATCCCACCAGATTCGGCGTCTGGTCCGCGGGAGTTCCGCCCGTTGCCCCGACCGTCCAAAGATGCTCGGGAGTGAGCACATCCGCGGTGCTGCTGGCGAAGGCCAGATCTTTTCCGCCATTGGCCCAGGCGATTCCCGCGACGGCATTGCCGATCTCCGCTACGCGCCGCGCGCCCGCGGCACTACAGACGTAAATTGCAGCGCGCTCATCGTGATGCCCGATTTTCTGGAATTGGGTGACGACGGCAAGCTGCGCGCCGTCCGCGGACCACGCGAAATCGGTGACATCGCGCAACTCCGGGCACCACCAGGCGCCTTCGCCACCGCTCGCGCTCGCGACATAAAGGCTGGCGACGTCGTTCTGCACGACATGGCGAACTTCGGCCAGGGGATCCGGCGCGTGAGGATCGCTGATCGCTGCGAAGCGGTTGCCATCCGGCGAAAGCGCCGCGTGCTGCAGACCGTTGGGCAGCGAAATAATCTGCGTCAGCTTTGCGGGCGCGAGCGGCACAATTGCGAGCTGATTCTTTTTGGCTACCTCGAAGGATCCGTAGAGCGTTGCTCCGTCTTTCATGAAACCCTGCGGTTCAAATGATTCCGGCAGATCGAGCTTGCGTTTGTTCTCGCCGGAAGAATCCATCAAGTACCATTCGCGCTTGACGGGGCCCTTGTCGCCGTCGTAGCTGACCACGTATAGAATGGTTTTCCCGTCAGGAGATATAGCGACGGCGCGCGCAGAGCGAAGAGCGGAAAAATCATTAAGCCCGAAGGGATGTTTTTCTGTTCCAGCGCCGCGCGCGCTGCTGAGGGTAGCCAGCAGCGCACCGGCGAGAACGATTGCAGGGAACAAGATTTGCAGCGAGCGAACGCGCGGCATGGATTTGGTCCTCTTCACCTGGAATTGCGCTTGCGCCACAAGATACCACAACTTGTATTTCGGCAAACTGGATTGCACAGGCCGGCGTGGGATGCGTTTCGCAGCAAGAGTGCAAGCAGATGCGCTATGCTGCGCAGCGATGCCCGGCGCAGCGGTGGAAAATTGGATGACAAATCGAAACCTTGTGGGGCAGCTCACTGCAGCGGAAATGATTGAACCGGCGATGGCGAGAGGGCGAGAGGCGCGGTTAATCCGTGCTTCGTGGCGGGCGCAAAAAAAAACGCCCAGTGCCTGTCCCCGGTCGGGCACTGGGCGTTCTACACATTGTTTTGCACGGCACTGTCTGGCACCCTCACGCAGGGGAACGCTAGCTGTTTGGCTGCAGTTCGGTCCTGGCTCGGATTGGCCGTCGGCATAGTTGCGCGAAGCGAGCCGCGTAGCAAAGGGCAGCACGGGACAAATCGGGACATTTAAGGAATTCGGGCCAGAAACCGTGGGGAAGCCGCGTATGAGCGTCCGAAATCGGGCGTTTGGTACAGGCTCTTGAGAGCGGAGGAGAGCGAGTCATGAGGATCGTGGGGCTTGGTTGTCTTGCGTTGTTGCTTCTGGGGGCCTATCCAGCCCCGGGGCAAATGAAGCATTCGGTGAGGTGGGAAGAGCTGACCTCCGCGGATTTTCGCGATGCCATCTCGCAGGCCCAGGGAACGTGCCTGCTGCCGTTCGGAATTCTGGAAAAGCACGGGCCGCATTTGCCGCTGGGGACGGATCTGCTGGACGTGCGCTATGCAGCGTTGCACGCGGCGGAGCAGAACTACGCGGTGGTGTTCCCGGAATATTATTTTGGGCAGATTTTTGAGGCGAAACATGAAGCCGGAACGATCGCTTACAGCGCGGAACTGCAATTGAAATTGTTGCAGGAAACGACCGACGAAATGGCGCGCAATGGCTGCAACAAAATCATCATCGTGAACGGGCACGGCGGAAACGAAAACCTGCTGCCGTATTTCGCGCAGAGCCAGCTGGATAAGGCGCACGATTACGTCGTATACGTGCAGTGGGGACGCGAGGAGCCCCAGGGTGGCCCTGAGAAAAAAGATCGCGTGGACATGCACGCGGGAGAAACGGAAACATCCACGATGATCATTGTGCGGCCGGATCTGGTGCATCAGGACCGCGCTGCGAGCGAATCGGGAGCGGATCAGAAACGGGTGCGTCTGCCGGACGACGTGTACACCGGAATCTGGTGGTACGCGCGGTTTCCCAATCATTATTCGGGCGAGGGAGCGCTGGCGACGAAAGAGCTCGGCACATTTGAAATGAATGCGTGGATCGCGGCGATTGACGAAGCGATCCGCGCGGTAAAGGCGGACGACGAAAGCTTGAAATTGCAGAACGAGTTCTACGAGAAGAGCAAGCATCCGCTGGATACGCGGCCGTGAGCGGGGCGTCTTTTTTGCGCGGCGGCTGCGCAATCGTGCTACGGTAAATTGTGATGAATTTAAATATCTTGGGATTCACTGCTGCGAGCAAATGGTGCCAACACCGGCTTTTGGAGCGGCTGCCATGAAAATTCTCAGCGCTGCTGAAATGCGGGAAGTAGACCGCCTGACGACCGCGCGCTTCGGGATTCCCGGCCTCACGCTGATGGAGAATGCCGGAGCGAGCGTGGCGGAATTCATCGCGCAGCGCTGGGCGAAATTCGCGCAGCGGCGCATCGTGGTTCTTTGCGGCAAAGGGAACAACGGTGGCGATGGATTTGTGGTGGCGCGGCGTTTGCGCGAATTGGGCGCGAAGCCGGAACTGTATTTATTCGCGGCACCGGAGGAAATGCAAGGGGATGCCGCGACGAACTGCAAGCGCTGGCAAGAAGTTTCCGGCGAACTGCATCGCGTACGCAATTCCGGCGATCTGCAGGAGGTAAAGCCGGTGCTGGATTCCGCCGACATTATCGTAGATGCGCTGCTGGGCACCGGCACGCGTGGCGGTGTGGAAGGACTTTTCGCGGAAGCGATCCTAGCGGTGAACAAACGTCGCGGGCCGGTGGGTTCGGCGGTGGTCGCGGTGGATATTCCATCCGGGCTGGTGGCGGATACGGGCGAAGCGATGGGCGCGTGCATCAATGCGATGTACACGATCACTTTTACCGCGCCCAAGACTGGAATGATTCTCGGCACGGCCGGCGACCATACGGGACAAGTGCTGGTGCGCGATATCGGCTCGCCGCCGGAACTGATTGAGGAAGTGGGGAAGGGGAACGTTCGCTGGATTGATTGGCGGGAGGTGAGCATCTTCGCGCGTCCGCGCCGCGCCGATGCCAATAAGGGCAGTTACGGCCACGCGTTGATCACCGCAGGGTCCGTTGGTAAGAGTGGCGCAGCGGTGCTGGCATCGTGGGCGGCGTTGCGCGTGGGCGCGGGATTGGTAACGGTGGCGACGCCCGAGCCGGTGCTGCCGATCGTTGCGGCGCATAC
>Ga0209248_10000520_pt1 | contig 12205 bp, 11 predicted proteins | sample BogFormECP04_OM1_FD_188241 | JGI IMG/M metagenome (GOLD analysis project Ga0209248, IMG submission 188241) | Bog forest soil microbial communities from Calvert Island, British Columbia, Canada - ECP04_OM1 (SPAdes) (version 2) | ecosystem: Environmental > Aquatic > Freshwater > Wetlands > Bog ... | reverse complement strand
CCAAGTGGCCGATCTGATCACCGCGAAGGCCGCGCCTGGTGATTGCTTATTGGTGAACGACACAGTGACATTCATGCCTGCCCCAATGCGCCCGTTGATGGCGGCGCGCCCTGATGCATATCGGAAGCTGATCGACCTCACCCTTTGGCAACGAGCAACGGACCGCAATGACGTGTTCGACACTAATCTCATACCCGAAGTCGTCGCCAAGCCGTTAAGTCGCTGCGGTGTGGTGTGGATCATCACCCAGGCCGACAAGTCGGTGCCCGATCATGAGCAGGGCCCGACGCTCTCGCCCGGCCCGCGCTTCGGAGCAACCCCAGCCTTCTCGGTCCCCCACGACCTGGGATTCCGGCTTGTCGAGCGCTGGCAGTTCAACCTGGTTCAGGTGATCAAGGCCGAGAATCCGGGGCGATAAATCGCCTACCAGACGCGGATGTAGTCGACGAGCATGGCCGCCGGGAATGTACCTAGGGCAGGGTCGCCGGCGCCAACCCCACCGACCGCAAGGGTGAACATCGGAGACAGCCAATAGCCGGGATTGTTGAACGGCCACCGCATGTCGCCAGGACTGCCGTGGACCTGTATCGGCTTCGGCGGAACACTGAAGTACGGCTTGGCGCCGTCAACGTAGTCCCGCCAGAATTTGAAACCGTCTTGATCCCAACGCATTCGCCAGGTGTGCCAACCGCCGTCGACCAAACCGGGAATCGATCTCCCCTCCCAGGTTTTCCCGTTGGATGCCGCGTGGACCGTGGTTCCCGGGGCCCACTGGCCGTTGCCGTACCACTCGAAGAGGTCGACCTCGCCGTCTGGCAACGGATCCTCGTTGACACCCCAGAACGAGGGCCAAAGACCGGGGAACAAACAGTCCAGCTTTATCCGCGCTTCCCAGGTTTGGTTGATCATGCTTCGAAAGTTGCCGCGCAGTTTGCCGCTGTAGTACTGGTCGAATTCTCGGGTGGCGAGGAGGACGAGATTGGAATTGCCGTCGAGGAACACGTTTCGGCGATCGTCGCGGTATATCCCCGCGACCGGCGGGAACACGTCGTCCTGCCAGCTCTGCACCGTCCACTTGCCCGGATCGGGACCTGAGCCCGCCGGGCCATCAAACTCGTCTTGGAAGATGTAGGGACCGGTGCCACCGGCCGCCGGCGCCGCCGGCGGCGACGGGTAAGCCCCGGCCTCCGGGACACCGACCGCGGCGACCAACATGCCGACCCCCGTCATCGTTAACATGCTGCGACGATCCATCTCAGATACCACCAATCGATATACCGGGACGTCCGACTCGGCGCGATCCCCCTAGACAACTTTCGCAAGCGGTGTTATAAAACCATGCCGCGCGGCGCTGCGCATCCGGCTCAAATCGCGCGCACCCCGTCGGCCACCCGAACCACCAACCAGCAAGGGACGATAGCAGCCGACGATATCCGGGATTGAACTCAGTGCCTTCTGCAGCCTCCCCACTGGTCGCTGCGCCGGGTTCCCACCCCGTCGAGCAGCTGCTTGAGCTGGTTTTGTTCGTCGACCGTAAGGTGGGTCAAGATCTGCTGCTCAGCTACCTGTACAGCAACATCCGCACGCTTCAGCAAGGCCTTGCCACGCCGGGTGAGCTGAGCCGGCATCGCCCGGCCCGCCGGCGTCGACGCGGGACGAGTCAGTGCGCCGCGGTCCTCGAGCGCGTGCAGCACCTGGTTCATCGCCTGCGCGGAGACGTTGGTACCGCGAGCCAGCTCGGCGCCGGTGAGCCCGGGATGCTTCGCCAAGATCCGCATGCACACGAATTCCGGCAGGCCCACCCCCAGCGGCTTCAGTTCCGCGGCAACCTGGGGCCGCAGCGCCGCCATCACGCGGTACAACAGAAACCCCAACGGCTCATCCAAACTCATGCCCCACATGCTGGCACGTGCCAAGCGGTTTCTCGCAGGCAACCATCAATTTCATTGACATCCTCGAAGTCAGTGGTATCAAGGAACTTGATAGTTCATGGAAAGGAACAGGCATATGACTGGTGGTGGATTCGGCGGATTCGGTGGACCCGGATTTGGCGGCTTCGGTTCAGGTGGCCCAGGCGGTTTTGGAGGCGGCTGGGGCGGTTTTGGAGGAGGAGGCGGCTGGGGCAAACAGGGCTCCGATCACGGTGGGGCCGATGGCCGTGGTTTCGGAGGCGGTTTCGGTCCCGGTCCTCGCCATCGTCTCAAGCGCGCGGCGTTCGTCACCGCGGCATTGTTGCTCGACGGGCCGGCCGATGCCGCTCAGGTCGTGCAACGGGTGGTCGACGCAACCGACGGCGCATTTACCCCTCCTCAGGACGTGGCAGAGCTTGCCATCGGATTGCTCGCCGGCCGAGGCGTGGTTACCGTCGAAAACGGCGTCGCCACCCTGACCGAGCTCGGCCAGAATCTGCTGGCCTGGCGAGGCATCAGCAGTGAGACCGCGCATGCATTCCTGGGGCGGGCGGCCAAGTTCGGTGACGTTTTCAAGATCCGTAGGGAATTGTTCGAGCTCGCTGGACTGGCGCGCACGATCACCTGGACGGGCACCGACGAGCAGAAGCAACAGCTTGCCGAGACCCGGACCAAGGTCCTGGAAGCCCTGCGCGACGCCAAGAAGGCCCTGCACCGCGTCTTGGCTTCCGACTAGCTCCTGACTAGCCCTCGGCCTTAGGTGGGGCGGTCGACGGTTCGCTCAGCTTGACCAATGTCTTACCGATGTTGGCCCCGGTGAACAGCCCGTTGAGGGCGTCGACGCAAGATTCGATGCCTTCGAATATGGTCTGCCGGTGCTTGAGCCGACCGTCGGCCTCCCACTGACGGAGCGAGGCGAAGGCCTCGTCGAAGCGGCCCCATTGGTCGAGCGCATTGAATCCCTGCATAAGCGCGGTCTTGGACAGCAGGTTCACGTAGTTGGCCGGCCCCGGGTGCTCTCCGCTCAGGTAACTGGAGATGACGCCGCAGAGCACAACGCGTGCCCTCGGGGCCAGCCGGCCCAGCACTGCGTTAAGGATCGGCCCGCCGACATTGTCGAAGTAGACGTCGACCCGTCGCGGGCAATGTTTCTTGAGCGCGGCCGGCAGGTCGTCATTTTTGTAGTCGATGCACGCATCGAACCCGAAGTCCTCGACCACCGCCCGGCACTTCTGGGGCCCGCCGGCGATGCCGACCACGCGGGCCCCGGCGATCTTGGCGATCTGCCCGGCCACCGATCCGGTGGCACCCGCAGCCGCCGACACCACCACCGTCTCACCCTGCTGGGGCCTGCCGATGTCGGTCATTCCGAAGTAAGCGGTGGCACCGGTCGGGCCGTACACCGACATGATCGCCAGCTGGTCGTCCTCACCCAGGATCGGTGTGCTGAACACGTCGTCGCGGATGATCACGTACTCCTGGAAGCCGGTGAGCGTCGTGATGACATCTCCGATGGCGTAGGCGTCGCAACGCGACGCCACGACCTCGCCGATCCCGGCCGCTCGAATGACTTCGCCCAGCTGCACGGGCGGAAGGTAGCTCGGCTGGTCGTTCAGCCAGGTCCGGACCGCGGCGTCGAGCCCGACGTAGGTGGTTCGGACCAGCGCCTCACCTTCGGCGGGCTCGGGTGCCGTCGTGGTGACCAGCTCGGTGTCAGCGGGCTGGACCAGCCCGGTCGGACGGTGGCGCAACAAGATCTGGCGGTTCGGCGAGTCAGGCACGATGCTGAAACTACCCACTCGGCACCATCTGGTGGGAGCATCTGTGCATGGAACCTCAGGACGACCCGGAAAACCGGATCCGACAACTCGAGGGCCCTCTTGCCGACGCGGCACGTTCCTCCGAGCTGGGTGGAACGCAGCCGCCCGGCTACTCATACCCAAGTGGCCCGCCAGTCCCGCCGCCATCGCCTGGGTACAACCGGGTGTTGTGGATCTTGGCGGCGCTCTTCGTCGTTGGCGTGCTGGCGCTTTATCAGCGAGAACAAGACGATCGTCATCACCGGCCACTGCGCGAGCCTGACGGTGTCCGGGATGACGAATTCAGTCACCGTCGACGCCGTCGACACCATCGAGGCGTCCGGCCTCAACAACCAGGTCACGTTTCACTCGGGCTCGCCGCAGATCACCAATTCCGGCGATGGGAACGTCGTCCACCAGGGCTGACCGCGTTAAGCGTTATTCCATCGCTTCCGCCTGCGCCAGATATCCCTCGAAGTCAGCCTCTTGCGCCTTGGCCCGGAAGCGTTCCAGGAACTGCTGATAGCCGGCCTCATCGCCATGGGCTCGGTCTAGCCGGGCCCGTAGCCGCAGCACCGGAAGCTCGTGCAACACGAATCCCGGTTCGGTCGGCACTGCAGCCAGTCTGTCGATCGCATGTTCCGCGTCGTTGATGTCGGCGGTTGAGCCCCGTGACAACAACGCCTCGACCAACACTGTCGTGGCGGGTCCGCGAAAGATCATCTCGCCGGTATCGAACTGCTCGACAATAACTGCACTGGCCAGCTCGATCGCGCCTTCGAGATCGCCAGATCGTGCGCGCTCCCGGGCAATTTCGATATCCGACATTCGCCGCAGCGCCACGATGAGCTGTTGGTCCACAAACATCTCTCGCGCCTTTGCGAGGAATTCGAAGCCAGCTGACCGTTCTTCAGAGTCGGTGTGGATCAACGTGGTCGCTCGATTGAGCAGGGCGTACGCGACGGCGGTGTTATTCGCAGACCGTTGCGCAACTTCCAGAGTTTCCGCCGCCTGTGCCACGTCTTGCGCATTGGGCAGTACGGCGCCATTCTGAGTCCCGGCCGCGTACTTGTACAGCTGCACAAAGGGCCGGGTGGTTGCGCCAACCGACCGGCCCAGTGCAACTCCTTCCTCGAGGTCGTCTCGCCATCCGGGCCGTCCCAAAGACATTCCGGCCGCTCCTTTGACCGCATTCGCGTTTGCTAGCGGAGATCCGATCACTAAGCTACCCATGGTGGGGTCGCCGTCAGCGATGTCAATGATGCGTTGCGCCAACCGCATACTCTCGCTCATTTCACCGGCTTCCCACTTGGCCTGGGCGGCCGCGTAGAACAGCCCGACCGTCATTGCCGGATCGCCGATCGACTCGACGAGCGTCGCGAACTCCGATGCCATGCCGGCCGCTTCCTGATGATGCGCGTTGAACGTCAGCGTGGTGAGGTGACCCGCCATTCCGACAGCCAGTGACTTCTTGTCACCCGCCGCGGTAGTGAGCGCGCGCAATTCGTCGAAGCCGGTGTCGGCAGGAGTTCCGCCCACCTGAAAAGCGGTGCCACACAGCCGCGCCCGCGGGGCGATCCGCATAGTCAGCCGATCAGGCTCGTTGAGGGGGAGCCGGTCGGCGACTCGAAGCGCCTGTTGCCAACTCTTTCGGGCTGCCCGGATATCCCGCGCGCCATACCAAGTCGCCGCCTGCATATGCCAGTCGAACGCATCCCGCAGATCGCCGGCGGCCGCGTATTGGGTCGCGACTACGGCGGCCTCCTGACCGGTGAACCCGCCCTGTGTTCGTTGCAGCACCGCGGCTACCCGGCGGTGCAGTTCAGATCGCCCGGTTTTCAATTGCGATTCGTATGCCACCATTTGAATAAGCGGGTGGGCGAATGCGTATGTGGCATGCGGGGTGAATGCGATCTGTTCGACGAGTGCCGTCTCAATCAGCGGCGCCACATCCATCGAGTCCGGGGTTGAGTCCAGCACAGACCCCAATAGTTCGGTGTCGAACTGTGCACCGATGACAGCCGCGGCGTGCAACGTGCGCTTGGCCGTAGCGCTGAGCCGATCGATGCGGGCTCCGATGATCGATTGCAGACTGGCCGGTACATGGATATCGCGTACCTCCCGGACACAGACACAAGCGCCCGGATCACCCTCGAGTTCGCCCCGCTCGGCCAAGTCTCGCACGATTTCCTCGGCAGCGAACGGCACACCCGCCGCTCGATCGGCGATCACCATCGACAGTCCGCGTACCGAAGGATGCTCGCCCAGCAGCCCTTTGATCAATTCAGCGATGTGCGAATCACTCAGCGGCGCAAGCGTAAACAGATGCGCGCCGGGGATCCGCGATAGAGTGCCCGAATACTCGGGCCGGTAGACGACGAGCAGCGTCGCCCGCATCCCGGGTACCGCTGCCGCGAAATCGGCAAGCAGCGACTCGCTGACGCTGTCGATCCATTGCGCGTCCTCAACGATGTAAATCGCAGGACCCGGACGTGCCAGCGAAACGGCGTTGATGAGGTTGACAAGACGACGACGACGGGCGTCCGGACTGATGTCAGGACACCCGGAGTCGCAGATGCCGAGCAGGTCATTAAGCAGAAGCAGATCCTCCGCACCGGCCTCGGGGATTTGGCTGCGGACCCGTGCCCGAGCTTGCTCACCTGCGAGACCGACGATGCCGAAAACCGCGCGCAACAGCCGGGAGATGACATGGAACGGGACGTCGCGAGTGTGGGATTCGCAGTAGGTGACGAATGCCTCGAAGCCACGACTACTCGCTGTGGTTACCGACTCACGAACCAACCTGGTCTTTCCGACACCTGGCCGACCCGTCACCGCGACAATGGTTCCTTCGCCGCGACCGGCCCGGTCCACTAGTTCCGCGAGGGCATCCTTCTCCGATTGGCGTCCGACCAACCGGGAGTCGTCACGGGCTTTTCGACGATGCTCGAGATCGGCGGCCAGGAGACGCCGCGCCGGCACGGCAGTGGCGAAACCCTTGATGTGCACAGTCTCGCGCTCACCCAGGACAACTCGATCCTCGACGAGTCGTGCGGTCGACTCACTGAGCATGACGCCGCCCGGCGGTGCCACCGATTCCATCCGCTGGGCCATGCCCACCTGCGCACCGACTGCGGTGTATCCGAGATGGGTGGCGCCGACCTCGCCGGTGATCACCCGACCGGAATTCAGGCCGACGCGAATCTGCAAATCGATCCCGTCTCGACGTGCGACCTCGACAGCCTGTCCCCGAGCAACTTGCTGAAGCTCCAGAGCCGCGAGGCACGCACGAAATGCATGATTCTCCAATGTGATTGGCGCGCCGAAAAGCGCCATGATCCCGTCACCGGTGAACTTGTCCACGGTACCGCCATAGTGCTCCACCACGGCCACCGACCGACTGACGAGCTCGGTCATCACCTGGTGCAGCCGCTCAGGACCTAAAGATGCCGCAATCTCCATCGACCGCACCACATCAGCGAACAGGACCGTCACCTGTTTGTATTCGGCCAGCTCAATACTCGGCGCCAGTGGAGTACCGCAGGCGTCGCAGAAGCGCGCACCCTTACGTGGCTCTGAGCCGCATACGTGGCATACGGGCGACGTCGCCGTCTCGCTTTCGGTTACGTCGGCTCTTCGGAATCGGGATCGAGATCGAGATGGGGATCGTCGAGAACGCTGGCCGCAATGCCATAGGGCAGGAAGCGCACTTTGCGCTTCGGATCGAGGTTGTTCTTGTTTGCCCGCAGCGCGTCGAGTTCGGTCGCATAAACCTGTTCGACTTGGGCGCCGCCGTCAGCGCCCACCGTGTAAATGGCCCACACCCCGTCGCCTGCCTCGCCGGTGGTTTCCGGCGCTGAGCGGGGCCGCCGGGACAAATCCTCGAAGATCGCCGACCAACCAGTGCGAGCACCGGGAGCAGCGACAAACCGGCTGATCCGGTCGAACGCCTCGCGCAGGCCCTCGCTTCCCTCCCTGATCATCCGATCGAAGTCGTCGGGATCAAATCCGAACGCACTGTTGTCGCCCATGCGACCTCCCTGCAGCTCGCGCCTATGTTGCCCAGTGTGCGCTCAGCTGAGCGCTTCCGCTAGCCGCCGGGACGTAGGAACGGGTTCTGGGAGTTCCCGCCACCCGGATACTGCGGAGCCTGACTCTCCGGAACGGGAATCGGTATCGGCAGCGGTAGCAGCGGAACGTGGATCCACTGCGTCGCCATCGGCACCGTCGTTGTGGGCGTCGGCGTCGGCGGCGGCGGAGGCGGCGGTGGCGGCGGTGGCGGCGGAGGCGGCGACGTCGTCGTCATGATCGGCTGAGTCGTCGGCGGAGGCTGCGCTGTCGTCACGGGAGGCGGCGGAGGACGCCTCGTAGTGAAGACCGGCGGCGGCTGCGTGGTCACAACCACCGGTGGTGGCGGCGGTGGTGGCGGCGGGGGCGGCGGTGGGGGCGGCGGTGGTGGTGGTGGCACGCTGCTGGGAACCGGTACAGCGCTGGGAACAGGTTCGGTGCTGGGAACCGGCACGGCCGTGGGAGGTGGGGGCAGCGGACTCGGCGCCAGAGAGCTGACCGGAGGCGCCGGCAGGGGCGCGACGGTGGGCACCGAGGGTGCCTCACGGTTCTCGATGCCTGCCAGTGTGTAGGCCACCCCGCCGATCGCCGTCATGGCCACCAGCGCGCACATTCCGATGATGAATTGTGACAGCCGGAGGCGCCGCCACGACGGTTCTCTGGGTGGATCGATCACGTTCAGGCGCATCGACCAGCCGGCGGCAGTGTCTTCGTCGTAGGTTTCGGGGGTGTACGGCACCCGCACGTCGCCGGGGTATTCGGTTTGCGACCAGGCCAACTCGCGATCGGTCAGCGCCTCGTCGTCGATCACCAGCATGTCGCCGGCCGGCAATTCGATGACATCGTCACGGGCAGCCGCGGTGAGCAGGCCGATGGACGTGCGCGTTCGGATATCCTGCTCTTCGCCACGGGCGGCCAGCAGCAACGCGCCGGCGGCAGCCGCGGACGCGGGCTGCGACACGGTCACTACGGGCCTGCGGGAGTGCACCGAAAGGCGTTCATTAACAAGCGGAATGCTGGCACCGCCGCCAACCGTCACCACGGCGGCAAGGTCCGCCCAGCTCTTCTGGTAACGGACCAGCATCTCGTCGAAAGCGTAGATGAACCCGGTCAGCCGGTCCTGTATCAGGTCCCCCAGCTCATCTCGGGTCACCTGCATAGTGCAACGCCGCCCACCAAGCTCAGCGGCCAATTCGGTTACCGTGTCGCTGGATAACCGCTCTTTGGCCGCACGGCACTGCTCCCTGAGCTGGCCGAGTTGCCCGACCCCGGCCGTGTTGGCCGGGTCGATGCCGCTGCCGCGACCTAACTCCTCGAAGACGCGAAGCAACAATGTCTGGTCGATCTCATCACCGGAGAAATCCACGTAACGCATTGTGACGCTGACGGGCTGGAAATCTCCCGCGATGTTCACCAACGTGGCAGACGTGCCGGAACCGCCGAAATCAAGCAGTCCGACCACGCCAGTTGCCGCGAGGCTCAGCTCCGCGTTCGCCGCGGTCAACGCCGCGATTGCGTCCGAGACCAGGCGTGGCGCCATCCCGCTTCGGACGAAGCCCAGATGCGTTCGTAAGCCGTTGCGCAACACCTGCACGGAGCCGGGATTCCAGTACGCGGGAATGGCAATTGAGATCTCTGACGAAGCCGCGTCCGCACCGGCAGCGAGCACCATCGCGTCCAGGGCTTCGACCATCAGGAGGTCCGGGTCGTGAGCGGATCCGTCGCTGGACACCAGCGCGACCGAGTCGCCGATGCGCTCCACGAAGCCGCTGATCAGCATGCCGGGCTCGGTCAGATTCGGATTCTGCTCGGGAAGACCGATTTTCGGCGCGCAGTGCGGATAAAGGGTTAGCACTGAACGGCGCGTAACAGGCGCGCTTCCGTTAAGTGCAGCGACCAGGTTCGTGGTCCCGATCGACAACCCCAGTGGGTCGTACATAGAGCGAATACCTTCGTCTATAGGGGTCGGTGGCCAGCATTAACCCTAGTCGTGCCTGGGCATTATGCCGATGGGTCACAACGTCATTGGTATCCGGTCGATGCGGTTGTGTCACTGAAGTGGTATCGCCAACCCCTTGACAAGTTGCTTGAGTGCGCAACACAGTCAGCGGCAGCGAACGCCTCGGCTTGAACTGGCAGTTCGGCCGCCGCGGTGTCGGTTTCATCCAGTTCTACGGCCCAGACGGTACCCGTGCCGCTAACCGGAAATCCGGATGTGCTGCAATGACCTCATGAGCCCCCACGATCACGCCGCTGACATAGCCGACGTCGAAGCGATCAAACAAGTCAAATACCGGTACCTGCGCGCGCTGGACACCAAGCACTGGGACGACTACGCCGACACGCTGGCCGAGGACATCAAGGCCGACTACGGACCGTCGATAGGTAAAGAGCTGCACTTCACCAACCGCGCTGACCTGGTGGATTACATGCGTACGTCGCTCGGCCCGAACGTCATCACCGAACATCGGGTGACCCACCCGGAAATCATCGTGACCGGCGATACCGCATCGGGCAGTTGGTATCTGCAAGACCGGGTCATCGTCGCCGAATTCAATTTCATGCTGATCGGCGCAGCCTTCTACCGCGACGAATATCGGCGCACCGAGGACGGGTGGAAGATCAGCGTCACCGGGTACGACAGAACCTACGACGCAACGATGTCGTTGGCGGACTTGGGCTTTAAGATCAAGCCCGGCCGCGCTATAGCCATCTGAGGAGCCGCGCTACTTGGTGATCGCGATCACCGCACCGGGCTGCATCCACCGGATGACCTGCACCAGCGTGGCGTCATCGATCGCCACGCAGCCCTCGGTCGGGCCGCCGTCGGTGGTGTGGAAGAAGAACGCAGCGCCGCCGCCGGGAACCTTGTTCTTATTGACACCCATCACGACCGCATGCTTGTACTGCGGGATTTGCAGGTTCTCACTCGCGGCGGTACTGAACGGGCACTGCGACCGCTGGCAGACCTGCATGGTGTTGAAGGTGGGGCTATGGTCGTCGCCGCTCCACCAATGGTTGGGCCCGACTTGGGTGTACGGCAGTCCCCCGCCGGGATTCGGCGCGGTGCCGAAGGCGGAGTCCAGGGAGTAGACACCCATCGGGGTGGCCGGAACCTCACTCTTGGCCTGCGGCGCCATGCCCGCCGAGCCGACGTGGGTGGGAATGTCGGTCTTGAGCGGTTGCCAACCAGCGGTAGTGCGTTGGTAAATGTCCATTCTCGCGTTCGATCCGCCCGTGCTCACCACCGAAATCACCTGCGTGGCATTGCCAACCGAGTTCGCGAACCATGGAGCGCCGGCCGCACCGCTTACCGGCGCGAGCACAAGCGACAGGCAGATTGCACACGCCGCCGCACACAGCAGAGCTAACAGTCGGCGCATGGCTTCCATCGTCAGGTGCCGTGAGCCTTAGGGTCAAGTAAAACTTCAGACCCGGTTAGGTCACTGCGTCGTGATCAACGAAAACCTCAGGCGGCCGAAACGCCAACAGACACAGGAGGAAAAACAGGTACCCAAGCGACCAGCCGGCCATCACGTCGGACGGGAAATGCACGTTCAAAGCTACCCTGGCCATCCCGACCACCAGGACGCAGATCGCGCTCACCGCGATCGCGACACGGCGCATCGACCGGCTTAGCATCGGCAACAAAAAGGTCAGCAACGCGAGGAAGGTCGCTGTCGCCTCCAGCGTGTGCCCCGACGGAAAAGATGTAGACGGCGCGGCGACCAGCATGGTCGACGGTCTCGGGCGGTTGGCCAGGCTCTTCGCCGCAGTCGTCACAAATCCGTTCAGCGGCGCACAGGCCAACAGCACCAGTGCCGTCCGCACATTGCGCTGCACCAGCGCGGCCACCACGGCTAGCGTGCCAATCAACCGCAGCGGGGTGGGGCCCAGCACAAACGACACGCCATCCCAGCAGCGCACCCACATCGGGTGCCTGATCGCAATGTCATGCGCACCGTTCAGCAACGACCAATCGACGCAGTACAGCCAGCTCCAGTGCTGGCGGAAGCCAACCCATATGGCCGCGTAGATCACAATTGCGGCCAAAGCGGCTGCGCTGGTCCGTGGGCGGGTCATGACTAGGTCGATATCATGCCACTGACCTGGCCCATCACCTGGCAGGCGCATCCGCCGTCATACTGGCCAGATGGCGGTCTTTGTCCGCAGATTGTTCGGCATCGGCAAGCTACCCGGCGATCTGCACGCTCAGGTCGAGGCGGAAGGCCTTATTTACCTTGCCGACTATGTCGCCGTGACCCGGCGATTCAGCGGCGTGATCCCAGGTGTGCAGCTGCCGCACAGCCTCGCCAGCTACTCCGGTTCGCTGGTCTTCACCTCGGAGCGGGTGCTGGCAACACTGTCGATGCTGCCCAAGCTGGCCGGCCCGACCGTGGACGTGTGCTGGGACGCGCCGCAGATCGG
>Ga0209248_10000519_pt1 | contig 12209 bp, 10 predicted proteins | sample BogFormECP04_OM1_FD_188241 | JGI IMG/M metagenome (GOLD analysis project Ga0209248, IMG submission 188241) | Bog forest soil microbial communities from Calvert Island, British Columbia, Canada - ECP04_OM1 (SPAdes) (version 2) | ecosystem: Environmental > Aquatic > Freshwater > Wetlands > Bog ... | reverse complement strand
CCGTCACTCACTGCGTTCGTTCCGCTCACTCGACTTCGGATCTGGGTTCTCGTCTCGTTCCCGTCACTCACTGCGTTCGTTCCGCTCACTCGACTTCGGGAGGCGGCTGGTAGCGGGGGAACACACCCGTGGGCGGGGGCAGCACCGTCCCGGGAACCAGCCGCGCGCCGATGGCAGTGAACGCCCGTTGGTCTTCGGCCTGGCCGAGCAGATCCAGCAACTTGGCGGCCGACTCGGGCATAACGGGCTGAACCAGCAGCGCCGCGATGCGGACCGCCTCGCAGGTGGTGTAGAGGACAGTACGGAACCGCGCCTGATCCGCCTCGGACTCACTCTTGCGCAAGACCCATGGCTGCTGGGCCGAAAAGTACTTGTTCGCCTCCCCGAGCATCAGCCAGATCGCCTCCAGGGCCAAGTGCATCGCCTGCCCGTCGAAACTGGCGCGCACCCGCTCCAACAAACCGTCGGCTGTCTTCAGCAACTCGGTGTCGGCAGCGGTGAAGTCACCGGGTTCAGGCACCACCCCGCCCAGATTCTTGGCCACCATCGACAACGACCGCTGGGCCAGGTTCCCGAGTTCGTTGGCCAGATCGGTGTTGATCCGGGTGATGATGGCATCTTCGCTGTAGTTGCCGTCCTGGCCGAACGGGACCTCACGAAGCAGGAAGTAGCGGAGCTGGTCCAGACCGAACGCTTCGACCAGGGCCATTGGGTCGATGGTGTTGCCCACCGACTTGCTCATCTTCTCGCCGCGGTTGTGCAAGAACCCGTGCGCGTAAACCCTTCGCGGCAACGCGATTCCGGCCGACATCAAAAACGCCGGCCAATAGACGGCATGAAACCTGATGATGTCCTTGCCGATCATGTGCAAATCGGCGGGCCAGTAGCGGCGGAACAACTCCGAGCCGGTATCGGGGAAACCGGCCCCGGTCAGGTAGTTGGTCAGGGCGTCGACCCAGACGTACATGACGTGGTCGGGATGGTCGGGGACCTGCACCCCCCAGTCGAACGACGTGCGGGAGATGGACAGATCTCGCAGTCCGCCGGAGACAAAACTGATCACTTCGTTGCGCCGTACCTCGGGGGCGATGAAGTCGGGGTTGGCGTTGTAGTGGGCCAGCAGCTTGTCGGCATAAGCCGACAGCCGGAAGAAATAGGTCTGCTCCTCCGTCCAGGTCACCGGGGCACCGGTTTCGACGGCAATCCGGGTTCCGTCCACAAGCGCAGTCTCCGATTCGACGAAGAACCGCTCGTCACGCACCGAGTACCACCCAGAGTAGGTATCCAGGTAGATGTCACCGGCGGCCGACATCCGCCGCCAGATTTCCTTGGACGCCTCGTGGTGATCGGCATCGGTAGTGCGGATGAATCGATCGAAGGAGATATTCAGCGTCTCCTGCATGCGCTGAAAGACATCCGAGTTGCGCCGGGCGAGCTCCGCGGTTGGCAAGCCCGCAGCCGCTGCGGCCTGGGCGACTTTGAGGCCGTGTTCGTCGGTTCCGGTCAGGAAGCGCACGTCGAAGCCGTCGAGCCACTTGAACCGGGCGATCGCGTCAGTCGCGATGTATTCGTACGCGTGACCCACGTGCGGCGCAGCATTGGGATACGCGATCGCAGTGGTGACGTAATAGGCCTTCATCGAGACTCCACCTTATTGTGTGCGCGTGAGCTCCAACCGAACCGGTCAACGAGAAAGGCCGCCCGCGCCGGAGCCCTTGGCGCCCCTGGTCGATGCCCACACCCACCTCGATGCATGCGGTGCCCGCGATGCCGAGGACGTCACCGCCATCACTGACCGCGCCGAGGCGGTCGGTGTGCTTGCAGTGGTCACCATCGCCGATGATCTGGACTCGGCGCGCTGGGTCACCCGGGCCGCCGCGTGGGATCGGCGGGTTTATGCCGCGGTGGCGTTGCACCCGACGCGCGCGGACGCGCTGACCGATGCCGCCCGTGCCGAGATCGAGCAGCTGGCAGCCCGCCCCAGGGTGGTCGCTGTCGGTGAGACGGGCATGGATCTGTATTGGCCCGGCCGCCTGGACGGCTGCGCCGAGCCTGACGTACAGCGTGAGGCGTTCGCATGGCATATCGACCTGGCCAAACGGTGCGGCAAGCCGCTGATGATCCACAACCGGGAGGCCGACGCTGAGGTGCTCGACGTATTGGCTGCTGAGGGCGCCCCGGACACCGTGATCTTCCACTGCTTTTCATCGGATAGTGCGATGGCCCGCCGCTGCGTCGACGCCGGGTGGTTGCTCAGTCTGTCCGGGACAGCGAGCTTCCGTAACGCTCGTGCCCTGCGCGAAGCCGTTCCGCTGATACCCGCAGAGCAGCTTCTGGTAGAAACTGATGCACCTTTTTTGACCCCACATCCCTACCGGGGCTCAGCGAACGAACCCTACTGTCTTCCCTATACTGTGCGGGCCATCGCTGAACTGGTAGATCGCTCTCCCGAAGAGATAGCGCGCACCACGACGAGCAATGCTCGCCGGGTATATGGACTGGCCTGAGAAACGGCGTGATCGGTATAACACCGTCGCGCCCGAGTTGCTCAAGATTGGCCAGTTCGTTACCGTCTTGTGATCGAACTGATGGGGCCGCATGGCCCTTTTTGTCTGTTGAGCTGAAAAGGGTCGTTTAAGTGGTTGCTGACGTCAGGGTCGCGCGTTGAGTGTCTTAACGAAGCTTCATCAGACCCCGTCACCGATGTTGCGGCTGCTAGTGGGCGGCCTCCTGTTAGTACTGACCATGGCTGGTGGCATTGCGGTGTCTGCTTGCAAGACGGTGACACTGACTGTCGACGGATTCGCGATGCGGGTGACGACCATGAAGTCGCGCGTGATCGACATCGTCCAGGAGAACGGGTTCGCCATCGACGAGCGTGACGATTTGTATCCGGCCGCCGATGTGCAGGTCAATAACGCCGAGAACATCGTACTGCGGCGCAGCCGGCCGTTACAGATCTCGCTCGACGGCCATGACGTGAAACAGGTTTGGACGACGGCATCCACCGTGGATGAGGCGCTGGCTCAACTCGCGATGACTGACACCGCCCCGGCGGCAGCCTCTCGCGGCAGCCGTGTTCCGCTGGCGGGGATGGCGCTTCCGGTGGTCAGCGCCAAGACGGTCCAGATCAACGACGGAGACGCGATCCGTACCGTGCACCTGCCGGCGCCCAACGTCGCCGGACTGCTCAACGCTGCCGGCGCGCCGCTGCTGGACAGCGACCAGGTGGTGCCCAGCGCGACGTCGCCGATCGTCGACGGTATGCAAATCCAAGTGACTCGTAACCGCATTCAGCGTGTCACCGAGCGGATCCCCCTGCCGCCGAACTCGCGGCGCATCGAGGACCCGGAGATGAACATCAGCCGCCAGGTCGTCGAAGATCCGGGCAGTCCGGGCACCCAGGACGTGACATTCGCCGTGGCGATGGTCAACGGCGTCGAGGCCGGCCGGCTGCCGGTCGCCAACATCGTGCTGATGCCGGCCCGTGACGCGGTTCTGCGAGTAGGCACCAAGCCCGGCACGGATGTGCCCCCGGTGAGCGAGGGAGCCACCTGGGACGCCATCGCGGGCTGCGAGGCCGGTGGGAACTGGGGGATCAACACCGGTAACGGGTACTACGGCGGTGTGCAATTCGACCAAGGCACCTGGGAGCGCAACGGCGGCCTGCGGTTTGCCGGGCGTGCCGACCTCGCCACCCGGGAAGAGCAGATCGCCGTTGCTGAGGTGACGCGGGAGCGCCAGGGTTGGGGTGCGTGGCCAGTGTGCAGCGGTGCGCGCTGACGATCCGGCTACTCGGGCGCACCGAGATCAGGCGGCTGGCCAGAGAACTTGAATTTCGGCCACGGAAATCTCTTGGCCAAAATTTCGTCCACGACGCCAACACGGTGCGGCGCGTAGTTTCGGCCTCCGGGGTCAGCCGGTCTGACCTGGTCCTGGAGGTCGGTCCTGGCCTCGGATCGCTCACGCTGGCTTTGCTCGACCGCGGTGCCACCGTGACCGCCGTCGAAATCGACCCGGTGCTGGCGGCTCGGCTGCCGCAGACCGTTGCCGAGCACGCGCATGGTGAAATTCATGGGCTGACGGTGTGCAACCGCGACGTCTTGTCGCTTCGACGCGGCGATTTTTCTGCTGAGCCGACGGCCGTGGTCGCCAATCTTCCCTACAACATTGCGGTGCCGGCGTTGCTGCATCTGCTTGCCGAATTTCCATCCATTCAGGTCGTGACGGTGATGGTGCAGGCCGAAGTCGCCGAACGGCTCGCCGCCGAGCCGGGTGGCAAGGAATATGGCGTGCCCAGCGTCAAGATTCGCTTCTTCGGACGGATTCGCCGCTGTGGCATGGTGTCGCCAACTGTTTTCTGGCCGATTCCTCGCGTCTATTCGGGGTTGGTGCGCGTCGATCGGTACGCGACTGCCCCGTGGCCTACCGACGAAGTCTTCCGAAAGCAGTTATTCGCACTGGTGGACATCGCATTCGCTCAGCGGCGCAAGACATCTCGCAATGCGTTCCTGGAGTGGGCGGGCTCGGGCAACGAGTCGGCGAATCGATTGCTCGCTGCCAGCATCGATCCGGCCCGTCGCGGTGAGACGCTGTCCATCGACGACTTCGTGCGGCTGCTGCGACGTTCCGGCGAACGAGACGACAGCACCAGCCGGGATGCAGCGCAACAGCAGGCGTCATCCTGCTGACTGCGAACTGAAGTGCCTGAGATTGCGGAGATTTTCGGGGATTGCGGAGATTTTCGGAGATTTTCGGGGTTTTTCGGAGGCATCGTTACGTGTCATTCCCCCGTCGCAGCGATAGTCTGCTGCGGTGTCCGCGTCTGACGGCAACACCGCTGCGCAATGGGTGCCCACCGGGTCGGTCACCGTTCGGGTGCCCGGAAAAGTCAACCTCTATCTGGCGGTCGGTGATCGCCGCGAGGATGGCTATCACGAGCTGACCACGGTGTTTCAAGCTATCTCGCTGTTTGATGAGGTGACGGTGCGCAACGCCGATGTGCTGTCCCTTGAGCTCGTCGGCGAGGGGGCCGACATGCTGCCCACTGATGAACGCAACCTCGCCTGGCAGGCGGCCGAGCTGATGGCCGAACACGTCGGCCGGGCACCGGATGTCTCGATCCTGATCGACAAATCCATTCCGGTGGCCGGCGGTATGGCCGGTGGCAGCGCGGATGCAGCGGCGGTACTGGTCGCGATGAACTCGCTGTGGGAGCTCAACGTGCCCCGTCGTGATCTGCGCATGCTCGCCGCGCAGCTGGGCAGCGATGTGCCGTTCGCGCTGCACGGTGGCACCGCGTTGGGGACCGGTCGCGGCGTGGAGCTGGCCACCGTATTGTCCAGGAACACCTTCCACTGGGTGCTGGCGTTCGCCGACAGCGGGCTGCTCACTCCGGCCGTGTTCACCGAGCTTGACCGGCTCAGGGATGCCGGGGACCCGCCACGGCTACCTGAACCTGGCCCGGTGCTGGCAGCACTGGCCGCGGGCGATCCAGAGCAGCTGGCGCCGCTGCTGGGCAACGAAATGCAAGCGGCCGCGGTCAGCCTGGAACCGCCACTGCGGCGTGCTCTGCGCGCCGGGGTAGACGCGGGCGCGCTCGCCGGCATTGTGTCCGGCTCAGGGCCGACGTGTGCGTTTCTGTGCACCTCGGCGGCCGCGGCGATCGATGTCGGCACCCAGCTCTCGGGCGCGGGAGTCTGCCGCACCGTTCGGGTCGCCAGCGGACCGGTACCCGGTGCCCGCGTCGTGCCGGCCCCTACCGAAGTGTGAACAAAAATCGAAATCAAACTTTGACCGCTTACCGGTTTGGCAGTTACTTAAGAGGAGTTTAAGATACTCGCGGTGACGATTCGCGGTAAGCAAGTGCACACGATGTCGTCGTCCGCCTGGCGCTTCGGCGGACGGCCAGTGAATCGACGCTGGCCAGGTTTCGTGGGCGAGGCTTTTGCTGACGGCGCGGCCGAACGCGGGGTCGTTCGCTCATTGCTGTTTCGAGACATAACCGCTCCCCAACTGTGCTCGCGCGCCTGCCACACCGTGGCGCCGGGCGGGCGGAATATGAAATCCGTTGCCTTGGGGAAACTGCCGGAACCGAGGAGGCTTTTGTGAGCAGGTTTACCGAGACGATGTTCCGCAACGCCCGCGAGAGCGCCAAGGGCATGGTGACGGGTGAGCCGCACGCCCCAGTCCGCCACACGTGGGGTGAGGTGCATCAGCGGGCGCGTCAGGTAGCCGGAGGGCTGGAAGCCGCCGGATTGGGCCACGGCGACGCGGTCGGCGTGCTGGCCGGAGCGCCGGTGGAGATCGCACCGACCGCCCAGGGCCTGTGGATGCGCGGGGCCAGCCTGACCATGCTGCACCAGCCCACCCCGCGCACCGACCTGGTGCTGTGGGCCGAGGACACCATGACCGTCATCGACATGATCGAGGCCAAAGCGGTCGTCATCTCCGATCCATTCATGCCCGCCGCGCCGGTGCTTGCCGAGCGCGGCGTCAAGGTCCTGACGATTGAGCAGTTGTTGGCATCCGACCCGATCGACCCCATTGAGACCGCCGAGGATGACCTGGCGTTGATGCAGCTGACGTCTGGATCCACCGGGTCTCCCAAAGCCGTTCAGATCACACACCGCAATGTGCACTCCAACGCCGAGGCGATGTTCATCGGCGCGCAGTACGACGTCGAGAAAGACGTCATGGTCAGCTGGTTGCCGTGCTTCCACGACATGGGCATGGTGGGCTTTTTGACCATCCCGATGTACTTCGGCGCCGAACTGGTCAAGGTCACCCCGATGGACTTCCTGCGCGACACCCTGCTGTGGGCCAAGCTCATCGACAAATACAAGGGCACCATGACGGCCGCTCCGAACTTCGCCTACGCGCTGTTCGCCAAGCGTTTGCGCAAGCAGGCTGAGCCCGGGCAGTTCGACCTGTCGACGCTGCGGTTCGCGCTGTCGGGCGCCGAGCCCGTCGACCCCTCCGACGTCGATGATCTGATCGACGCGGGTAAGCCGTTCGGACTGAAGGCATCGGCCGTCCTTCCGGCCTACGGGATGGCCGAGACCACCCTGGCCGTGTCCTTCTCCGAGTGCAACGCGGGCCTGGTGGTGGACGAGGTCGACGCCGACCTGCTGGCCGCGCTGCGTCGCGCGGTTCCCGCCACCAGGGGCAACACCCGCCGGCTGGCATCGCTGGGACCGCTGCTCGAAGGCCTGGAGATCCGCATCGTCGGTGACGACGGCACCATCTTGCCGACCCGCGGTGTCGGGGTCATTGAGCTGCGTGGTGAGCCGCTGACCCCCGGCTACATCACGATGGGCGGGTTCATGTCGGCCCAGGATGAGCACGGCTGGTATGACACCGGTGACCTCGGGTATCAGATGGAGAACGGCCACGTCGTGGTGTGTGGTCGCGTCAAAGACGTCATCATCATGGCCGGCCGCAACATCTACCCGACCGACATCGAGCGGGCTGCAGGCAGGGTCCAAGGCGTTCGTCCGGGTTGCGCGGTGGCCGTGCGACTCGACGCCGGGCATTCGCGCGAGACCTTCGCTGTTGCCGTCGAGTCGAACGCTTTCGAAGACCCCGCCGAGGTGCGCCGCATCGAGCATCAGGTGGCGCACGAGGTGCTCGCCGAGGTCGATGTGCGGCCACGCAACGTCGTGGTCCTCGGTCCGGGCACCATCCCGAAGACGCCGTCGGGCAAGCTGCGCCGGGCCAACTCCGTCCCTCTTGTCACCTAGCCCTGTTTTCCGTTGACTGTGGGCCCAGGGTGGTGACACGCCGAGCGGCGGCGCCAAAGCCGCGCACTCGATGCCTGGGCCGCACGCTCGACGTCCAGGGTGCGGCTACCAGGCGTGGACGCGGTTCTGCGCGGGCTCTAGTCCCAGTTCGATGAGTAACTCACTGGCGTCGGCAGCCTGCTCGCAGATCGTAGGAACTTCCGGGCGCTCGGTCGCGGTGAAGTTTTCCAGCACGAACGCCGACGGGTCTTTGCGTCCGGGCGGGCGGCCGATCCCGATGCGTACCCGTTGAAAGTCTTTGGTACCCAGCGCGGCCGCTATCGAGCGTAGCCCGTTGTGCCCGCCTTCGCCGCCACCGAGCTTGAGCCGGATGCGACCAAAGTCGATGTCGAGGTCGTCGTGGATGACGATGATGTCGGCCGGGGGCGCCGAGTAGAACTTCGCCAGCGGGCCAACCTGGCGGCCGGACTCGTTCATGTAGCAGCGCGGCTTGGCCAACACCACCGCATGCCCGGCTAACCGGCCGGTGACGATTTCGGCACCGGAACGCTTGTGCGCCTTGAATTTCGAGCCCAGCCTGGCGGCGAGTAGGTCGGCGACCATGAACCCCAGGTTGTGCCGGGTGCGGGCGTAGTTCTCTCCCGGGTTGCCGAGGCCGACCACCAAAAGCGGTTCGGCCACGTCGCGAGCCGCCTACTCGGACTCGTCCGCCGTGGCCTCGGCTTCGCCGTCCCCTTCGCCTGCTGCTCCCGCTTCTGCGGCCTCGGCGACCTCGCCCGCGCCCTCTTCCTCGAGGTCCTGGGCAGTCGGGGCGTTCACCACATTGACCACCAGCAATTCCGGGTCCGAAATCAAGTTGACGCCAGCAGGCAGCGGGATCTGCGCGGCGCTGAACTGGGTGCCAGGTTCGGCGCCCTCGACCGACACGGTCAACTGCTCGGGAATCGACAGGGCCTCAGCCTCGATCTCGATCGCGTTGGTCTCCTGGGTGACCAGGGTGTCGGGTGCGGCCTCGCCCTCGACGATGACGGTGACCTCGACGACGACCTTCTCGCCGCGACGCACGACCAACAGGTCGGCGTGCTGAATGGTGCGGCGGATCGGGTGAATGTCGAGCGCTTTGGTCAGGGCCAGCTGCTCCTTACCGCCGATGTCGAGGGTCAGCACCGCGTTGGTGCCCGCGTGCCGCAACACGGCCGCGAAGTCGTGTCCGGGCAGTTCGAGGTGCTGTGGATCGGCGCCGTGACCGTAGAGGACGGCGGGAATCTTGCCGTCTCGCCGGGCCCGCCGGGACGCGCCTTTGCCGGTCTCGGTTCGCACAGCGACCTTGAGTTGGTTGCCTGCTGATTTGGCCTTAGCCATCGTGTCGCTCCTGTGTGCTCGGTGCCTTGGTTATGGGACTAGGTCAGGGGGCACGGCCGGGAGCGCGACAGTTCGTCGGTCTCCGTCGATAACGGTGGAAATTCACCCTCGCCGTGACGCCCGGACAGGTTAGCGCATCAGCACCTCAGAGCGGAAATTTGGTTCCCGTGAGCTGCTCGGATAGCTCCCAGAGCGCGGCGGCGGTAGTTGCGTTTTGAGCCGCCCGGCTGCGTCGGACCGGTTGGGTGCGGCCGACTTGGCCGAATCGGGGGCCGACGAACGTGTTGCCCGGCAGGTCTACCGACGTCGCGTACAGCGTTTGCCGGGCGCCGAAGTCGGCGTCGGTGGCGACGACCCGGGTGGCGGCCGACATCAGCGCGTCGCCCAGCCTGCGGCCAGTGGCGCCTTGCAGGTTTGTGTGCGAGTAGCCAGGATGGGCTGTCAGCGCCCGCAGCGGCGAACCGACCGCATCGAGATGGCGTTGCAGCTCGCTGGTGAACAGGAGGTTGGCGAGCTTCGACTGGCTGTAGGCCAGCCATGGTGAGTAGCGCCGGGTCTTCCAGTTGAGGTCGTCGAGACTGATGCGCCCCGGCCAATGTGCCATCGACGACACCGACACCACCCGGTCGGCGAGCTTGGGCAGCAGCAGGTTGGTCAGCGCGAAATGCCCGAGATGGTTGGTGCCGATCTGGCTCTCGAAGCCGTCGACGGTCAGTGCGTACGGGGCGGCCATGATGCCGGCGTTGTTGATCAGGATGTCGGCTTTGTCTATCCCGTCGGCGAAGTGCCGGACCGACGACAGGTCCTGCAGGTCGAGTTGACGCACCTCGACTCGGCCGGTTTCGGGGCAGCTGATCTGCTGTGCAGCGGCCTCGCCTTTGTTCGTATTGCGCACGGCCATGATGATCTTGGCGCCGTTGCGCGCCAACTCGCGGGCCGTCACCGCGCCCAGCCCGCTATTGGCACCGGTGATGATTGCGGTGCGCCCGACGAAGGACGGGAGATCTGCGGCGGTCCAGTAACTCATGCCCGACAACAGTAGTGAAGGCCAAGGGCTAGCCTCACCATGCAGCGCGAACAGGTCGGGGACGTGGGTGGCCTCAGTAACCCCCCTTTCGGTGCGTGCCGGGCAACCGAGTACCCTGATGCGGTCGGCGGTACCTCGTCGCATGACTGTTCTACGTCGTGTCGTCGCCGATTCGAAGGATTTGACTGGTTCGTGTCGAGACAGGAGCGTCGCGGTGACGCTGCAACAGGCCCGCACCGGTCAACGTCGGTTGCCGATAGGTCCGCGGGCGGTCGGAGTGCCCCCCGCGGCGCCCGTTCCGCACTCACCGCCGATAAGGTACACATTAGGAACAGACAACAGTGACAGTTAATGGGACAAGGTTTTCCACGGCTGTGTTACGGTCAGTACGGATGTATCTCAATTTACATCCACTTTAAGGAGAGAGAAGTTAGCATGACACAGGGAACCGTGAAATGGTTTAACGGCGAGAAGGGCTTTGGCTTTATCGCCCCTGACGGCGGTGAAAAGGATGTGTTCGTCCACTATTCTGAGATCCAAGGGGGCGGTTTTCGCTCGCTTGAGGAGAATCAACGAGTCCAGTTCGAGATCACCCAGGGAGCTAAAGGCCCTCAGGCGGTGGGAGTAACCGCCGTCTAGCGCTTCGGCGCGAAAACCCCTGGGGCTGTTGGGTATTGTCCTGCTTAATCAGCGGACGCCTTTGTTTCAGCCCCGGGGGTTTTTGGCGCGCAAATTCATGCTATTCAACCGACCTCAAGGCCAACCTCCAACAAATACTTAATGGGTCGTCTCCCTCGCGGGGTGTGGAAGTCAGCTGAAGCGACATCCAACTGCTGCCCGAAACCGAAATGCGTGTGGCCAACCCGCTGTTGGCGTTTCGTTGCGCGGCGCAGCCTTCGGATTCGGCCTCAACGAGCAGTGCCGCGGGCCCATCCGCGGAGCAAGATCGATATTGTCGAGCGCCTTTCCTTTGAGGGAACACGCTCGACAGAATGGGAAAGAGACCATGATTTCTGAGTCAACACTTCGCTCGCCTTACGGAAAGCGCCTAGAACTCGTCCAGGGGACGTTCAGGACGTACTCGCCGCTTGACGACGCCGCCGCGGGCGGACTTGCGGTACGTGTACTACGTTGCGGAACTTGTTTTCCGATGCTGTCTCGGGTGCGTCATCAGAGGTGGCAGTAAGGAACCGATCCGGAAGCGCCAACTTGGCAATGGTGCGAAAGGTTAGCAGGTACTGGCGAGCAAGCGGACCGGTCGTGTACGGCAGGTCGTAGGTGGCGCACACCGCGCGAACCCGTTGGGCGATTTCCGCGTAGCGATTACTCGGCAGATCAGGGAAAAGGTGGTGTTCGATCTGGTAGCAAAGGTTTCCACTGAGGAACGCCATCACCGGCCCAGCGTCAAAGTTCGCGGTGCCCAGCATTTGCCGCAGATACCATTCCGGCTTCGTCTCACCCTCCAGCGCGGCGGGGGTGAACTTCTCTGCGCCATCCGCGAAGTGCCCACAGCAGATCACCACATACGCCCACACATTACGTAGCAGGTTGGCGGCTAGGTTCGCCGTAAGGGTGCGGCGCCATCGTCGAAGGCTGAGTGCGGGAAAGAACACATAGTCCTTGCCGGCCTGCCGGGCCATCTTGCGGATCAGCGCACGGGTGTAGGCGGACTTTTCAGCGTCAGTTGCTGCGCGATCATGCTCCGAATGCAAGCCGTGCATCGCGATGCCCCATTCGAACATGATGGCCAACAACATGTTCCGCAAAGGCTGATACAGATGATTCCGCCGCCACTCCTGGTCGCGGGTGACCCGCAGGACGCCGAACCCGAGGTCGTCGTCCACGCCGATGACATTGGTGAACACGTGGTGGCGGTAGTTGTGGGAATACCGCCACTGCGACGAGACACCCGCCATGTCCCACTCCCAAGTGGTGGAATGGATTTCTGGGTCGTTCATCCAATCCCATTGGCCGTGGCCGATATTATGGCCGAGCTCCATGTTCTCGATGCTCTTGGCCACGGCGAGCGCGGAGGTGCCGAGCGCCCAGCCGACCTTGCCGCGGCTGGCGGCGATGAC
>Ga0209248_10000517_pt1 | contig 12216 bp, 10 predicted proteins | sample BogFormECP04_OM1_FD_188241 | JGI IMG/M metagenome (GOLD analysis project Ga0209248, IMG submission 188241) | Bog forest soil microbial communities from Calvert Island, British Columbia, Canada - ECP04_OM1 (SPAdes) (version 2) | ecosystem: Environmental > Aquatic > Freshwater > Wetlands > Bog ... | reverse complement strand
ACGTTCGTCGCGCCATCGTGGCCGCCACGTCGGAAGCGCTGCGCGAACAAGGAGTTCGCGGGCTCAGCATCGCGGCGGTGCTCGATCGCGCCGAGCTGAGCACCCGCGCGTTCTACCGGCATTTCGAATCAAAGGACCAACTGGTGGCGGCGGTCTTTCTCGAGATGGCCGGCGCCGAGGAGCGCCGACTGAGAAGGAGAATGGCGAAGGCTGCCGACCCGGTCGAGGCGGTGGCCACATGGATCGACGGACGCTTAGACCTCGCGTTCGACGCGAAAATCAAATCCGATCTGCGCCGACTGTCGTTGGAGGCGCAGTCGCAGATGTTCGCCGCGCCCGAGCTGATTCAGCCCGCCTACCAGCAAATGCTCAGGCCACTCGTCGAGCAACTGCACCGCGGGCTGATTCTTCATGTCTTCCACGACATCGACCCGGTGACCGAAGCACAGTCCATTCAGGGCGTGGTATGGGCGAGCACTGAACGGCAGTGGGCCGCAGGCGATTGCCAACGTGCGGAGGTCCGCCGGCGTGCTCTTCGTTTTTGCTTGCGCGGCCTGGGCGTGACACCCGAAACGATCGCTGACGCCGCTGCGCGCGACTGAGTAGTGAGGAGCAACGATGGACCTGGGTTTGGCCGGATCGACCGCCGTCGTCACCGGCGGCAGCAAGGGCATGGGGCTAGCGATCGCGCAAACCCTGGCGGCCGAAGGAGCCAGCGTCGCCGTGATGGCCAGAGGCAGGCCGGCTCTGGACGCCGCGGTCGAATCACTCCGAAAGGCGGGCGCCCCTGACGCCGTCGGGATCAGCGTGGACATGACCGACGCCGCATCCATCGCCAGCGGCTTTGCTGAAATATCCGACCGCTGGGGCCGGCTGAACAGCCTGGTCCACACCATCGGTCCGGCCGACGGCTACTTCGAGCAGATGGACGATGCCGAGTGGGACGCCGCGTTCACGCTTGGCACCATGTCGGGTGTCCGGTCTGTTCGCGCGGCATTGCCCATGCTGCGCGCCGCCGACTGGGCCCGCATCGTGACACTGTCCGCACATTCCATTCAGCGGCAGAATCCGCGCATCGTCGCCTACACGGCGTCGAAGGCGGCACTGTCCAGCATCACCAAGAACCTGTCGAAAAGCCTTGCCAAGGACGGCATTCTGGTGAACTGCGTATGCCCGGGGACCATCGTGACTGCGAGCTTCACCGAACAGCTCAAGGATGTCCTTGCCGCCGACGGCCTGGACGCCACGAACCCGCACGACGTGATGACGTGGATCGATAACAACTTCCATCAGCCATGCGACCTCGGGCGCGCGGGGCTTCCCGAGGAGATTGCCTCTATCACCACCTACCTGGCCTCCCGGCGCAACGGGTATGTCACCGGCGCAACAGTGAACGTCGACGGAGGTTCGGACTTCATCTAGCACCCGATTGCGCGGGCGCGGCGGGCGAAGAATAGCATTCTCTTCGTCCGCGAATTTGCGTCTCATTCGAGGAGCCGCGGCTCGGGCTCGCAACGAAGGGTGCTCGATTGACGGTCAACGAGGCACTGAGCGTGCAGACACCGCACGCCGGCGTGGTGGTGTTGCGGCTCAACCGACCCAAGCGGCTCAACGCAATCAACGATGTCATGGTCCGCGAGCTCAAGGAGACGTTGGCCGGCCTGGCCGCAGACCCCGCGACCAAGGCTGTGGTGATAACCGGGGCGGGGCGCGGGTTTTGCTCCGGCATCGACATGCGCGATTTCGGCCCGGACGTACCCGAGGCTACGGCGCCCGCAATCGACCGCCTGCGCTTCCAGGAGAGAATGGCCTCGGTTCCGCGGGCGATCCGCGACATCCCGCAGCCGGTGATCGCCGCGGTCAACGGCCCCTGCGTCGGCGCGGGCTTGGCACTGAGCCTGGCCGCCGACATCAGAATCTGTTCGACCGCTGCAACATTCGGCAACGCGGCGATCCTACTTGGACTGTCCGGCGCCGAGATGGGGATGAGCTACTTTCTGCCCCGCATTGTCGGCGCCAGCGTCGCCGCTGACTGGATGCTGACCGGCCGCATCGTCTCGGCCGAGGAGGCCGACCGCCGAGGGCTGGTCAGCGAGCTGGTGGAGCCCGCATTACTCGTCGAACGCGCACTCGAAATAGCCTCCCGTATAGCCGAACTCGCTCCGCTGGGTGTCCAGCTGACGAAACGGGCGATACAGGTCAACACCGATGCCGCGGGGCTGGAATCGGCTCTCGAACTCGAGAACCGCAACCAGGTGCTCAGCCACGCCACCGAGGAGGCGGCAGCCCGCAGGCAGACGTGGTCGTCAACAAGTAAGTAGCGAAAGGACAAACGGTGGCCTGGGATTTCTCGACCGACCCTGAGTGGGCCGCACAACTCGCCTGGGTCGATGAATTCGTCCGCGCCGAGTGTGAGCCAATCGATTTGATTGTCAAGGAGTCTCACGATCTCAACGACCCGGTGCGGCAGGCGCTGATTCCTCCGCTGCAGCAGATCATCAAGGAGCGTGGGCTGTGGGCTACTCATCTGGGTCCGCATCTGGGCGGACCCGGACACGGCCAGGTGAAACTGGCGTTGCTCAACGAGATTCTCGGGCGGTCGGAATGTGCGCCGATCGTATTCGGATCGCAGGCTCCGGATTCCGGCAATAGCGAAATCCTGGCCCACTACGGCACTCCGGATCTCAAGCAGCGCTATCTGGAGCCGCTGCTGGACAACCGGATCGTCTCGTGTTTCTCGATGACCGAACCGCAGGGCGGCGCGGACCCGAAAGTCTTCACCACGGGCGCGGTGCAGGACGGCGATCATTGGATCATCAACGGCGAAAAGTGGTTTTCGTCCTTTGCATCGATGGCGTCGTTTCTCATCGTGATGGCGGTGACGGATCCTGATGCACCGCCATACCAGCGCCATTCGATGTTCGTCGTACCCGCTGAAACGCCCGGTATCAATGTATTACGCGATGTCGGCCTCGGATACCAGCCCCTTGGTGGCGGAGGACGCGAAGGTTACGTGCGATACGAGAATGTCCGGGTGCCCGCCGACCACATGCTTGGCCCGCGGGGCGGTGCCTTCGTGGTCGCTCAGACCCGGCTCGGCGGCGGCCGTATTCACCACGCGATGCGCACGGTCGGCCTGGTCCGGCGGATATTCGACATGCTTTGCGAGCGCGCGGTTTCCCGGCATACCCAAGGCGACATGCTGGGCGACAAGCAACTCGTCCAGCAGATGGTCGCCGACTCGTGGATGGAGATCGAAGCGTTCCGGCTGCTGACGTTGCAGACGGCGTGGAAGATCGACCAGCACAACGACTACAAGGCTGTTCGTGCCGACATCTCGGCTGTCAAGGCGATGATGCAGAAGGTATTGCACGACGTGTCGGCGCGTGCGCTACAGCTACACGGATCGCTGGGTGTCACCCACGAGATGCCGTTCGTCCAGCACATGGTGGAGTCCTTCGTCCTGGGACTCGCCGACGGGCCAACCGAGGTGCACAAGGTCACGCTGGCGCGGCTGCTGCTCAAAGACCACAAGCCGGCGCCCGACATCTTTCCATCCGAGCACTTACTGCGGCTGCGCCAGGCCGCCGAAGCCAAGTTCGCCGACAAGCTCGCCGGCATTCCGCGGGGCTAACCGAGCAACTCACGGGCCCGCGAAAGTAACTGCGGCAACGCCGACGCCAAGGCCTCCAAGCCCGGATCGGCGTGCTCGCGCCGTCGATTGTGCTTGACGATCAGTGACCAGGTGGCCGTGGACTTGAAACAGGCCAGCGCCTGGAACCAATCCAGTTCCGGCACTTCGCTTCCCAGCTCTTCGCGATAAATTGCCGCTAGCTCCGCCAGCGGCGGGGTTGCGTCGATATACCGACTGGAACGACGGTAGGTCTTCGGGTCGCAGTTGATCAGGAACCATCCGGCGTCGACGCGTGGGTCGCCGACCGACCAGATTTCCCAGTCGATGACGGCGGTGACGCGGTCGTCGACAGCCAGCAGGTTGCCGAGCCGAAAGTCGCCGTGCACCAATGCAGCCGGCAGGGCGGGTGGCGTGCTGGACTCGAGAGCGGCGGCGACATCGTGCCACCCCGGAACCAGCGCGGGATCGACGGTCTCCAGCGTCTGACACCACCGCTCGACCTCGGCGGACGGCCCGATCACCGGCTCGGACCCCAGGCCCACGGCGCCCGGTTCGATGCGATGCAGCTGCGCCATCGTCCGCGCGGCATTCCGAAACCGCGCAGCTACAACGGCTTTCGATCCGGCATCAGCGTCGTCGAACAGCGGCTCGTACGTCGTCCCGTCCACACGGAACATTACGAATAGCGGCGGCACATCGGGTGGGTCGCCCGCGTCGTCGAAGAGCACCTCCGGGACGGGGACCGGCGTCGCAGCGAGCGCCCGAATAATCCGGGCTTGCCGCAGGACGTCGCGGTGCGCGATCGGCCGAACCCCGGGCGGCGCCACCTTGACCACAACGGGCCGATCCGAACACCGGCCCACAAAGGTCAGGCTTGATGCGCCGCCCGGCAGCGACGCCAGTGCCGAAACGTCACGTGACGCAAGTCGCTCAGCGAGCTGGACGAGTAGCGAGTCGCTCAGCGCAGCCACCCGATCTCACGAAGGAACGGCTGCGTGTGGGCGATCCGGCCGGTCATCGACTTCGGGTCGCCGGTGCACAGCGTCAGCGCGGTCTGGGTGATGAGCTCGATGTCCTCGGTGCCGGTCTTCGCCAGGTCGAGGCTGCCCGCGCCCGGGGTGGCGACCGGGTTGGACGGGGCGGCAGCGTTGACCGCGATGCCGTCGTTATAGAGTTCGGCCGCAAGGCTTTTGGTCAGCCGGTTCAGGGCCGCCTTGACCGCGCCATATACCCCGAATCCGGCTGCGCGGTCGAATTCGGAGAACGGCGGGCCCTCGGGGAGATCGCCGCCGACCGAGGTGACGTTGAGCACCCATCCGCGGCCGCGCTCGCGCATGGCGGGGATGGCCAGTTGGGTCAGGTGCACCGGTGCCAGCACATGCATTTCGAGCATCAGCCGCACCCGCCGTTCCGGGAATTCGTCGAGGGGGCGGAGAAACGTCACGGCCGCGTTGTTAACCAGAATGTCCGGCGCCCCGGCACGTTCGACCATCTCGACGAAGAGTCGCTCCCGCTCTTCGGATTTGGACAAGTCAGCGCGAATCGCGATCGCCGAGCCCCCGGCGGCGGTGATCTCCTCGAGCGTCTGCCGAAGCGATCCGTCGTATTTGGGATCGGGTTCCATGGTGCGGGCGGTGAGCCCGACCGTGGCGCCTTCGGCGGCCAATCGCGCAGCGATCGCCTTCCCCAGACCGCGGCTGGCGCCCGTGACCAGAGCGACTTTCCCGGCACAAGCTCCTGTCACTTCCTATCCGCCTCCCAAAGCATCGTCGCGTTGGCGCGAGAACGCCTTCTCCCGGAGGGAGAATCCCGTTATCCGCCTGCCGGGAGTATAGGCATCACCGTCCGGCCCACTGGAGCGACGTGCAGCATCGTCAGGCCGTCGTCAGGCCGGTCTCGATGGGTGAACTTTTCCTGGACTTCAGGTCGCGTTCTCTCAGGAAGTTATTGAACCTACGTCTAACAAAACTGCAGCAAAACGTGGCAATTTCCCTGCTACCTGCAGTGAACGCCCACTGGCGCTCGCCTGGGAGTCTGCTGTCAACCTGAGATTTCTCCAAGTTTTGTATTGACGCCCTAAATTACCCGTGAGTAAGGTCCTGTGACGTTACTCACAAGTAATGAACACACGTCAAAGGAGGAAAACCATGAATCGTCGCTTGATGCTTGCCGGTTTGGCGGCCACCGGCGGGTTGTTGACCACGGCCTTCCTGCAGGCGGCGGCTGCCGTCGCCGACGTCAGCGCTACCGGTGCCGACGCGTTCACCATCGGTGACTTCACCTTCGACCCGTTCACGGTCGGGTCCACTGGAGCCGACGTCGAGGGCTTCTTCCCGGTTGACCCAACCAGCATTTCTCCGCCGCTGTTGGACCTCGCCGGCGGGGACGTCCTCGGCATCCTCCCACTCGGTACGCCCAGCCCCCAGGACTTCGAGGTATTCAGCCCGTCGACCGGCGCCGACCTCGGGAGCATTCAGGCGAACGAGACCGCGACGAACCTGTTGGGCCTGACCAACGCCGAGTTCACCATCCAAAGTGTCACCCCGGCCACCGGTGACACCACCTCGCAGCTGCCGACGGTGGGTTCGGTGTATGACGTCTTCAACCTGGGCAACGGGATCGAGAACGTCTACACCGACATCGCAAACCCCAACGACACCGAGGTGTTTGGGCCGAACGGTACCGCCCTAAGCCCCGCCGGCCCCGACACCATCACCGACACGCTGGTGACGCCCAACGGTGACGTCAACCTGGACTCACTGTTCGGCAACATCGACGCCGCCGCGCCCCTGCAGCCCGGCGACGCCTTCACCGGTCTGCAGGTAGGCGACATCAGCGGCGCTCCAGATGCCTTCAGCATCGGCGGCGTCACCCTCGACCCCATCAGCGCCGCGACCGGGGCCGAGGGCTTCGACCCTGTCCCCGAACTGACCACCGCTCCGCCGCTGTTGGACATCGGCGGCCTTTCGCAGGGTAATCCGGTGGTCGACGACGGCGTGAACGATTTTGCCTTGCAGAATTTCGACGTCTTCAGCGGCAGCGGGTCAAGTGCCACCGACGTCGGCAGCATCATGACCGGCGAGGATGTGACGAACCTGTTGGGCCTGACCAACACCCAACTCACCGTCTTCGGTACCACCCCGACCGGGGACGGCACTGCCTCAGAGCTGCCGACGGTGGGATCGGTGCTTGACGCGTTCAACCTGGGCAACGGGATCGAGAACGTCTACACCGCCATCCCGGGCACCGCCGGCGCAGCCGACACCGTCACCGACACCCTGGTGACGCCGATGGGCAACGTCAACCTGGACTCGCTGCTCGGCGGCATCGACGCCGCCGCGCCCCTGCCGGTCGCCGACGCCTTCACCGGCCTTCAGGCCGGCGACAGCAGCATCGGCGCCGACGCCTTCAGTATCGGCGGCTTCACCTTCGACCCCACGATGGTCGGGTCCACCGGAGCCACCGTCGAGGGCTTTGATCCGGTCTCCCAGACGATCGGTGCTCCACCGCTGTTGAACATCGGCGGCGGCACGCCCGAAGACCAGAACTTTGTGACGGTGATCGCGCCGCAGGACTTCAACGTCTTCGACGGCACCGGTGCCAGCGCCACCGAGGTCGGAAGCATCGTCGGTAATGAGGATGTGACCGACCTGTTGGGCCTGGTCAACACGGCGTTCACCGTCGGAATGGTGACCCCGGACGCCGACGCCAGTGCTTCGGACCTGCCGACGGTGGGAACGGTCTTTGACGCCATGAACTTCGGCGGCGGGTACACGAACGTCTACACCGACACCCCAAGCACCACCGGCGGAGCCGACACCGTCACCGACACGTTGGTGACGCCGTTGGGCAACATCAACCTGGACTCGCTGTTCGGCGGCATCGACGCCGCCGCGCCGCTCAACCCCGGCGACGCCTTCACCGGTGGTCTTGACGTGGCGTCTGCTGCATCCACCGCTGGTCTTGACGCGGCGTCTGCTGCATCCACCGCGATCGACCCGCTGTCGTTCCTCGGCCTCTGAGATTCGGCTGAGCTGACCGGCAATAACCAAACATCCCAGGCCCTGAGCGGCCTGGGATGTTTGGCGTTGAGGCCGTGGCGCGGTAAGCGTATGAAGAGAACCCGCGCATCGTCGCCTACACGGCGTCGAAGGCAGCACTGTCGAGCGCTCCTGTCACTTCCGACCCGCCTCTCGTCGCATCGTCGCGTGCGCGAGAACGGGTTCTCCGTCAGAGAGAATCCCGCTTTCCGCTTTCTCGGAGTTATAGGCACCGGGACGAGTGGCGGCATCGTCAGGCGGCCGTCAAGCGGGGTCTCGACGGATGAACTTTTCCTGAGTCGGAGGCCGCGTTCCCTCAGGGAGGTACTAGACCCACGTCTAACAAAACCGCAGCTAAAGCGGCGGATTGGGACGGCGATCAGCCTGCTACCTGGCCTAACACCGCAGGACCAGTTTTCTGGGAGTCTGCTGCCAACCTGAGATTTCTCCAAAAAATGTATTGACTATCAATATTACCTCCGAGTAGGTTCCTGTGACGTTACTCATGGGTAATGGACACACGTAAAAGGAGCACACCTATGAATCGTCGCTTGATCCTTGCCGGTTTAGCCGCCACCGGCGGGCTGGTGACCACGGCATTCCTGCAGGTGGCCGTCGCTGCCGCCGACGTCAGCGCAACCGGTGCGGACGCCTTCACCCTCGGCAGCTTCACCTTCGACCCCTTCACGGTCGGGACCACCGGCGCCGACGTCGAGGGCTTCGCTCCCGTTGATCCACTCAGCGGTGCAGCACCGCTGCTGACCCTCGGCGGCGGCACGGCGCTTGGCATCCCACTCGCCACCCAGGACTTCGAGGTGTTTGACCCCACCAGCGGCACCGACCTGGGGAGCATCGACACCAACGAAACCGTGGCGAGCCTGCTGGGCTTGACGAACGCCGAGTTCACCGTCACCAGCGACACCGCTGCCGCCGGTGGAAGTGACTCGGCCCTGCCGACGGTGGGTTCGGTGTACGACGAGTTCAACTTGGGCAACGGGTTTGAGAACCTCTACACCGACATCCCGGGCGCCGCCGGTGCAAACGACACCGTCACCGACACCCTGGTGACGCCATTCGGCAACATCAACCTGGACTCGCTGTTCGGCGGCGTCGACGCCGCCGCCCCCCTCAGCCCCGGCGACGCCTTCACCGGGCTAGACGTGGGCAACATCGGTAGCGCTCCAGATGCGTTCAGCATTGGCGGATTTACCTTGGATCCCACGTTGGCGGCCGGAGGCGAGGGCTTCGACCCGGTCAGCCCACTGGCCACGTCTCCTCCGCTGTTGGAGATCGGCGGTGGACAGCTGGATGGCGCCATCAACTTCGCCCCGCAAAGCTTCGATGTCTTCAGCGGCACTGGAAGTAGCGCCACCGATGTCGGCAGCATCGCGACGGGCGAGGATGTGACGGACCTGTTCGGCTTTACCAACACCGAAATCAACGTCACAGGCGTGACGCCGGCCGATGGCGGAGATGCCGGGTCGTTGCCGACCGTCGGATCGGTCTACGACGCGTTCAACCTGGGTAACGGCTACGAGAACGTCTACACCGCGATCCCGGGTACGGCTGGCGGGAGCGACACCGTCACCGACACTCTGGTGACGCCGTTCGGCAACGTCAACCTGGACTCGCTGTTCGGCGGCATCGACGCCGCTGCACCGCTCAGCCCCGGCGACGCCTTCACCGGTCTAGAGGCAGGCGACAGCAGCATCGGCGCCGACGCCTTCAGCATCGGCGACACAACCTTCGACCCCACCCTGACGGCCGGAGGAGCCGAGGGCTTCACCCCTGTCGACCAACTCGTCGGTGCCCCACCGCTGTTGGAGATCGGCGGCGGCACGCCGAACATCCTCGGCACCACGCTCGGACTCTCGCCGCAGGACTTCAACATCTACGACGGCACCGGAGCGAGCGCCACCGAGGTCGGAAGCATTACCGCTAACGAGGATGTGACCAACCTGTTGGGTTTGACCAACACGGAATTCACCGTCACAGATGTCACCCCGGCCGCCGACGCCAGTGCTTCGGACCTTCCGACGGTGGGATCGGTCGTTGACGCCTTCAACCTCGGCGACGGGATCGAGAACGTCTACACCGCGATCCCGGGCGTCGATGGCGCTGCCGACACCGTCACCGACACCCTGGTGACGCCGTTGGGGAACCTCGACCTGAGCTCGCTGTTTGGCGGCATCGACGCCGCTTCGGTGCTGGACCCGGGCGCTGCCTTCGACGCGGCAACGACTGCGGCCTCGGCTATCGATCCGCTGGCGTTCCTCGGCCTCTGAGGCACAACAGGCTGAGCTGACTGGCAATAACCAAACATCCCAGGCCCTTAGCGGCCTGGGATGTTTGGCGTTGAGGCCGCGGCGCGGTAGGCGTATGAAGATGCCATGGGTCAACCTGATGAAGCCGGCGCCGTGGAGCGCTATCTGGCGTGTCTGGCTATCCACGATTGGGACGGCCTGGCGGCCACCATCGCCGACGACGACTTGATTCGAAACGGCCCGTACTGCGATGTCGTCGAAGGCAAGCAACCGTATCTGAAATTCCTGCGCGGCGTGTTCGCCTCGCTCAAGGGTTACCGGTTGGACGTGCAGCGGATCTCGCACGCCTCGGATCGGGTGTGCTACGTCGAGCTGAGCGAGACCTTCGACATCGACGGCGTGCCGACCGAGTACCCGGAATGCCTTGTCTTCGAGCGGAATTCGGATGGCCTGATCAACCGGGTCAGCGTGTTCATCAAGCAAGTGAGCACGTGATACTCAGGCGTTGCCGCCGCCCATGACCGCAGCCTGGGCTTGGATCATGAAGTTGACCGCTTCGTTGCGGGTCACCGAGGACAGTATCTGCACGGCCGCGCGCATCATGTCGCCGACCATCAAAGTCGGACCGTTGCTGAGGTTTTCGAACGCCTCGCTGATGACCTGATCGACATCGGCGGCATCCGGCGGCGTCTGGTCTTCGGAGCTGAACACCCCGCGGCTGTGTTCCAGGCGGCGCAGCGCAGGTGTGTCGGTCTTGCCGAGGATGAGACCGAGCACGTCGACACCCTTGTCGTGCAGCTCGCTCCACAGCGCTTCGGCGAAGACCATGTCGAACGCCTTGGTGGCGCCGTAGGCCACCATGTTCGGCCCACCGGCGAGTCCGGCGCCCGAGCCGAACAGCACGATGCCGCCGCGTCCTCGCTGCACCATCGCGGGGGCGAAGTGATGACACAGCTGCATCGGCACCGTGCAGTTGCGGTGCACCATCGCTTCGGCGGTGGTGATCGGGTTGGCCAGGAACGGCTCGAAGTTGGGGTCAGCTCCTGCGCAGTAGACCAGAAAGCCGATATCGAGGTCGTCGGTCGCGGCGGCGACGACGGACGCCGCCTCGTGCTCAGCGAGATCGACTGCCAGCGCGCGGGTTTCGACGCCGGTGCGGGCGGCGATCCCGGCAGCCACCTCGTCCAGCACGGCCTGTCGCCGCGCCAGCAACACGACGTTGACCCCGCGCTCGGCAAGCCCCTCGGCGAACGCGGCGCCAACGCCGTCGGATGCGCCGGCCACCAACGCCCACGGGCCGTACTTGGCTGCAAACGTCATGTTGTCACCCCCACCGGGGCCACTCGGACCTGGGTGAAGCGGCGGCGGGCGATCTGCCATCCCTGTTCGGTCCGAACGAACTCGTCATCGTAGAAACCCGCCGCGTTCACGCCGGAGCCCGTGTCGCCCACCATGATCAGCGCGTCGACGTAGGTCCGCGCCTGGGCCGTGTCGCCGTCTACGGTGATCATCTGATTGGTCAGGCGGTGCATGGTGTGACCGGCCAGCGCGTGGGCTTGCTGCATGAACTCGGTCACCGCGTCGACACCTTTCCAGGAACCGACTTCGCCGTAGTCCAGTTCGCAGTCGTCCGTGAACACGGTGCGAAACAACGGCCAGTCGCGCCGGTCGATGCCGGTCGCGTAACGCAGTAGGACACCCGAGATGTCCTGGCGGTCTTCTCGTTCGGTCATACGACGTGTCCGTTCGGATGGACGACGATTCGCGGTGGACCGTCCGACTTTCGGGCCAGGTCCAGCGCGTCGGGTACCTCGTCGAGGCTAATCACCGCGCCGACGCTCGGCAGCGGATCCAGCCGGCCGGCAGCGATGGCATCGAGGGTCCCGTACCAGTCCTGCGGGTGCGGGCCGCCGCCGAACTGAATGGTGACGCCCTGACGGGTGGCATCGGTGACGTTGAGCGAATCGCCGCTGTACCACCCACCGGCGCAATAGATCCGGGCGCTCATGTCGGCCGATTCCACGATCTTCTGGATCAGCCCGGCGGCGCCCACGCATTCGAAGACGACGAGCGAACCCCATAACCCACGCTCGGCGCGCAGCTCGCGCCACACGTCGAACGGGGACTTTTCGGCCGGATCGACGGCGATGTGCGCCCCGAAGCGGTCGCAGGCCAGGTTGCGGCGTTCGGACTTGTAGTCCGACACGATGATCGGCTCGACGCCCCGGCTGGCCAGCGCGGCAACGGCCGACAGCCCGATCGCGCCAGCACCGACGAC
>Ga0209248_10000514_pt1 | contig 12235 bp, 11 predicted proteins | sample BogFormECP04_OM1_FD_188241 | JGI IMG/M metagenome (GOLD analysis project Ga0209248, IMG submission 188241) | Bog forest soil microbial communities from Calvert Island, British Columbia, Canada - ECP04_OM1 (SPAdes) (version 2) | ecosystem: Environmental > Aquatic > Freshwater > Wetlands > Bog ... | reverse complement strand
AAAGCTCTTCCCGAAAGGCCTGAAGCTTGAGCTGGTCCCCAACGCCGGCCACTTCGTCCATCAGGAACGCCCCGACCACGTCAACGACCTGATCCTAAGGTTTCTAAAGTCTTAGACGCCCCTCCCTGCACCCGCGTCTTAATACTGGGTGCAGGGGTCACCCCTGCCGAAGGAAGCGTGAAACCCACCGCGGGTTTCACATACAAATGAAGTCGTGAGTTCAATCCCGACCAACACCTGGGCCGACGACTCGGTCTTCTATCACCTCTTCCCGCTCGGATGCCTAGACGCGCCCGCGCGCAATTCTTTCGAAGGCCCGCCCGCGAACCGCCTTTCATGCCTTGCGCCGTGGATCGATTATCTCAAGAACTTCGGCACCAACGCGCTCCTGCTCGGCCCCGTCTTCGAGTCGAGCGCTCACGGCTACGATATCGCCGACTATTTCCACGTGGACCGGCGCCTTGGCGATGACGCGGCGCTTGCCGCTTTCAGCCGCGAGCTGCATCGCCGCGGCCTTCGCCTCGTGCTCGACGCCGTGTTCAACCACACCGGCCGCGACTTCTGGGCCTTTCGCGACATCCGCGAGAAGGGACGCGCGTCGGCCTACTGCGACTGGTATCACCTCGACTTCACCGGCCGCAGCCCGTACGGCGAACCGTTCCGTTACGAGGGATGGAACGGCAACTACGACCTCGTGAAACTCAATCTCGCAAATCCCGCCGTCCGCGAGCATCTCTTCAGCGCCGTCTCATGGTGGATCGAACAGTTCCAGGTAGACGGTCTGCGCCTCGACGCCGCCGACGCACTCGACTTCGACTTTCAGCGCGCGCTCGCCGCGCACTGCCGCGCTCTGCGCCACGACTTCTGGCTGATGGGCGAAGTGGTTCACGGCGACTACCGCCGATGGGCATATCCCGCGGGACTGTCATCGACCACCAACTACGTCGCTTACAAAGGACTGTGGTCGAGCCACAACGACCAGAACTATTTCGAGCTTGCGTACACGCTCAACCGCCAATTCGGACCCGAAGGAATTTATCGCGGCCTCGCGCTCTATACTTTCGCCGACAATCACGACGTCGATCGCGTCGCCAGCATCCTCAAGAACCCCGCTCACCTGTACCCGCTCTACGTCCTGCTGATGACGATGCCGGGCGTGCCGTCGATCTACTACGGCAGCGAATGGGGCATCGATGGTCGCAAGGGCGCCGCCACCGACGCGCCGCTACGGCCTGCGCTCAATCCGGCAACGCTTCCGGATCATGCGCCGCATCCGGAGTTGCACGGCTTGATCAAATCTCTGATTGAAATCCGCTCTCGATTCTCTGCTCTGCGCCGCGGCGACTACGCGCAGCTTCACATCGCGAGCGAGCAGTTCGCCTTCATCCGACGCGACACGGCCGGCGCAATCGTCGTCGCCGTCAACGCCGCCGACCGCCCAGCCGAAATCGAACTGCGCATCCCCGACATCGCAAATGGCCAGCTGATCGATGCGCTCAATGACGGCGAAGCCTTCAGCATCGTCAACGGGCGATGCGCCCTGCCCGTCCCGCCATGCCGAGGCCGTATTCTCGAGGTTCGCTGACGATTAACCCACGGAACATCGCCTGCGCATTCATCGCAGGCCAATATTCTCCAATCGAGCGCGACCCGCGCGGGTCCTCGCTCCACACAGCGTGCGGAGTGCCGGCCGGAATGACCATCACCATCCCGGGCTCGAGGACGTGCTCCTTCCCCGCGACCCGGCATCGCACGGTACCCTCGACAACTTCGACTCGCTCCTCCTGATGCGTGTGTATATGGTCGCGCGGCGGCTCCGAGACTTCGAGCGCGACATACTCGCATCGAAAGAACTCGCCGGCCGTTTCCTCCGCCGACTTGAGGACGATCACTCGATCTCGCGATACGGGGCGCTCTGTGACTGTCGTCGCCATGCTCGTTCTCCTTCGTCGATTGCTTTGTAGGCGACACTCTAACAATCGAGCGAGTTGGAGTGATGCGCGACTGCTGACACCTGTCTGTCAGCAGAGTCTGCCGCGAAGCTCGTAGCTCGAAAGATCCTGACAGCGTGCCGTCAGGAGCAATGCGGCCACCGTCACGACCTGCTGAGAAGTTGTAGGAAAAGGTCCGCAGCGGTTTTTCCGGCCTCCTGCGGAAAGTCTTCGCTCAGGAACTCCACTTCGCTCATGCGGTCGACGCGAAAGAAGCGGAAGTCGTTGCGCAGCTCGCACCATGAGGCGGCGGTCCACAACGGCGGATAGAACCAGAGACTCAACGGACGCACCTTGCGCTGCGTCTCGGCACCCTTCTCGTCGCAGTAGCGGAAGCGAATCTTGCGGGATCCGCGAATCGCTGCGCGCAGCCGGCTCATATCGAAACTTACCGGCACGCGCCGCACGTCTTTCGACGCCCACAGCGATCGATCGTCGAGCATCTTTTGCAGATGAGACGGCAACACGCTCTCGATCTTCGACAGTGCGGCGTCGGCCGCGCGGCCGAGCTCGGCGTCGCTCCAGTTCTGCACCATGCGCGCGCCGAAGACGAGCGCCTCGAGCTCGCTCTCGCTGAACATCAGCGGCGGCAAGTCGTAGCCCTTGCGCAGCGAGTATCCGATTCCCGCCGCGCCCTCGATCGGAACCTTGCTTGCGATCAAATCGCTGATGTCGCGGTAGATGGTGCGCTCGCTGACCTCGAAGTGTTCGGCGAGCGAACCGGCGGTGACGACGCGGCGCCTGCGGAGCCGCTGAATGATCTCGAACAGGCGATCGGCGCGACGCATGATGCTCCCTCGCCCGTTCTCTCATTGTGACGGTTCAACGGCAACACCCGAATCGCGCAAAGTCCCCGCGGCGCCAGGAGTCCGCATCAGCGCGTAGGCCGTCACCGCGACGAACACGGCCAGGTTCACTAAAGCGGTGACAATCAGCGCGGCGTTCGGATGGTCGGGGAAATACGACGAGGTGTCGGTGAGGTTCTTGATATAGAGCAGGTTGAACAGGAAGGTCGCGCTGACGACGCCGAAGATCGTAGTGAGGAATTCGCTCTCGAGCGCAACAGGAATCAGAAACACGAGCGGGTAATACAAGTAGCGCTCATGCATCCGCGGCGCGAACATGAAGAAGCCGAACAGCGCGACGAAAATCGCCAGCAGCGCGGCGCGAGCCGAAGTCGCGCGCCAGATCAGATACGACGCGATCAGATAGACGGCGCAGGTCAGCGCGAGGCCGAACGCGCTGTACGATACGGCGCCGAAGATCTTGTCGGTGTCGGGCGTGCCCATCCCGCCGATCAATCCCATGAAGTTGAACGCGCCGACCGAAGCCTCGCTGAAGCGCGTGCCGAGGTCCTTATATACGTTGAAAATCCAATCCCACGAATGCCCGAGCTGGTACGGGAGCACGCCAATCACGATCGTGCCCGCTATTGCTACGCCACACCAAACGCATTCGACGATGCCCGCGTTGAACAACGTCCACAGCGCCAGCGGTGGCGTGAAAGCGAGCGCTTGCGGCTTGGCCAGGATGGCGATTGCGGCCGCACTCCATCCGAGGCGGTAGCGGTCGGTGAGAATCAGGATCGCAGCGGCGATCATCGGCAGCGCGACGACTGAATCGCTCTGGCCCCACACGACAGTGTCGAAAATGAGCGCAGGGTTCAGCGCGAACAGCATCATTATAATCAGAGCGCGCGCCCCGCGGCCGTTGCGCCACGCGGCGAAGTAAATCGTCAGGCCGATAAAGAGATCGGCGATCAGCGGCGGCGTCTCGACGATAACGCGGAAGCCGTTGGCAGACGGCTGGATCAGCCCGCCAAGCCATCCCGAGAGCCACAGCAGGTAGACCGAGCCGGGTGGATACGCGTCGACCGGCAGACCGGGATCGTAAATTCTCGACGGTCCCAGGAAAGCGGCGAGCAGTGCGCGATTGGTCTTGGCCCAGATGTCCCAGTAGAAGCCGGTGAAATGAAAAAGCGCGGCAAATTTGACGACGGTGATCGCGAGCATGAGGCCGGCGGGAAGCGTCCAGGCCGAGCGCCCGGCGGTGAGCGCCGGCCGCCATATTTCGCTGAGCGCCCATCCGAGCAAGCCGAGCAGGATTAATCCGCAAACGAGGCCGGTCGCGCGGATCGAGATTCGGTTGTCGGGCTGATGCAGCGAGTCGTTGTAGTACGCGCGGAGTCTTTTGAGATCGAACCTCATCGCGGCCGGCGGCGGCAGACCCTCGAGCGCGACTACCTTGATATTGCGAAACGATGCGTGACCCGTATCCGGATAATTCTTGAAACCGAGCTGACAGAGCAGTTCCGTCGAGTCGCCCCATCGATCTTCGACCAGGTAGAACGAGATGGTCTGCCAGTCCGCGTTCTTTTGCAGACGGTTCGAGCCGACCAGCAGGCCGTCGAAGGTGCTAATCGCGATGTTCGCGCCGCCTTCGGCCGTCATCGCGCCTTCGACCTTCGCCTCGGCACTGACCAGGTAGGCGCCGGGCCGCAGCAACAGCGCCTGGTGCCAGTTGGCAAGATTCCGACCCAGGTTGGAGATCTCCAGCACGCCGCCTGTGGCGGGGGAATACGTCCATGAGAACTTGCTCAGCTTCCGGTCTTGCGACAACGCATACCAATCAGCGGGCGCGCCGTTAGCGCCGGCTGCCAGATCGCCGTTCTTGACGAGATTGGTCTGGGAGTATGCAGGCGCAGGCCAGCAGAACCATGATGCGCACAGGAGGAGCGCCACAAACGCGATGAATCGCCGCATTAGATCCAACGCGCATCCAATCAAGTGTGGATATGAATATGCAAGACCTGATGTTTTTCAGTGCTGCGCGGACTAGGATTTGCCGACAGCCAGGGGGAGGACTTGACGATGCAGAAACGCGGCGTGCTGCTGACAATTTTCGCGCTACTGTTCGTACTGCTCGCGATTTCCAATTTCTCCAAACCGTTCTCGCATGATCCCGGCATCGGCTTCGTCTGCCTGGGCGTCAGGCAGAGCGGCAGCGCCAACGCAATACTGGGTACGCTGTTCGGAATCGGTCTTCTGATCTTCGCCTACGGAATCTGGACGATGCGCCATTACGCGTTACCGGTGGCGTATATCTTTTTGGGGTGGGTGTGCATCAACACGATTCTCTTCCGAATAAAGAATCCCACCGCGCAGTCTTCAATTGCTTTTACGATATTCGCGGCGCTACTCGGCATCGGCGTACCGCTCGCGACGGCGATCATTCTGTCTCGGCGCCGGGCTGAGCTCACGTAACCGGCGAGCGATTACAATGTCGCAAAAGCCCCGCGGCGCGACGCTGACGATTCTCGCGGTGCTGTTGGCGCTGATGGCGCTGTCCAATTTCGGCAAGACCTTCACGCATCACTCCGGCGTGGGTTTTGTATTCTTCGGCATGCGGCTTTCGGGCACGGCGAACATGATCGTCGCACCGATTTTCGGAATCATCATCGCCGTTTACGTTTACGGAATCCTCGCGATGCGCAAGTTCGCGCTGCCGCTCGGGATCGTTTACGCGGCGTACGTGATCGTCAACATGCCGCTGTTCGTTTTGAGGTACCACGGCACTGCGGTCATGCAGGAGCATTCGTGGGCGTACCTGGTGCCCTACCCTTTCGTCGCGATCGGAGTGTCGTCGGGCGCTGCGTGGATGCTTTACCGGCGCAGGGACGATCTCGCCTGACTTCGGATCTCGCGTCCGGCAACTTGTTGGCGGTAGAATTGGCCGTGGCGCATTCGCAGTTTTGCGAGGTGATCAGATGAAACGATCGCGCGACGGATCGATCATTGGAAGACGCGAGTTCCTGAAACGCGGCATGCTGGCCGGCGTGGGCGTTTCGATCCTGCCGCTGGCGGGCGCCGCCAACGCATCGATCGAAGCGGCGGCGCCGCGCGTGCGCCGATACTCGACGCTCGGTCGCACCGGCCTCAAGATTTCCGACATCTCGTTTGGCGCCAGCCGCCTCACCGCGGGCAACGAAGACCTCGTGCGGCACGCCTACGATTGCGGCGTCAATTATTTCGACTCGGCCGACACCTACACCGACGGCGAATCCGAAACGACGATTGGCAACGCGCTCAAGGGCAAGCGCGACAAGGTATTTCTGACTTCGAAGACGATAGCGGGAGCGGACGACAGCCGCGCCTCGATGATGACGGCGCTCGAAGGAAGCCTGAAGCGCCTGCAGACCGACCACGTCGACGTGTACTTCAATCACGCGGTCAATGATCCGGCGCGGCTCAAGAATCCCGAGTGGTACGAATTCGTCACGCAGGCGCGCAGCCAGGGCAAGCTTCGGTTCACCGGAATGTCGGGGCACGCGGGCAATCTCGCCGAATGCCTCGACTACGCAATCGACAGCGGGCATTTCGACGTAATCCTGTGCGCGCACAACTTCGGCCAGGACCCCAGCTTCATGCAGCGCTTCACGCGCAACTTCGACATGGTCGCGCGGCAGCCCGAGTTGCCGCGCCTGATGAAAAAAGCAAACGAGCACGGCGTTGGCGTCGTCGTCATGAAGACTCTGATGGGCGCGCGCTTGAACGACATGCGGCCGTACGAATCGGGCGGCGCGACCTTCTCGCAGGCGGCGTTTCGATGGGTGCTGTCCAATTCCAACGTCAACGCACTGATCGTTTCGATGACGAGCCGGCAGATGATCGACGAATACCTGGGCGCGTCGGGCGCGCGCGCGACCGCGGCGGGCGATCTACCGCTGCTGAATCGCTATGCGAGCCTCAACGGCGATTCGCAGTGCCGCCCCGCCTGCAACGAATGCGCGAACGCGTGCCCCTTCGGCGTGCCGATCAGCGACGTGATGCGCACGCGGATGTACGCCCGCGACTACCGCGACCTGCGCCTCGCGCGGAGCGAATACGCGATGCTCGCGTCAAACGCGGCGGCGTGTCTCACTTGCGACGCGAAGCCATGCGCGGGCGCGTGTCCGCACGGGATCGCGACCGAGGTGCTGCTCGCACCGACGCATCAGTTGCTCGCGTAGCAGCTCAACGAACGCGGATAACTTCGAGCGTGGTGACGCCGCGAATCCATCGCGCGTGTCGCTTGTCGCCTGGAACCACAAAGCGCAGCGGACCTTCGCGACTGTCCAGAGGCTTGCCGTCGCGGCGGTCGGCCAGCAGGATTACGCGGTCGCTGAAATTGGGATCGAACTCGGTCAGCGAAAACAGCACCGTGTAACCGTCCGCCGCGCGCGCGACGACTCCCAGCGCCATGTTCGGTCCTTTCAGGTCTTTGCCCAGCGGCGCGACCGCCTTCTGAAGGATCTCGGCTACCGGTACGCCGGCATACTCGGCCGGAGTGCCTTTTTCATCGGTGACGCGAATCGTCTGCCGCTGAAATGCCGCGATGTCGCCAGTACTGAGATCGAGATGCGTCGGCACCTCGCCAATGACGCGCAACGCCTGCGCGAAAGCACTCGCCGGCGCACATAGCAGCAGGATGAGCAGCGACGGCAGAATCCACCGCCCGCATCGACCGACGAATGCCACGTCAGCCTTTCTGGATCATGACTTCGGTGGCTTTGATCACCGCAGTCACTTTGTCGCCCTTCTTGAGGCCCATTTCTTCGGCGCTGCGCTTGGTGATAACCGATTCGACCACGTTGTCGCCGACTTTGACCGTGATGAGCGCGGTGACGGTGCCGAGAATTACCTCGGTGACTTCGCCCTTGAGATGATTGCGAGCACTAAGCGGCATAGGAGACGTTCCTCACACTGACAGGATTTACGCCTTGAATACTCTGCCAGATTAACCAAAGGCGCAAGATCGATACCGGAAGGCGGAATTTAGTCATTTCCGTAGCGCTTGAATCTCTTCCTCCACTTCGCTAACGCTCGAAGTGTTTTCCGATCGCTCTTGATCAAAATTAGGAGTTCGCGCGATGAGTGACATAGAAACAGTCTCGTCCGGCAGCAACGGCGCCCAGGAGTTCGATTTCAATCCCGACACGCTTCGCACGAAGTATCGGGAAGAACGCGACAAGCGCATCCGCACCGACGGCAACGAACAATACGTCGAAGTGAAAGGCGACTTCAGCCGCTACATCGACGATCCCTACGTCGCTCCCGGCTTTACCCGCGCGCCGCTGAATGACGCGGTCGACGTCGTGATAATTGGCGGCGGCTTCGGCGGACTCTTGGCGGGTGCGCGTCTGCGCGAGGCGGGCATCAAGGGCATCCGCATGATTGAGAAAGGCGGAGACTTCGGCGGCACCTGGTACTGGAACCGCTATCCCGGTGCGCAATGCGATATCGAGTCGTACATCTATCTGCCGCTGCTCGAGGAGACCGGCTACATCCCGAAGGAGAAGTACTCGTTCGCGCCGGAAATCCTCGCGCACGCGCGGCGCATCGGTGAGAAGTTCGATCTTTATCGCGACGCGTGCTTTCAGACGACGATCAAGGCCATCACCTGGAGCGAGGACGAATGCCGCTGGATCGTCACGACCGACCGCGGCGACAGCATGCGCGCGCGCTTCGTCGTCATGTCCAACGGGCCTTTGAATCGCCCGAAGCTACCCGGCATTCCCGGCATCGAGAGCTATAAAGGCCACACCTTCCACACCAGCCGCTGGGACTACGGCTACACGGGCGGCGATACCAACGGAAATCTGGACAAGCTCGCCGACAAGCGCGTCGCCGTTATCGGCACCGGCGCGACTGCCGTGCAATGCGTGCCGCACCTGGGCAGGCACGCGAAGCATCTGTACGTGTTCCAGCGCACGCCGTCGTCGATCGACGTTCGCGGCAACCGGCCGACTGACCCCGAGTGGGTGAAGACCTTGCAGCCGGGCTGGCAGAAGCATCGCATGGAAAATTTCAACGGACTCGTGTCGGGCCTTCCCGCGGATGTCGACCTGGTCAGCGACGGATGGACCGACATCATCCGCAACCTCGGCGGCCTGCTCCTGCGAAGAAACCAGGACTCCGCGCTGTCGATGGAAGAGGTCGGACGCCTTGCGGAAATTGCCGACTTCAAAAAGATGAACCAGATTCGCGCGCGCGTCGACGAGCTCGTCAAGGACAAGCGCACCGCCGACGCGCTCAAGCCCTGGTACCGCCAGTTCTGCAAGCGCCCCACTTTCAATGACGACTATCTGCCGACCTTCAACCGCCCGAATGTCACGCTGGTCGACACGATGGGGCGCGGCGTCGAGAGGATCACGGAGAAAGGGCTGGTGTTCGACGGTGTCGAGTACGAGGCGGACTGCATCATCTTCGCGACCGGATTCGAAGTGGGCACTGCCTACACGCGGCGCGCGGGCTTCGAGGTCTTCGGCCGCGGCGGCAAATCGCTGACCGAGTACTGGACCGGCGGCCTGAAGACGCTGCACGGCTTCTGCAGCGTTGGCTTCCCGAACTGCTTCCACATGGGAATCACGCAGAATGCCTTGACCGCGAACTTTCCACACATGCTCGAGGAGCAGGCCCAGCACATCACCGAGCTCATCAAGCACGCCAAGTCGAATGAAGCGCGATGCATCGAGCCGACGCCGGAGGCCGAAGCCGAATGGGTCGCTACGATCAAATCGAAGGCGATGAACAACCAGGAATTTCTGGAGGCCTGTACGCCCGGCTACTACAACAACGAAGGCATGCCGGCCAAAGGCTTCGGACTCGCGGGCGAGCTGTACGGCGGCGGCCCAGTCGAGTTCCACGAGATCATTCGCCAGTGGCGCGCAAACGGCGAAATGAAGGGGCTGCGATTCACCTAGCGCACGAGATTTTCGGGATTTCTCGCGTTCGCGGCGATATGCCATGTTAAGGGCGATTCGACAGGTAACATGGCATCCAATGACAACGCCGTAGCGCGTGCGCGAATGGCGCGCGATCTCACGCAGACCGAACTGGCGCGGCGCGCGGGAATCTCGCGGCAGGCGCTCGGCGCGATCGAATCGGGCGCATACCATCCCGGTGTGGCAATCGCCATCCGCCTCGCGCGCGAGCTCGGCAGCAGCGTCGAGTCACTGTTCGGCGAAGTCGACGACGAGACCGCAACGCTGGTCGATGCGAGCTGGCTCGATAACGCTCCGCGAAGTGCATCCGCCCCGCAATCGCGGGTCGTGCTCGCGCGCGTGCGCGGAAAAGTCGTAGCCGTGCCGCAACCGGCCGCGCGTCTCATGCTCGCGCCGGCCGCCGGCCTGATTCAGCGCGCCCCTCGGCGCCATCGCGTCGACGTCTGCACTTTTCGACTGCCCAATGAAATCGACTCGACGATTTTGATGTCGGGATGCGATCCCGCGGTCGCAATCCTGGCGGACTGGCTGGCTCGGCGCCGGTCGCCGATTAACGCCGTTGCGATGCCATGCTCGAGCCAAAGAGCGCTGCGCGACCTGGTAGACGGGCGAGCGCATGTCGCCGGCGTCCATCTGCGCGATCAAAAGAGTGGCGAGTACAACCTGGCGCCAATCCGCCGCGCGCTGGGACGTCGCCGCTCGATAGTCGTGAACTTTGCGCGCTGGGAACTCGGACTGGCGACGGCGCCCGGCAATCCGCTGGCGATTCGCGGCTTCGCCGACCTTGCGCGACCCGGCCTCAGGATCGTCAACCGCGAAGATGGTTCCGGAGCGCGTTCTGCCCTGGACGAGGCGCTGGCCGAGCACAGCCTCAAGCCAGACAGGATTGCGGGATACGAGATCGAAGCGGGCGGCCATCTCGACGTCGCCGCTGCAATCGCCGCGGGTCTCGCCGATGTGGGAGTGACCATCCGGCTCGGTGCCGACGCCTTCGGCTTGCACTTCATCCCGTATCGCGACGAACGCTACGACCTCGTCATCATGGAGACAGAGGTCGAGTCGGCGCCGATCAAGGCGATGCTCGACGCACTGAACTCGCGGCGCTTTGCGCGCGAAGTCAGCCAGCTATGCGCCTACGACACCACTCAGATGGGACAAGTTATCCACACCTGAATCGCGTTCTGTCCCGTCCGCGATGCGTTCAGCAGACATCCACAGCATTGCACCAAGGTCCAATTGTCGCTCCTGAGGACGATTTGGCAATGTACAAATGGTGGCTCTACTACTGCAGTTGGCGAGGAAGGACATTCCGTGGGATCGATGAAGAAAACCAAACGGGTATTGCATAGAGGGGCAATGGCCGCAGCAGGCGTGGCAGTCTTGTTGGTCTGCTGCGCGGCCAGCAACGATGCCATTTCCAACGCAGAGAAAACGGAGCAGCACAGACCCGGCATCGCCGAAACCAAGGCGATCGCCGAGGAAGGGTTCATCTACGGCCTGCCGATCGTCATGAACTACGCAGTCATGTACGAGTACGCCGTGGACCGCGACTCGGGCCAGTTCAAGGCCCCGTTCAATCAAATCAAAAATGAGGCGCGCGTCTTCACCTACAAGGACACGGCCATCATCACGCCCAACAGCGACACCCCATATTCGTTAGCATGGCTCGATCTGCGCGCCGAACCGATCGTGCTGTCGGTTCCGGCCGTAGAGAAATCGCGCTACTACGCGGTGATGCTCTGCGACGGCAACACCTTCAACTACGGCTACATCGGCAGCCGCGCCACCGGCAATGAGCCGGGTGACTACATGGTCGCCGGACCCGATTGGAAAGGCGAGACTCCCGCCGGCATCAAGCAGGTTTTCCATTCGACTACGCAGTTTTCGCTCGCGGCCTACCGCACGCAGCTTTTCAATGCGGACGATATGCCGAACGTGGTCAAGGTCCAGGCGGGCTACAAGGTGCAACCACTCTCGGCTTATCTTCACCAGCCCGCACCGCCGGCGGCGCCTGCCATCGACTTCCCGAAGATCAACGACAAGATGGTGAAGACCGGCTTCTTCGAATACCTCGACTTCGCCCTGCAATTTGCTCCGCCCGGGCCGGAGGAGGAAGCCATCCGTGCAAAGCTGGCCCGGATCGGCGTCGGTGCCGGTAAGACCTTCGACTTCAAAGATCTGTCCCTGAAACACAAAGTCGAAGTAGGCCTCGGCATGAAGGATGGCGAAGCCAAGGTCGAGAAGTACCTCGCCGCTGACCTCAAACAGATTAACGGCTGGAAGGTTGGCTCGTTCTTTGGCGACCGCGCTTTCTTCAATGGCGATTGGCTGAAGCGCGCCGCCGCCGCCAAAGGGGGCATCTACGGCAACGACGCCATCGAGGCGATGTATCCTCTTACCAAGACGCTCGCCGACGGTGAGATGCTCGACGGCAGCAAGCACAACTACACCCTCACCTTCCCCGCCGGCCAGTTCCCGCCGG
>Ga0209248_10000512_pt1 | contig 12240 bp, 12 predicted proteins | sample BogFormECP04_OM1_FD_188241 | JGI IMG/M metagenome (GOLD analysis project Ga0209248, IMG submission 188241) | Bog forest soil microbial communities from Calvert Island, British Columbia, Canada - ECP04_OM1 (SPAdes) (version 2) | ecosystem: Environmental > Aquatic > Freshwater > Wetlands > Bog ... | reverse complement strand
GGCGGCGAGCTCTATGCCCGGCACGTGGCGAACAACAAGGTCGCCCAAGCGGTGGCATGCGAGGTCAGGGATCAGGCCACCGCATCGTTCGGCGTAGCGCCGCTGCTGCTGTGGCAACTCGCCACGCAGCACTTCACCAACATCTCGGTGTCGACGGCCGGCAACCAGATCCGTGATGCCAAGGGCATGAAGATCGACATCAATATCAAGAATGTCCAGCTCGAGTCGACCCCTACGTCCAAAGGCACCATCGGTTCACTGGATGCGACCATCACCTGGACCGCTGACGGCATCAAGGACTCGGTGCAGACCGGGATCCCGGTTCTTGGTCCCTTTGTCACCAACTCCGTGACCACCCACCCGAGCGACGGCACCATCGAATTGAAGGGAATGCTGGACAACATCACGACCAAGCCGGTGGTTTCCGGCAACGGGCTGGAGCTGCAGATCGTCAGTTTCAACGCGCTCGGCTTCATGCTGCCGAAAGAGACCGTGCAGTCGACACTGGATGAATTCACCGACAACCTGACGAAAAACTACCCGTTGGGCATTCACGCGGACAGCGTGCAGGTGACCACTACCGGCGTGGTGAGCCACTTCTCGACCCAGAACGCCAGCATCCCGACCGGCGACAACGGCCAAGATCCCTGCTTCTCAAACATCTGACGCCTGTCTGGCACCACGGTGATGCCTGAGGCTTCCGGCGTTTCTAGCTGAGGCCGTCGAGCACCGCTCGGGTGCTCGACAAGCCCAGCCTGGTGGCTCCGGCATCCAGCATTGCCAGTGCGTCGGCGGCAGTGCGGATCCCGCCGCTGGCCTTGACCCCCAGTCGCCCGCCGACGGTCTCGGTCATCAGCGCGACCGCATGCACCGACGCGCCGCCCGCCGGATGAAACCCGGTCGAGGTCTTGACGAAGTCCGCCCCGGCGGCCTCGGCGGCGCGACACACATCTGCCAGGGTGCCCCCGTCCGCCCGATCTAAAAGCACTGCCGACTCCACGATGACCTTGAGCACGGTACCGGCTACCGCGGCACGCACCGCCTCGATATCGGATCGGACCGCGTCGACGTCTCCGGCCAGCGCAGCGCCGACGTCGATGACCATGTCGATCTCAGTTGCACCGGATGCGACGGCCGCAGCCGCCTCTTGCGACTTGACCTCGGAGACGTGCTTGCCCGAAGGGAAACCCGCCACCGCTGCGACCCGCACGCGTCCGGCACCGGCTTCGACCGCAACCGGCACCATCGACGGCGAGACACAGACCGCATAGACGCCAAGCTCAGCGGCTTCGGCAACCAGCGCGGCGACATCAGCACGGGTCGCCTCGGGTTTGAGCAAGGTGTGGTCGACCAGTGCCGCAAGCTGTCCCCGCGTAAGTTGACTTGCCACTAAAAAGGCTCTTCTGAGCCGCCGGGATTGCACCCGGAAGCCAACATTTCGGCGTCGTCGACGACCGGCCGCCACGGCTCGAGGTTCCAGCTGGTCTTGCCGGGTTGTGCGATTTCGGCGAACTGCCAGTGGCAGACGAACTGAGCGCGCATGCCGGCAGTGTCGGCATCTGGCGACAGGGCGAGCACTTCGGCCCAGGCCTCGTCGGCCGCGCCAGCCGCCCCCGGCTGTCGGGCAGCAACGCGCCCCGACGATGTCGGGTAGACCCGCAGACTGGTCAGGTTCTGGCGTCCCCAGTGCGCCCATTCGGTGTGGTCGACGAAGGGCGGGGAATACGACGGACCCGACACGCCGGTGCCGGGATCGGCCCACGCAGGAGCCGTCCCCGTCAGCGAGCCCAGCAGGACGCCAAGCACCGCCGCCGGGGCGGCCAGCAGGGCTTTCATCCCGCTAGCGCGACTTGCCCTGAATCTCGAGAAGTTTGGGCCGCACGTCGACCAGATACACACCAGCCGCACAGGCGGCGATCGCCATCCCGAGCACACCGAAAACGAAACCCAGGACGGAGGTCAGCGCGACCGCCACGCCGAGGATCACTAGCCACACCGGCTTGGTCAGCTTGTCAGCAGCGGCATAGGCGTCGGCTCGCTGCAGCGCAGCATGCACAAACGCGTACACCGCAGTCACCAAGACGGCGACCTGCAAGACCAACATGACGGTATTCACGACTTGGCTCACGTCATAAGCGTATGCGGGCACCGTCCCAAACGTCGACTCCGAGCCGCCATAAGGCGGCTCGGAGTCGATTGTCTTGCTTGGTCCGGCTAGTTCGTCGGACTACTTCTGGGTGACCTTCTTGGCGGGAGCCTTCTTGGCAGCAGCCTTCTTGGCCGGTGCCTTCTTCGCGGGCGCCTTCTTGGCGACGGCACTCTGAGCCTTCTTGGCCCCTGCCTCAGCCTTCCTGGGCAGCTCGATGCCAACCAGCTTGGCCGCACGCTCACCGACCGCGCGGGTCTGCGAAGCAACGGTGCCCAGCGCCTCCTGGGTCAACTCGACAGCCTGGTCCACGTAGCCCTCGGCGCGCTCGGAAACGTCATCCAAGCCCGACTGGCTGCGCAGCCGCTCCAACGCGACCTCGCCACGCTCGACCAGCTCGTTGTACCGGCTCGTCGCGGCCTCAAGGTAGCCCTCGGCCGCCTTACGCAGCTCGTCGCTCGTGAACCGCTCACGCAGCTCACCGAGATGCTCGGGCAGGTCCTCTTGCAGCTTGGCCAGGCGAGCACGGCGCTCCTCGACGCGGCTACGGGTGTCTGTGCGGGTCTCTTCGGCACGTTCACGCAGGTTGGTGATCAACTCGTTGACAGTGGCCAGGGCCAAGTCGGCCGCGCCCAGCGCGGCAAGCAGCGGAGCCTTCAGGTCCTCGATGTTCGGGTTTTCAGCCATCGTGTTTCCTTTCATGGTTTGTTTCGTTTATCGGCATTAGGTGTCTGATCTGAAAGTTGGGGCAAGCGCGGCTCCTCCGGGAGGAATTGTCAAGACCCGCGGATTGACATGGCACGCAGCTTGCGGGGAAACCTCCTGGTTGATCGGGTCGGTTGATAATCGAGTTCGCGGCGATGCGCGTCAGCCGCGCCCGGAGTCGAGCGGGTCAGTCATAGAACGTGGGGTCATTAAATGTCTCCTTGCCTGCAAGTCTTCGATTGGGACTGTTGATCAGCCGGCGCGAATATCGGCTCGCTCAACCAGCAGATGACCTGAAACGGACGATTTCCCCTGTTGCTGGGTAACCAGGCAGCCGATCTTCTATGCGTCACCCGCGTCATTCGCCGATATTGGGCGTAACGGTGCCGGCCAGTCAGCGGCGGGTCACTCGTCGCTATCGGATTTGCTCGGACACTCCTCACGGATTGTTTCATTTTGCTGGACAAAAGACGCGTAGATGTCGAGCAGAACCTGCTTCTGGCGCTCGGTGATCGCCGCGTCGGTGATGATGGCGTCACGCACTTCGCTGGCCTCGCTTGGCTCGAGAATCCCGGCCCGCACGTAAAGAACCTCGGCGGAAACGCGCAGCGCCTTCGCGATCTGGCTCAGAACGTCGGCGGAGGGCTTACGCAACCCACGTTCCACCTGGCTCAGGTACGGATTGCTGACACCAGCCCGTTCGGCAAGCTGGCGCACCGAGACCTGTGCCGTCTCGCGCTGGCTTCTGATGAAGCTGCCGATGTCGGAAGCCGCGGTGGACACCTTGGCGGAGAGCTTCTCCTCGGGTGCCATTGCATTCTCCTGGTTCGAATGGGTTGCTATGGGCACCAGATTACAAACGAGTGCTTGCTTTTGCAAGCGCTTGTTAGCACTACTCAGAACAGTAGCTGCGCGACGGCGTAGATCGCCAGCCCCGCCAGTGCGCCCACCACGGTGCCGTTGATCCGAATAAACTGCAGGTCACGACCGACGTGCAGCTCGATCCGTCGGCTGGCTTCCTCGGCGTCCCAGCGCTCGATCGTCTCGGTGATAATCGCGGTGATCTCAAACCCATATTGCGAGACCAGATGCTTGGCCGCGCGCCCCATCCAGTCATCAACCTTGTCACGCAGGTCGGCGTCGTCGCGCAGTGATTCCCCAATGCGCATCACCGTGTCGGCGATGCGGCTGCGCAATGCGCTCGACGGGTCGTCAACGCCTTCGAGCACCAGCCGTTTCAGCGTCTTCCAAGCCGTCGCGGCGGCACTGGCGATCTCATCGCGCGCCATCAGCTGCTCTTTGATCGCATCGGCGCGCGCGATGGTGTCCGGGTCGTGCTGCAGATCGTCGGCGAATTCGAACAAAAAGCGGGTCGCCGACCGGCGCAATTCATGGTCAGGGTTGCGGCGCACCTTGTCGGTGAAGTCCATCAACTCGCGGTGGATGCGGTCACCGACCAGGTGGTCGATGAATCGAGGCGACCAGCTTGGCGAGTCACGCTCAACCACCCGCTGGATGATCTCGTCGGCGTTCAGCGACCACTGAAACGCTCGGTCGGCCAGCAACTGAATCAGGGCCTCTTGCCGGTTCTCGGCCAGCAAGGTCCCGAGCACCCGGCCCACCGGTGGGCCCCACTGCGGTTCGCCGATACGCCGCACGATCATCCGATCGATCACCTGCTGGACGTCCTCGTCTCTCAGCAACTCCACCAATACCCGTAACACCGTTGCGGTCTCGCCGGCCACCCGCTCGGCGTGCGTGGTCTCCGACAGCCACTTACCCAGCCGGCTGGGCACCTGCGCGTCGCGCAGCTTGGTCTCCACGACTTGTGGCGACAGGAAGTTCTCCCGCACGAAGGTTCCCAGGCCCTCGCCGAGCTGATCTTTCTTTCGCTTGATGATCGCGGTGTGCGGAATCGGCAGGCCCAATGGATGTTTGAACAGCGCGGTAACGGCAAACCAGTCTGCCAGCGCGCCCACCATACCAGCCTCCGCGGCCGCAGCGACATAACCCACCCAGGCGGCCGTAGTGCCGTGAGCCTGAGCCCATCGACAGGCGAGAAACACGCCGATGGCACCGATCAGAAAGCTCAGTGCCACCACTTTCATCCGGCGCAGCGCAACCTTTCGCTCCGCGTCCGCCTGAGGATCTGCCCCGGCGAACGATTCCGCAAAGGACAAGCGGGCGATCGATTCCGGCCCGGCTGCCGGCGAACCCGGTGCTTCGCCTTTGTCTGAGGCTCTATGCGCCACCACACCATCATCCGCCACTGCCGGGATTAGTTAATGTGACCACACCATTCAGGAGCCCCGGCGCATGCGGCCGATGCGGGCAACGGACCGTAAGATCAAGGCGTCTAATGATTGGGAACTCGTGACAGTGGCAGACCACATCCCGGCCAGGACCGTGAAGACCGACGGTCGCAAGCGGCGCTGGCACCAACACAAGGTGGAGCGCCGCAATGAACTCGTTGATGGCACGATTGTGGCCATTCGCCGACACGACCGCTCCCTGAGCATGGACGAGATAGCAGCGGAGATCGGGGTCTCCAAGACGGTTCTGTACCGCTACTTCGTCGACAAGAACGACCTGACGACCGCGGTGATGATGCGCTTCACGCAGACCACCTTGATTCCGAATATGGCAAAGGCGCTGTCGTCCAATCTGGATGGTTTCGACCTGGCCCGCGAGATCATCCGGGTATATGTCGACACTGTGGCGGGCGAGCCCGAGCCGTATCGATTCGTCATGGCTAATAGCTCGGCAAGCAAGAGCAAAGTGATCGCCGACTCCGAGCGGATCATTGCCCGCATGCTCGCCGTGATGATGCGCCGCCGCATGCAACAGGGCGGGCTGGATACCGGCGGGGTGGAGCCGTGGGCCTACTTGATTGTGGGCGGCGTGCAGTTGGCCACCCACTCGTGGATGTCGGATCCGCGGATGAGCCGCGACGAGCTGATCGACTACCTGACCATGCTGAGCTGGAGCGCGCTGTGCGGGATCGTCGAGGTCGGCGGATCACTGGACAAGTTCCGCGAGGAGCCGCATCCTTCGCCGATCGTCCCGCCCCGATCGCCATGAAGCCGGTCTAGAGTTTAGGAAGCCCTCGCGGAGGTGGTGCACCCTGCCTAAAGCAGGTGCGCTGCTGGTCGCGGGCCTGACCTCGGGTGTGACACACACCCCTCGCCAGAATTGCAACTGAACCCGTTCCAGCCGCTAGCATGCCTACAATGCATTTGGGGTTCGCCAGGTGCGTGTTTGCGGCACCCTGAACGCCTCCGGGAAGAAAGGCCCACAACTCTATGTCCGTGCAGCTCACGCCGCATTTCGGCAACGTACAAGCGCATTACGATCTATCTGACGACTTCTTCCGGCTGTTCCTCGACCCCACCCAGATCTACAGCTGCGCGTACTTCGAGCGCGACGACATGACGTTACAGGAAGCACAGATCGCCAAAGTCGACCTGTCGCTGTCCAAATTGGGTCTCGAGCCAGGGATGACGCTGCTGGACATCGGCTGCGGCTGGGGCGCCACGATGAAACGCGCGATCGAGAAATACGACGTCAACGTGATCGGCCTGACGTTGTCCCAGAACCAGTCCGAACACGTCCAGAAGATGTTCGACCAGATGGACACCCCACGCTCCGCGCGAGTGCTGCTGGAGGGCTGGGAGAAGTTCCACGAGCCCGTCGACCGCATCGTCTCGATCGGCGCATTCGAGCACTTCGGGCGCCAGCGCTACCCCCGCTTCTTCAAGATGGCCTACGAGGTTCTGCCGCCCGACGGCGTGATGATGCTGCACACCATCGTGCGCCCGACCTTCAAACAAGCCAAGGCGCAGGGCACGCCGTTGACTCACGAAGTCGTCCACTTCACCCAGTTCATCCTGGCCGAGATTTTCCCCGGCGGCTGGCTGCCAACGGTTCCGGTGGTCGAGGAGCACGCTGGCGCGGCCGGCTTCAAATTGACTCGGATCCAGTCATTGCAGCTGCACTACGCCAGGACCCTGGAGACCTGGGCTGCCGCACTCGAGGCCAACAAGGACAAGGCCCTCGCGATCCAACCGGAGCAGGTGTACGACCGCTACATGAAGTACCTGACCGGCTGCGCGAAGCTGTTCCGGCAGGGGTACACCGACGTCGACCAGTTCACTTTGGAGAAGTAACCAGAGCAGAACAGCACACACGGCGGGCCGGCAGGTCCCTGCCGATCTTGCAGGAGCCGCGTCCCGGGAGTCGGCGGGGTTGACATCGTGCCGACGTCAACCGGGCGGCCTACTTCACCAGCGTGAACTGTCCGACGTTGCTGATGCCTTTGCGGAAGAAGTCCTCACACCCGGTCAGATAGTGCATGTAGCGGTCGTAGACCTGTTGAGACTGGATGGCGACGGCGCGTTCGCGATTGGCTTCCAAATTGGCTGCCCAGATGTTCAGGGTCCGCTCGTAGTGCTCCTGCAGCAATTGCACCTTTTCGACCGAGAACCCTGCGGCCTGGGCGAATTTGAAAATATCTTCCTGCGACGGCAACTGTCCGCCCGGGAAAATCTCTGTGCCGATGAATCGCGCGAACCGTATATCGCGCATCGTCAGCTTGATGCCGCGCTCGTACATCATTTTCTGGGAATAGGTCAAAATCGTATGCAGCAACATCCTGCCGTCGTCGGGAAGTACGTTGTAGGAGCGATCGAAGAATGCGTCATAACGCTCCATCTTGAACGCTTCGAAGGCGCCGATGGTGACGATCCGGTCGACCTTGTCCTCGAACTCTTCCCAACCCTGAAGCCGCACTTCGACGTTGCGCTGTGTCGGGATCGCGGCCAGTTTGGCCTTGCTGTACTCGAACTGATTGCGACTCAGCGTGATTCCGATCACGTTGACATCGAATTTCTCGATCGCTCGTTGCAGCGCCCCACCCCAGCCGCAGCCAATGTCGAGCAAAGTCATCCCGGGCTCGAGGTTCAGCTTCCTTAACGCTAAGTCGAACTTTGCGTTTTGGGCTTCTTCGAGGGTCATGTCGTCGCGCTCGAAGTATGCGCAGGTGTAACCCATCGTCGAGTCTAAAAATAACGAGAAAAACTCATCAGAGACGTCATAGATAGACTGCGACTCTTCGTAATAGGGCTTCAACTGCGTCATGCTTTATGGATACCTCTCATCTGTTGAATCTCGAGCATAATACCCGATCCGCCGAAAGGGCTGTCGCACACGCTCAATCGATAAATCTCGACGCGATCACGGCGCCGCCCAGGGGCGGCAGTAGCGGCTCAGCGCGTCAGTACGTGTAGAAGCCCTGACCCGATTTCCTGCCCAGCAGACCCGCCTCGACCATGCGGAGCAGCAGTGGCGGCGGACCGTACTGCGGCTCCTTGAATTCCTCGAACATCTTGTCGGCGATCAGCTTGAGGGTGTCCAGGCCAACAAGATCAGACAGCCGCAACGGCCCCATCGGGTGCGATAGCCCCGCCACAACCGCCTTGTCGACATCTTCGACGGTGGCAAACCCACCCTCGACCATCCGGATCGCCGACAGCAGGTACGGCACCAATAGCGCATTAACCACGAAACCGGACCGGTCGGAGCAGCGCACTACCTGCTTGCCCAGAACCGCACTGGCGAACTCCTCGGTGCGTGCGGCGGCGGCCTCGTCGGTGACCAGCGTGCTGACCAGCTCGACCAGTGGTAGCACCGGGACCGGATTGAAAAAGTGCAGGCCCAAGACTCGTTGTGGGTTCTTGGTGGCCGCAGCGATCTTCATGATCGGGATACTTGAGGTGTTCGAAGCCAACACCGCATCGGGATCGCTGACGACCCGGTCGAGTTCGGAGAAGACCTCCGCCTTGATGGTCTCATCTTCGACAATCGCCTCGATTACCAGCTGCCGATCGGCCAGGTCATTCAAGTTTGTGGTGAAGGTGAGCTTGCTAAGTGCGCGGTCGCGTTCCCGCTCGGTCACCTTGCCCGCACTGACGCCGCGCTCCAACGACTTCACGATGCGGTTGCGTCCCGCCGTGATCAGGGCCTCAGTGGTCTCGAACACCGTCACGCCGACGCCGGCGCGGACGGAGACCTCGGCGATTCCGGATCCCATCTGCCCGGCCCCGACAACCCCTACCCGCTGGATCGCTGAGTCACTCAAGATTGTCTCCAGTCGTATTGTCGTGCACCGCAGATAGGCCCCGCCCAGGTTGGCCGGGCGGGGCCTATCTGTCAACTTCCCTGATGCGCGAGCAGACGCAAAGTCGCATCATCTGGATCGCAAAAGCGCGATTCTGTGTCTGCTGGCAGAGAATCAGCTCAGTGGCTCAAGCTGTCGGTTCCACCTCGTCTTCGCGGGCAAGCCCGCTCATCCTCAGTGGCTCAAGCTGTCGGTTCCACCTCGTCTTCGCGGGCAAGCCCGCTCATCCTCAGTGGAACTGCCCCTCCTCGGTGGAACCGGTCAGAGCGGTAGTCGACGAGCTCGGGTCGACCGTGGTAGCGATGCGGTCGAAGTAACCGGCGCCGACCTCGCGCTGGTGCTTGGTCGCGGTGTAGCCACGTTCCTCGGCGGCGAACTCACGCTCCTGCAACTCGACATAGGCGCTCATCTGGTTGCGGGCGTAACCGTAGGCGAGATCGAACATCGAGTAGTTCAGCGCGTGGAAGCCGGCCAGTGTAATGAACTGGAACTTGAATCCCATTGCGGCAAGCTCCTTTTGGAACTTCGCGATGGTGCCGTCGTCGAGATGCTTACGCCAGTTGAACGACGGCGAGCAGTTGTACGCCAGCATCTGGTCGGGGTACTCGCTCTTGACAGCCTCGGAGAACTTACGTGCGACCTCGAGGTCCGGGGTGCCGGTTTCCATCCAGATCAACTCGGCGAACGGCGCGTAGGCCTTCGCCCGCGCGATGCAGGGCTCGATGCCGTTCTTGGTGCGGTAGAAGCCTTCCCGGGTGCGCTCGCCGGTGATGAACGGCTGGTCGCGCTCGTCTACATCCGACGTGATCAGCGTGGCCGCTTCGGCATCCGTACGGGCGATGACAACGGTCGGCACATCGCACACATCGGCGGCCAGTCGGGCCGAGGTCAGCGTGCGGATGTGCTGCTGGGTCGGGATCAGCACCTTGCCGCCCAAGTGGCCACACTTCTTCTCCGAGGCCAGCTGGTCCTCCCAGTGCGAACCCGCGACGCCTGCGGCGATCAGCGCCTTTTGCAGCTCGAAGACGTTGAGGGCGCCACCGAAACCGGCTTCGCCGTCAGCGACGATCGGCGCCAGCCAGTTCTCCACCGACTTGTCGCCCTCGATTTTGGCGATCTGGTCGGCGCGCTGCAACGCGTTGTTGATGCGGCGGACCACCTGCGGCACCGAGTTCGCCGGGTACAGACTCTGGTCGGGGTAGGTGTGGCCCGACAGGTTGGCGTCGCCGGCAACCTGCCAGCCTGACAGGTAGATGGCTTTCAGGCCTGCGCGCACCTGCTGGACGGCCATGTTGCCGGTCAGGGCGCCGAGCGCGTTGACCCACTCCAGGTCGTGCAGCTCTTCCCACAGCACCTCCGCGCCACGGCGGGCCAGGGTGTTCTCCTCGACCACGCTGCCCTGCAGGGCGACGACGTCGCCGGCGGTGTAGGTACGGGTGACGCGCTTCCAGCGCGGATTCGTGTCCCAGTCATGCTGGATCTGCTCGGCGCTCTTCGGGGTGCCAACGACAGACATTGGGCATACTCCTTAACGGTCTTCAATGCTGAATTGCTGAAGCCTCGCCGCCGTCCTGCGGTAGCCGAGGGCTCCAACTTCACTGGTGTGCTAACACGACCATGGCACAGCCTGTTGATGCCGGTCCACCCATTTCAGTTGCCAATTTCGGCCATGACTTTCGGCGATTTTGCAAATTTTGCGAAGCCATTGCAGAACTTAACCGTTTCAGAAGCTACCGGCCAGTAACCACAAACCTGCAGGTCAAACAAGCAATTGACAGGGCTGTCGAACTGAGCGCTTCTACTAGACGGCGAAGATCGCGGCGACGGCTTTTGTCTCGTCACCAACGGCATATGTGAGCGTTGTAACAGGGCGGTCAACCAGGTTGGGACCGAATTGATCGGTAGAGTCGGCCGGGTGAACATGCGAGATGATCTCTAGCTTGTCGCCCAGCGCAACCGGCGCCTCGTGCTCGATGGTCGTGCGCAGCGGCCACCGCAACAGTTCGGGGTGCGACGCCAGGTAGTCCTCAATCACGCTCCAATACGCCGAGTTATTCATGTGGTCGAACAAGTCGATATCGGTGACCCGGACCGGGAACTCGTGGATCTCGGATGCATCGTCGCGGCTGCCGGGTTTCAAATAGCCCTTCCACCGCAGCCGATCAATGGATGTGGTCGTGTACAGACCCGCCAGGAAGTCGTCAGAGATGCGCGACGGCATCTGGGTTTCCCGGTTGATGTTGATCCAGAATGCCTCGGATTCGATCAGGCCGCGGCCGCGCTTCCCATCTATGCGAACGCGCATCTCACACCACCGGTTCGAGGTGCCCGAACACCACCGCCGACACCGCAACATGTCCTGGAAGTCGATCGGGCGAATCAGGTCGACCATGGTGCGGCGGACGATCCACAGCGGATGGGTCTCTTCGAAGCCCTTCTCGCGCAGTTGGTCCTGGCCGATGTCTTGGATGTGGCGGGCACCGGCGTCCAGTCGCAGCCGGCCGGTGCGGTCGATGTCGCCAACGCGCAGCGGCCATTCGCGATCGAATACATCCGGGTGACCGTCTGGCACCGGCATCATTATCTTGTCCAGGCTCACGGCTTCCCTCCCCGTTTTCTCTTCGTCCCTATCTCAGGTTAGACCCCAAGGCCCCCGAGGCGAATCATGTCAACGCCGTCCCGCAAACACCAACGCGCTATCAACCGTGCCGTCATGCTAACTCTGCGAACCACATCTTCGCAGCGGCGGGTAGTCTCGGCTGATGGCCAAAACATTCGTCGGCTCACGTGTTCGCCAGCTGCGAAGCGAGCGCGGGTTCAGTCAGGCCGCACTGGCCCAGATGCTGGATATCTCGCCGAGCTACCTCAACCAGATCGAGCACGACGTTCGTCCGCTGACGGTGGCGGTATTGCTCCGGATCACCGAGGTGTTCGGGGTCGACGCGACCTTCTTCGCGCCCCACGACGACACCCGCCTGGTCGCTGAACTGCGGGAGGTGACGATGGACCGCGATCTGGACATCGATATCGACCCGCCCGAAGTCGCCGAAATGGTCAGCGCTCATCCCACCCTGGCCCGCGCGGTGGTCAACCTGCACCGGCGCTACCGGATCACCACCGCGCAGCTGGCTGCCGCCACCGAGGAGCGGTTCACCGACGGCAGTGGCACCGGCTCGATCACCATGCCCCACGAAGAGGTGCGCGACTACTTCTA
>Ga0209248_10000511_pt1 | contig 12242 bp, 14 predicted proteins | sample BogFormECP04_OM1_FD_188241 | JGI IMG/M metagenome (GOLD analysis project Ga0209248, IMG submission 188241) | Bog forest soil microbial communities from Calvert Island, British Columbia, Canada - ECP04_OM1 (SPAdes) (version 2) | ecosystem: Environmental > Aquatic > Freshwater > Wetlands > Bog ... | reverse complement strand
AGAAGCTCGGGATCACGAGCCGTCGCGAGCTTGCACGGGCACTGCAAGACCAGCCGCGGATCTAACGGCTGTCCGCCTGACCAGCTGGCGTACGTCGGACACCCTTGTCGGTATCACGTCATCTCTACCCGGCAGGTCATCTCGCGAATGCATGGTGACTTCCATATCCATGAGCGGCACAATCGGAATTTGGGGGCTAGCTGCAATGTCACAGGCCCTCTACGCGACCAGATTGTGGTGTCTGATGCCATTGCCCACCCGACCATCGCTAACCATCCAAGTCGCGAGGAAGAATGCTGTCGCAGTGGCGCCTCGCTCTGGACCGCCCCGGAGGTCGGAACTCCATCGGTATCTCATGGACTGGTCGGCTGGGAGCGCGCCAGTTTGGAATGACGCATCAGCCAAGCCCACGGCACTCATTGCGCCGACAAAACTAGTCATTGGAGGTTGTCCGTGAAGACCTCTGCAATTACTGCGACGCTGCCGGCAGCGGACCTAGGACGAGCCAGGACCTTCTATCTCGAGAAGGTGGGACTACAGACGGCAGACGCGGGCTATCTCAATGCGAGCGATGGACGATTGGGTCTTGCGATCGGAGATGGTGTCAACCAACTCGTCATTTATCCCGCCGAGGCAAGGTCCCGTGGTGATTTCATGCAGGCCGTGCTCCAGGTCTCAGATGTGCGTGCTGCCGTCGAGCAAATGAGAGATCGCGGCGTACACTTTGAGGAGTACGCAACCGCTGAAACGCAGACGGTGGACGGCGTCGCTCAGACGCCGGACGGACGAGAAGCTGCGTGGTTTAAGGACTCGGAAGGCAATCTCATCGGCGTTGTCACTGCCTTGGCGCAAAAGGCATTGGTGGGGACTGCTGCCGCGTCGACATCGGTGTATGTGATTTCACACATCGATATCATCCCAATCCACGTGGAGGCTGGTCGAGATCTGCTTGTGCACTACTCGGCGGACGTTCGTGGTCAGCCTGGACTCACACGGTTCGAGCTGCTGCACCAACTCCACCGGCCCAATCACTTCGAGACACTGGCTGTTTGGGACTCCGAATCTCACTATGTCGACAGCCTCAGCGCACAAATCACACTCCAATACAGAGAGCGATTGCACCCGCTTCTCGGCTCACCGTTCGATGACCGAGTGCACGTTCTCGAAGATATCTAAGTGGGAATCCTTTGCCGCGTTGGAACAGCGTCACACCCGCGGGAAGACCGTCCTCATCCATGATGAGGCGATAGGAGGTCGCGGAGCTGATCTGCGGCTGTTGTCCCAGAGGGCGGCGTCGAGAGGAGGAAGTGATGGCTCAAGAAAAAGAGCCGGTTGCATTTCTGGGAGTCGGCACCATGGGGCACGCCATGGCGACCAGGGCTCTGGGTGCCGGTATCCCGACGATCGTCTGGAACCGTGAGCCCGAGGCGACTCCGGATCTGGCGGATCTCGGTGCAGCGGTAGCTGAATCCGCCGCCGATGGGGCGAGCCGGGCCGCCATCGTCGTGACGATGGTGACAGATGCTGATGTCGTCCTGGCGATTGCCAAGGACCAGGGCATGCTGGCTGCTCTCGCCCCGGACGCGATCTGGGTGCAGATGAGCACGATCGGCGACGGAGGGATGAAGCGCGTCAAAGCTCTGGTAGATGCCGAACGCCCAGACGTGGTTCTGATCGATGCGCCGGTCTCGGGGAGCAAAGAGCCTGCAGAGCAGGGTCAGTTGACCATATTTGCTTCAGGCCCGGACTCTGCTCGTTCACGACTCGGCCCGCTCTTTGATGCGCTTGGCCGGCGAACGATCTGGGTGGGCCCGGTCGGGACCGGGTCCAAGCTCAAACTGGTCGCCAATACCTGGCTGGCGTTGGCGGCAGAGGCAGTCAACGTATCGGTAGCCCTGGCCCATCAGCTGGGCCTCGAGACCGAAAGCGTGATTGATGCTCTGGGTGATGGTCCGCTCGTGTCCCCTTGGCAAGCAGCCAAGCTGGAACGAATCGCCCGCGGCGATTACTCGCCCCAGTTCGCACTCTCACTCGCGCTCAAAGACGTGCACCTCGCTCTCGAAGATGCCGGCCGCGAGCGCTTCGGGGCACTCGCCGCCTTGGCCGAGGAGTGGGAAGAAGTGGTCGATCTCGGGTTCGGTGACAGCGACCTAACCGTTGTGGCTCAGGCACTCGAGCAGCAGGGAGGGCGAGAGTGACCAGCTACGTCCCGGCCGCGGATCGCTACGTATCCATGACGTACCGCCGTTGTGGGCGGAGCGGCCTGTTGCTGCCTGCAGTCTCCCTCGGGCTCTGGCAGAACTTCGGTGACGACCGACCACTCGAGACACAGCGCGCTGTGCTGCGGCGAGCTTTCGACTTGGGCATCACCCATTTCGACTTGGCCAACAACTACGGGCCCCCGTACGGCAGTGCCGAGACCAACTTCGGGCGGATTCTCCGTGAGGACTTTCGCGACTACCGGGACGAACTCGTCATCTCCTCCAAAGCCGGTTGGGACATGTGGCCGGGCCCCTACGGCGACCTCGGATCTCGGAAGTACCTCCTGGCCAGCCTCGATCAGAGTCTGCGACGGCTTGGTGTCGACTATGTCGACATCTTCTACCACCACCACTTCGATCCCCAGACACCCCTGGAAGAGTCTCTCGGTGCTCTCCACACTTCGGTCACCTCCGGCAAGGCCCTCTACATCGGCATCTCTTCCTACTCAGACCAGCGCACCGCCGAAGCAGTTGCCATCCTCCGCGATCTGGGCACTCCACTGCTGATCCACCAACCGTCGTACTCGATGTTCAATCGCTGGATCGAAGGCCGCCTCCTCGACGTCTTGGAGACCGAAGGAGTCGGGTGCATCGCCTTCTCTGTTTTGGCGCAGGGGCTTCTCACTGACCGCTACCTCAATGGCATCCCTCCAGGCTCTAGGGCCGCCTCGGGTGGCTCGCTCAGCCGAGACATGCTCAACGAGGAAAACCTTGGCCGTATCCGAGGCCTGAACGACATCGCTCAGGGGCGAGGCCAATCCCTCGCGCAGATGGCAATCGCCTGGGCATTGCGTGACGCCCGAGTGACTTCGGTCCTCATTGGGGCCAGCAGTGTGGCTCAGCTGGAGCAAAACGTGGCCGCCCTCGGCGACCCGGAGTTCACCGCAGATGAGATCACCACTATTGACCGCTATGCGGTCGACAACAACAACATTGACCTGTGGCGAACGCCAGCGACATCTTGAGCAATAGCCCCCCAGTCGGTCCCGGCGGCCGGAGTGCCCCCGACTGAATCGGGGGAGCTGGGGATTGTGGCAAGTGGGTCCAGAGGACTGCCCAGAGCCGTCTGACTCGGAGCCGTGAGGCCGGGCTCGAGATGTATAGGGGAACCTCTATTGAGCTTTCCGAAAAAGTGACCCGAAGATTGCCCGAAGGTCCGTGAGATCCCACAAAAATCCGACGGATTCAGAATCTCATGTCAGAGGTCGGTTCCCTGGTCGGCGTGGGTGGCGTCCCGTTATCCCAGGTGGAGAGCCAAATCGGACGAACTCGATCAGTCCGTAAAATTCAGTTAGACGGAACGAACCCGTCTCATAACCCCAAGATCGGAGGGTCGCATCCTTCCCGCGCCACCATCGAAACGCTCAGCGCGTGAGGGGCGGTAATGAGTCATGCGCTTCGACCCGGCAATCCGCTGACGGGGGCCGGCTCACGCTCAACCCAGGACGATTGATCAGGTCGGCTGATTGTCCAAGTCGCAATGTCATCCTTGCGGGCCCACCATACGTCCTCGCGCTCTCTCAATTGTCGAAAGATCCGGTCAAGAACCCGAACTCGTGACGCGTGCCCAGAGATTCGTTCGTGAAGCGCAACAGCCATCAGCCGACGACGAGAGTCCCCTTCCTCGTACAGCTGATCGAACTCGTCGACGAGCTGCTGCTCGTATGCCGCAGGATTGAAACCGGAGAAATCGAAGCTTGTGATGTCGTTCAGGTGAACCGAATATGGGACCGTCGCGAATGGTGCGCCATTGATCGACTGAAGAAAAGGCTCGTCCGCTGAGAGATCGTCAATGTGGTAGATGAAACCGAGCTCAGCAAGGATCTCGAGGGTGTTAACTCCAGCTCGGATCCAGTAGTTGTTGTAGCCGGTAGGACGCGTTCCTGTGGCTTCTTCGATAGCCTGGACACTGTCCACAATCCATGCCTTTTCTTGTGGTCGTGGCAGCTGGTACTGACGTTGCCAACCATGGCCATGCGCAGCGGCCTCATGTCCGCGACTCACGATCTCAGCCGCCAGATCTGGACGCTTGCGAACAGCATCCCCAACCATGAATGAGGTCATTTTGATGTCATGCTTGTCAAGGAGATCGAGGAGGCGCGGCATACCCTCGCGGACTCCGTATTCGTAGAAGCTGTTCTGACCCAAGTCGGGAAATCCCGGAAGGATGGGTTCGCTTATTGGACCCCCGGCACCGCTGATCGGTTGGCCGCCCGACTCGAACTGCACGGACACGCTTACGGCAAGCCTCGCTCCGTTCGGCCAGAACTCCGATTCATTTGCCATCGCAATTTTCCTTTTTCTCGATGCCGCTACTTTCCACATCCACTTTCATTCCGCATTACACGTTCACAGCTACCCCAGCCGTGTGTTGGTGCTGCAACGAGCACCGCGTCTGGCAGAGACTGATCGGACCCTGGCAAAGCTTGCCCGTAAGCTCGCGCTCGATCCGACTGGGCGAATAGTTGTGGCTGCAGCGATCGAGCCCTAAGCGGGCCTTTCCAAATGGATTCATAACTCGAGGCGGGTACCGGCTGCCCCTCCTCCGAATTGAGTCCGGAATCGGATCCATCGGATCTCACGAATGCGTGCCCCGGTTCCCGTCAAGGTGCATCAATAGCGCACTTACTCGGAGCGCTCGCAGGCCATTTGGAATGGGTCATCGGCTCACGTACCTTGACGAAAGCCAAGAGGCCTCCGACTCCTAGCACGAGAGACGCAATTGTCATTGCCTTGTGGAATCCTTCAGAGAGAGCGACGGCGTGTCCCAAGCTCTCGTTGGTAAGTCCCGCGGCGAACGGGATGACGATGACAAATACCAACTGTGCGATCCGGGCGACGTCTGTGTTGACAGCCGACGCTACGCCGGCGCGTTCTGGAGGAGCCGAAGCCAGGACTGTCGCGGTCAGCGGTGCAACCGTGGTCGCCAATCCGAGCGCTAGGACGCTTGTCCCAACGAGGACCACCGCGAGCGCGGAGCCATTCTCCAAGTGAGACAGGGATAGAACTCCTGCTCCAGAAACAATCGGCCCGACAGTCATCGGAATTCGAGGACCGATTCTCGACGCCAACCGGCCCATCCGAGACGAGAGCAGCAACATGATGACAGTGATCGGCAGGAGACAACTTCCCGCAGCGATCGGCGAGTAGTGGAGCACCTGCTGAAGCACGATAGGAAGTAGGAACAAGGTGCAGCCAAGTGCCCCGTAGACAAGGAAGGTTACGGCATTCGCCGCGCTGAACTGGGTTGAATGGAACAGGGTCAAAGGCAGGATGGGGTTGCTGGATCTCCTTTCCAAAAGAAGGAAGACCCCAATGGCAGCAATTCCGATCAGTCCGCTGAAGACGACCGCCCCATCTGCCCATCCCGATGTGACACCCCTGGTTAATGCGTAGGTGCTGCCACTTAACGCGATGACTGCCGCGCAAGCGCCACCAAAATCCATCTTGTCCGTTTTGGATTCATTCTTCGTCTCGGGAATATGCCGCACTCCGATCCTCAGCACGACCACCGCGATCGGCGCATTGATGAGGAAGATCAACCGCCACGACACGCATTCGATGAGCCAACCGCCAAGGAACGGACCGATGGCGATTGCGATTCCCGCAAAGCCGGACCAAGCTCCAATCGCGGCAGCTCGATCATCTTCGACGAAGCTGGCCTCGAGGATCGCAAGGCTGCCAGGGGTGAGAAGTGCCGCACCAATGCCCTGGAGTGCTCGTGCCCCGATCAGAAGCCCTGACGTAGGCGCCACAGCGCACACCAACGATGCGAGAGCGAACCAAACCACCCCGACCAAAAACACGCGTCGATGTCCAAGCCTGTCTCCCAGGGAGCCACCGAGCAACAGGAACGCCGCAAGAGTCAATGTGTACGCATTTACCGTCCACTGTAAGGCTTCCAAACCTCCACCTAGGTCCTGACCGATGCGAGGAAGTGCGATGTTCACGACTGTGGAGTCAAGCGATGCCATCGCCGAACCGAGAATTGTGGCCAAGAGAGTCCAGCGGCCCGGAGCCGACTTCATTCGCAGTGGCACAAACGCTTCGCTCACGATGGCGGTTCCTAACTTGATGTCCATTGCGTCCTTCGAGGACGCTCAATCTCAACCCTTCGGCGGCCAAGCCGGCGCGGAGAATAAAACACGTCCTCCAAACGGCCCACTTTGCTCAAGGCTGTGCAGAGATTCCGTACTCTCTGATCGCTCTCGCTCGATACCGCACCTAATGCACTCTGAACCGATCCCCTTGGGCATTGAATCCACAAAATTCAGTAGTCGGGTCGACCGTTCCATCTCGCAGGGAAGCGCACGTGCCCAGGCGAAATGATCATGTGGAATGTCGCAAGGCGCCGATCGTTCCCTAGACTTCATATGTGCGTCCCTCAGGTGCTCACGCAGTCGGATCCCTGACGCGGCGGCCTATCCGGCCAAGTCCTGCGTACTGCAACATCTCGTCCCAGGCTGACGGGCAACGGACTTCGGCTGGGCAAGTTACAAGCGTCGAACAGTGACTCGCGCCGATCCCATGCTCAAGGAAGACGCGTCGTCGACGAGGCGATTTGTAGTGCAGCTTCACGACGCGACGACGCTGCATTTCGACCTTCGGTTGCAATTTGGAGAACTACTGCGTTCCTGGGCTGTGCCGAAAGGTCCGTCATTGGATCCCGCATTACGACGTCTGGCTATTCCCGTTGAAGACCACGAATTGATTGCAGGAGAGTTCGAAGGCGTACGCAGCGGACGAGCTCGAGGCTCTGGGGCGGTGATTATTTGGGATGAGGGGCCTCTGACCGTTCATCGGAGTTCGACAGATCACCTGTCGTTCGATCTTTTCGGTTCGAAGCTCCAGGGCGGATTTGCTTTGACCAAGACCGGTCCTCGGAGATGGGTACTCGTAAAGGTCCGAGACGAATATGCGCGTCGCGGTTCGGATATTGTGCTGGAGCAACCGCTAAGTGTCCGTTCAGGTCAAACCTGGCAGCAAGTCGCCCGGTCTTAGACACGGGCCTAGCCCACCGGACCCCCGTGGCGTTCGTCTCGCACAAGCAATCGGATCGCAGCGTGAATGATCTCCGCACGTATCGACTGCTGAACCTCGAAGAGGGGTTTCGGCGCTTCACTGGTTGACGTCCGCGATCACACTTAGCTTAGTTTCGCAAACCCCAACCCTGCCGAATCACTCAAAAGAACCAGTCTGGCCATCGCGGGACACCTGGTGGATCGCCCCACGCATGTACCGGCTGACTGCTCCACGCTCCACCAGATTCCGTCGCCCATGCAGGGAGAAACCGACACCTCACCTGGCGACGAGAACGCGATCTTGCTTCAGCGACACTTCGGTGCCGAATGAACCACCGCGTTCAGTAGCGATTTTGAGCATTCCCGGCACCGTTTCGGACCGTTGCCAATCGCGCTGAAGTTCGCAGAGGACGGAGATCCAGCTGACTGGACGTCCGCCCGCCTGGACGATGCGCTGAAGCGCCCACTCGTGAGCCTCGGGGGTCGTTCCGGCCACTGCGTCGACGACGGGATAAACCTCAAAGCCTTCGCTCAAGGCGTCGAGGCACGGGAAGACGAGACAGACCTCAGTCCACAGGCCGCCGATGACCAACTTCCGGCGGCCGGTGGCCCGCACCGCTTCGACGAATTCTTCGTCCTCCCATGCGTTAATGCTCATCCGGTCATACGATGGTATGTCTCCAAGGACCTCTCGGAGCTGTGGGATCGTGTCGCCGTTCACGCCGTTGTCGTGTTGGATCGTCGATAACACGATCGGTATGTCGAACAACTTCGCCACCTTGGCAAGTGCAACGACGTTCGGTACGTAGGTCTCCGGGTCCGACGAAATGGAGTAGATCTGCGCATCCTGGTAGTCCACCAACAACAGCGCTGCGTTCTGCGGAGTGAGTAATTGATCCTCGTACGGATTGCGTATCGGCTGACTGGTCATGGTTCCTCCGTTTGTCCTCGGCTAAGGGCAGCCAGGTGGCTATGACCCTCTTGATTCAATAACGGTAAGGAAAACCAGGTGCACTTCGAATCCCCATGGCCTGGTAGTCGGCCATTCTTCTCAAGTCGCACCTACGACACGTGACTCCGACGTGTCTTGCCGTCGACCGAGTACTGAGCCCTGTGGAATTGGCAGCGTCGGTACCGATCTCGGTTGGAATCTCGAGCACGGCTGGTCGCACGAGACGCCCGCACTTGGTCCAGAAAAAGCCCAGTTCAGCTGAACGAACTCTCATTTGTATCCTGAGCGCACGGCAGCAGGAGTCCCGCACCAAAAACCAGCGCTCGGACGCTCTCACCTCGGGCGACGGGGGTCTTGCATCGGACCTCTCCCGACCGTGCTGCGGGAACCTGTCGTACAACCACTACCCGGTTTCGGGGATGCGAGCCCACTTGTTCAATGGTCACCCTCTAAGGAGACGGGGGGACTCAAGATATCGACCAAGAGGAGATTGACGTGATCATTCTTGAACCAGAAGCACAACAGGTGGTTGATGCCGAGGCGAACCCGCCCTTCGCGTTCCAGCTACCGATAGCAGAGGGCCGTCAGAGGTTCGTCACGGCCCAGTCTGGGGAATTCGCGAAGCCCCCGGTCGATATGAAGGACATCAGGGTTGCCGTGGGCGAGTCGGATTCTGCGCCAGTGCGTATCGTCCGCCCTCAGAGTCTTGACGGGCTGCTTCCCGTCATCTTGTACCTGCATGCCGGCTGGGCCTTCGGTGACGTGACTACCCACGATCGATTCATCCGAGAGCTCGCTGTCGGCGCCCAGGCCGCGGTGGTGTTTCCGAGCTACAGCCAATCGCCAGAAGCGAGGTACCCCACCGCGATCAACGAGATCTACGCCGTCTGCGAATGGGTGGAGTCTGAGGGCGCGAAGTACGGACTGGACAAATCGCGCGTTGCGATCGGTGGTGATAGCGCCGGTGGCAATATGGCAACCGTCATCGCCATGATGGCGAAGGAGCGCGGGGGACCGTCGTTCGTGCACCAGTTCCTCCTCTATGCGGTACTAAGCCCCACGTTCGACACCGCCTCGTTTGACGAGTTCGCAACGGGATTCCACGTCCGTCGTGACCACATCGAGTGGCTGTGGGATCAGTACATTCCAGACGTTGTAGCCCGGGACCAGCGAACAGTGTCGCCATTGCGCGCGACGACCGAAGAACTCGTCGGCTTGCCTCCCGCCACCATCATCACTGCGGAGGCGGACGTCGTCAGAGACGAAGCAGAGGCTTATGCCAACAGGTTACGGGAGGCAGGAGTACCTGTGGCGGGAACACGATACCTGGGCACGATTCATGATTTCATGGTGCTGAACGCACTCCGCGACACGAGGGCTGCCCGGGCAGCAACTGCTCAACTTATCGCCGCGCTGCAGGAAGCATTCGGAAGCGGTTGAGAGCAACTGGTGCGGATTCCCCACCGCGGTGCTCGGGAAACCCAGAGAGCGAGTTGGACGGCGTTCAGTCTTGAGAGCAGGTCGCTATTGGCTCGATTGATGTGTCGCCTCACCGTAATTGGCCCAGTGTGCCGCGATCTGCCAAAAGCGCAGCGGAACCGCTTGAAGCTGGACCCCCTGGGTCGATAGAGATGGAGATCGAGGGAGCGGGTTTCTGTTGCTGATGGCCGGAACTCGGCGCCCTGGTCGGTCATTGGCTGCAGATGTGGACTAAGTGCGACGGCTCGACGATTTGCTTCATGTGAGTGCTGTCGTGGCGAATCAAGCAAGGTGATTTGTGGTCTATCACCGAGGGTTTGCAAGTTCGTCACGACTATCAGGACAAGGGGATTCGAGCGTATTGCGGCGTGCTTCACATTGATGACGGGAAGGGCATCGTGTCCGTACGTCTGATGTAGGACGATCCCGAACTTAGACAGGAGGTGGCGTGATGCGCCATCATCAGTTGTTGGAGTCGCGCTCGTTCAGTACGAGACGCGTGATTGGCAGTGTTGTTGCGGGCGTGATGTTTATGTTCATTCCGTTGCTGTCGTTGGTAGGAGTTTCCCCGGCCTCGGGGTCTACGACGAGTGGGCCTAAGCCGACGATCGTGCTTGTTCACGGAGCATGGGCCGATGGGTCGAGTTGGAACAGGGTGCTCTTCAGGCTTCAAGCTGACGGCTATGTGGTTGACGTACCACCGAATCCCCTTCGCGGGCCGAGCGAGGATTCCGCCTATCTCTCGTCCTTCCTCGCCACGATCTCGGGGCCCATCGTTCTAGTGGGTCACTCCTACGGAGGCTTCGTGATTACCGATGCTGCGACGGGGAATTCCAACGTCAAGGCTCTGGTGTACGTCGATGCGTTCATTCCAGCTGCCGGTGAGACCCTTCTGCAGCTGACCGCTGGATCGTGTCTCAGCGGCAACCCTGGAAACGTCTTCAACGCAGTTCCGTATGCCGCCGGAGTCGACCTCTATATCAAGGGTGCGGCAAGCTCGACCTTTTCGGGATTCGACAAGTGCTTCGCGAACGGTGTGCCGGGTCGCAGGGCGGCTGCTCTCGCGGCGACGCAGGAGCCGATTGCTCTCAGCGCTTTGAGCGAGCCTTCGACTAGCCCAGCCTGGGCGTCGATCCCCTCGTGGTCGGTCATCGGAACCCAGGATCAGGTAATCCCACCAGCGAGCCAGGAGATGATGTCGAAGCGGGCCGACGCCCAGATCACGACGGTGCCCGCAGGCCATCTTTCCCTGATCACCCAACCCTCAGCGGTTACCCACGTGATCGAGCAGGCTGCTGCGGCCTCGTAACCCCTGGAGGCCTTCCCCCAGATCCCCACTGGGCTCGCCGCGTCCCAAGCGAGCCGAGTGGGGGAGGGGGAGTGCTGCTGGGGCCCTGCGCAGACTCAAGGGAATGAACCGCATCCAGCGGGAACAGCGAGGGTCCAAGGAAGGAAAACGAGGCGGGTTCCCGTCACCAAGGGGGCCGGAACCCCGAATCGGCGGCGGCCCCGACCACCTGAGGTGTGACGCGATCCCGATCTCACGACTACCGAACTTCGGGGATTCGATGGGCGGAACTCTCAGGTCATTGTGAACTAGAAGATCTAGTGAAGGAGCTGAGATGAGCCAAAAAATGGTGTTGATCCACGGTGCGTGGTTAAGTGCCAGGAGCTGGGAGAACTACGTCGACTACTTCGGAAAATTGGGCTATGAGGTGTCTGCGCCAGAGTGGCCACGCAAGGACGGAGACGTCGAGGAGCTCCGGGAAGACTCGAGCGGACTGGCCGGGCTCGGAGTAGAAGAGATCGTCGACCATTATGACGGGCTCATCCGAGAGATGGACGAAGCGCCCGTCATCATGGGGCATTCCTTCGGTGGCCTCTTCGTCCAGCTTCTGCTGGACAGAGGACTGGGATGTGCCGGGATTGCCCTCGACCCTGCTTCGCCTAAGGGTGTCCTCCGGATTGCCCCGTCCTCCCTCAAGTCCGCCGGACCGGCTATCAACCACCCGTCGGCCCGCCACGGAGTAGTAACGCTGACGCCGGAGCAGTTCAACTACGGCTTCACCAACACTTTTGAACCAGAGGCCGCTGCGCAGGCCTATGAAAGGTACGCGGTACCCGAGACCGGCAGGATCTTCTTCGAGGCGGGTTTCGCGAATTTCGCACTTCACTCTCCGCTGAAAGTCGACTACGACAACAGCGAGCGTGCCCCGTTGCTGTTCGTTGCCGGCGACAAGGATCACACGATCCCAGCCGGTACCGTCGAGTCGAACTACAAGAAGTATCGGCACTCGAGTGCCCGCACCGACATCCTGACCCTCGAGGGACGGTCGCATTTCCATATGGTGCAGGAAGGTTGGCAAGAGGCAGCCGCGTCGATCGAGGAGTGGCTGTGCACGGTCAACGACGAAAGTGCGGTGGGAGTATCCACCTCTGAAGCGGTCCTTCCGTAGTCGGAATGGTCCGTGCGCGTTGAATAGTGGAAGTTGAAAAAGATCCGACCGGCGGCCAGCACGAGAAGGGGTG
>Ga0209248_10000508_pt1 | contig 12272 bp, 9 predicted proteins | sample BogFormECP04_OM1_FD_188241 | JGI IMG/M metagenome (GOLD analysis project Ga0209248, IMG submission 188241) | Bog forest soil microbial communities from Calvert Island, British Columbia, Canada - ECP04_OM1 (SPAdes) (version 2) | ecosystem: Environmental > Aquatic > Freshwater > Wetlands > Bog ... | reverse complement strand
AAGCCGGAGAAGAAGCCCCTGCCCACTGAAGCAGCTGCGCCCGTCGTGAAATCGACGGGGCCTATCGTGCCGCCACCTGCATCGAAACCCGCGGAACAGCCCAACTCCAAGCGTCTTGCTGCAAACACTGCAGGTCCAACGCCTGCGCCACCGGTTCCGCCGAAGACCAAAACCCCGACACAACCGACAGCAACAGCGGCATCGAGCAGCGGTCTGGTTCGCGGAAAAGTCGTGAAACAATTCCTGCCGGACGCCACGCAAAAAGCGCGCGACACGATTCGCGGGAAAGTGCGGATCAACGTCAAAGTTCACGTGGACGAATCGGGCCGCGTGACCGAAGCAGCGTTCGATGCTCCCGGGCCCAGCCAATATTTCGCCGATCGCGCGCTCGAAGCCGCAAAACTTTGGCTATTTTCACCAGCGAAAATGGGTGGCCGCAATGTGCCCAGCGAATGGGTGCTGCGATTCGAAATTGACCCGGCCGCAATCAACGTCTATCCCGCGCAAACGGCACCGTAGCGTCACGCGCAAGATCAGCAGCCTGCTATTTTTTGCGCGCTGATTCGAGCATGTCCCACGCAGCATCCGGCAGATCGAGGAAGTCGTTGAATTCCCCCGCGCCGCGCAGCCACAGGCCGCCATCAATCACTACGCACTCGCCGTTCACGTAGTCCGCTTGGTTGCTCAACAAATAGACCGCGAGGTTCGCGAGCTCGTCGTGACGTCCGAAGCGGCCCATCGGATGATGTTTCTTCGCGCGCTCTTCGAGTTCTTTCGAAGGCAGCAAACGCGACCACGCGCCTTCGGTGGGAAATGGACCGGGCGCGATGGCGTTCAGCCGAATGTGATGGCGCGCCCATTCCACCGCAAGCGAGCGCGTCAGCGCCAGCACGCCGGCCTTGGCGCACGCCGACGGCACCACAAATCCCGAGCCGCAGTTCGCCGCGGCGTAGGTGGTGACGATATTCAGCACGTGACCGGGCTGCTTCGCCGCAATCCATTTCTTCCCCAGCGCCAGCGTGCAGAAAAACGTGCCCTGCAGCACAATGCCCACCACGGCGTTGAAAGCATTCGGCGAAAGCTTCTCCGTGCGCGCGATAAAATTTCCGGCGGCGTTATTCACCAGTGTATCCACGCTCCCAAATTCCTTTTCGGCGGCCTCCACTGCCTTTTCCACCGCATTGAAATCGCGAATGTCGGTCGAAGCGTAAGCTGCGCGCGCGCCCTTCGCCCGAATCGCTTCGGTGGTTTCCTTCAACGGCTCTTCGCGCCGCGCCACCAGAAAAATATTCGCGCCCAGCTCGGCGAAGCGCAGCGCCATCGAACGTCCCAGCCCCGTGCCGCCGCCCGTAATCAGAATGGTGCGGCCCTTGAACAGATCGCTTTGAAACATGGAAAGCCTCCCGGCAACAGCAGTATTCATCTCGCATCGCGCGAGGCGCTGCAAGCGCATTTTTTCTGGCGGCCAAAATTCATGGCAACCGGCGCGTTGCTGTGTTATTCAGTCTTCTGCAATTCTTCCGCATCCGCTGCTGCAGCGTTTGGAGCGAAGGAAAGGAATCTCAATGAAAGGTCTTCTGGTAGGTCTGATTCTAGGAATACTGATCGTTCCGATCGCGCTGTTTTGTTATGTGGAGACCGGACAAGCCCCGGCGGCTGCGTCTGATGCTCCCATGCCCTTTGAAAAATTCCTCGCGCGCGGCGGCCTGCATGCGCGCATCAAGAAGGAGGCGCCCGACCGCATACTCTCCACATTCACTGAGACAGATCTTGCCGCGGGCGCCGATGTGTACCGCGCGAACTGCGCTTTCTGCCACGGCTTGCCACTGCAAGCGCCGTCCGCCGCCTCGCAAGGAATGTTCCCGCACGCCCCGCAGCTTTTCACCGCGAAAGAAACGGTTACGGATGATCCGGTGGGCGTCACATATTGGAAAGTGAAAAACGGCATCCGCCTGACGGGCATGCCCGGATTTCAGAAGGCACTCAGCGATCAGCAAATGTGGCAAGTCGCAGCGTTGATGGCGAGTGCGGACAAGTTGCCTCCGGATGTTCTAAGAGGCCTGCTGCCGGCCCCGGCGCCCTCGAACGCCACGTCGGCCGTGCCCGTTGCGACGCCCGCTCCGGCGCCTACTCCCGTCACGCCGCTGCCGACGAGCCCATCGCAGCCGAAATAGCGCAGCTGAAAAATTCGCGAACTACTTCGCCGGCGGCAGAAATTCCTTGGGCAGCGGATTTTCCGGCGTTTCTTCCAGCCAATAAATTGTTACCACCCACCAGCGCGTGCCGTCGTAGAAGAGTTGAAAGCTGTTGATGCCGCGCGCGAAGGGCTGCGCGTCCTTGGCGTCGTGCCGCGATTCGTAGGTGCTGAAAATCTGCATGATATTGCCGTAGCGCTCGGCCTTCTGCGCAATTTCCCGCTCGGCAAAACCATTCTTCTGGAAGTAAGCGTCCGCGAACTTGGCGTACTCATCCGGAGTGATGATGCGCGTGTCGTAGCCGCCTCCCGTTTTCCTCGCGACCGCCGGGATCAATCGCGCGCCGGGCACAAAAAGTGAGCGAAAGCGATCCCAGTCGCGCGGTTGCGCGGCGGGGCCGGAGATCACGTCGTAAGTTGCGGCCAGAATCGCGTCCGGTGACGCGACATCGGCGGGCTTCGCGGCGGGCGGCGGTGTAGCGGCCTGCGTTTCCGCCGGTGCCGCCGCGCTCGGTTTTTTGGATTCTTCCTGCGCGCGAAGAGGGACGGTGGCGCAGCTCACGAGTAACAGAATCAGCAGCGAAAATCTCAAAAGTGACATGCAAGTCTCCTCGCGGCTCGCCAGTTGTAGATCGTCGCCCCACGCCGCGCCGCGCAGCTTAATCCGTTCCGCTGATTTTCACAATCGGTTCCGGCAGGCCGGCGAATCGGCGATGCGTTGCAGGATTAGAACTCGACGTGAAGGCGCAAGCCCGGAACAAACACCGGACCGCGCGCTTTGTTGTATCCCGGATTATTGATGTGCTGAAAATCGGCGGAGGCGAAGAATCCGCGCCACAAGTGCGCGGTGTAGAATCCTTCGAAGATTTTTTCCGGGCCGGGCGTTAGCGCGCCATCACCCAGCAAAAATCCCAGCCCGCCGTTCGCGAGATACTGCTGGTGAGCTGCCACGATTTCGTTGGCGACGAACACCACGCCGGCGCGATCGTTCTTACGGCGCCATTCGTCGCCTTTCGTAAAGATCCCGGTCTCGACGGTGCGGTCCACTTCCGTGTAAGCGAAGGACTCATTGCGGCCGTCACTCCATCCCACTCGCCCGAAAACGCCCAGGTGCGCCGGAAGCTCCTGCTCAAAATTAAGCTCGAAGCCGTATTTGTGGCGGCCTTGCCGGCGCGTGGAAATAATGTTCGGCGTAGAGCCTTCGCCATTCAGAAAATTCGCGTTGGCCTGCTCGTAATTTCCCATGTCCGCGGTATTGAGGTAGCTAAGAAAGCGCAACACGCCGGCGCGATGCAGCAACCGATTCCCCGCAGCGGAGAGCTCCAGATTTTCGCCACGCGCCCGCGCAATATCCGCGTCGAGATGGATTCCGTTGGCCACTTTGGGCATCAACGTCACGCCGAAGCGCGCGCTGAACCAGTGATCGTCGTATTCCAGAATCGCGCCATCGGTGTAGCCGCGGGTATTCGCGGCATAGTCGTACGCGCCGTCGTTGTCCACCGTCCAATTGAGAAATTGCAGGTGGCTGTCGTTGCCATAGGTATTCTCATCAAAAAAATCCGGGATGGTGAATTTCCCCAGGCGAAATTCCAGCCGCCGCGCCGGCAGGGAAGTGGCCAGAGCTAGCGGCCCGCGCTCCACAGTCACCCGCTCCGAACTCAGCGGAATAATCTGCCGCACCATCAACCGCGCAAGGTAGGGGACGTCTCCCAGGCTCGGATTGCGCACCACATCCAGATTCGTGAATCCCGCCAGTCCCAATGCGTTGCTGAGCCCGCGGCCGCCCGCGCTCTCCACGTCCAGAAACACCTCGGTGGTGTGCGTCAGTTCGTAGCCCAAGAACAAGGTGTACACCTTGGAGGTCGCATTCTCCTGGACGGGCTTGAAGCTATTCGTGCCGCTGTACGCCGCCGGAAATCTTCCGTGCCATTGCAAAACAATGTTGGCCTGTCCGGAGATCCAGTAGCGGCTCGTTTCCGAATGCGGGAAGAGCGTCAGCACGTCATCGGATTCGGGTTCCGTTGCCGCAGGCGTGGGTGGAGCGTCGGCGCTGGATTGCTGCGCTGGCGCGTCGCTGTCATGCGCGGTCGCAGCGACCGCTGGGCTTGGGGCATCGTCCGGCTGCGCATTCTGGGCTGCCGCGCCGTGAGTAGCGACGAAAGACACCATTAGCATCGAGAGGATCGCAAAACCAGTTTGGAGGGTGAATCGGCGCATCAGTCCGGGGAACAGCAGCTCCAGCGGCGCACCGCCCCGGAACGCACAGTAGAACATGAAAACGCTCCCAGCCTTCATTAACGGACGGTTACAACAGAGTCGCAATGTGCGTGGCAAGCGAAGAAGGAGGGGCGTCCTGCACGAAGTTATTTTGCATTCAAAAAGCTGTCAAGCCGAAAGCGAACGAGAGCCGCAAATACCTGCTGATTCATAGGGAAGCTGTACAGAAACCACGAAAAGCCGTGTGAGCAGACCGCCCAGCGGCTCGTCTTGACCTGGACAATCAGCGGCACGGCAGGCATCCTGATTGCCCCTTGGGGCCATCTTTAGTAGTCTCTAGGATTGCGCTTACCGTATGGGGCTCGACCTACAGGCGCAGGAGTGAGCAATTTGCGGCAACGATTCCGTCCAGGCTTTTGGCTACTGCTATTTTCGATGATCGCGATGTCCGCGTGTCAGCAACAGATTAATTTTCCTGCGCCGACGATTACGTTGGTCGGTATTTGCCCTTCGCAGACGAGCACCACCGGCTGTGTGAACTCGATTTCCGCGGCCAGCGCACAGTCGTACCTCACCATCAGGGGTACCGATCTCATTCAACAGACTCAGGCTGGATTTTCGCTTACCCCGGGCGGCGCCCCCTCCGGACTCCCGCTCAATCAATATATCAGCACGAATGAATTGATCGTCACGCTGCCCGCCAGCCTGCTGCAGAATCCCAACACGCTCTACATCAGCGTCACCACGTCGCAGCCCGGCGGTGGAACATTTCCGGCGCCCAACCAAGCGCCTCCAGCATTCACGATATTCACGATTACGCCGGTTGCCAGCGGAGTGCCGGTCGTCACGAGCATGAATCCCTCCACCGCGATTGCCGGCACCCCAGGTTTGCTGGTCAATTTGACCGGGCGTAACTTTGTCTCGCAGTCCACCGTCTTTGTGAACAACGCCAGCCGCAACTCGGTGTTCCTCAATTCCACGGCGCTGCAGGTGGACCTGGATTCCTCGGATCTTCTCACTCCCGGCCCGGTGTCTATCAAGGTCGTAAATCCTCCGCCCGGTGGCGGCGATTCCACGCCCGTCTCGTTGAATGTTCTCACTGCTGTTCCGGTGATTTCTGCCGTCGCTCCCACCAGTATCCTGGCTGGAGCGACTGCCGCGAGCCTCGCCATCACTGGCACCGGCTTCCTGAATCAATTTTCCTATATCACCGTGAACAGCCAACCGGTAACGACGACGATCGCCAGCAGCACAACGGCAACAGCCTCGCTCACTGCCGGTGATCTGGTGACTGCGGGCGTCAATCAAATTCAGGTGGTGAACAAGCCTCCCGGCGGCGGCATGTCCAGTATCCTCACTTATTCCATCAATCCGACCCACCTGCTCGGCTTGCCCGTGCTGGCGGATCTGGCCGCAGACGGTTCCCAGGCGACCAACGGTATTTGCGGCGGTGTGGCGAGCTGCGCCAGTGGCGCTTTCGGTCTCACTACCACAACTTCCGGACCATCCAGCAGCAGTTCCGGCCAATTCGTGGCATTTGCTTCTGTATCTCATAATCTGGTGCTGACGGACTTGAATACCAATTCCGACGTCTATGTCCGCAACACCTGTTTGGCGCTCGCCAGCTGCACGCCAATCACCGCCGTGGTCAGCTCGGATCCCAATGGCAACGCAGCCAACGGTCCAAGCTCCGAGCCGACGACTGATTCCTCTGGAACGCACGCTGCCTTTACATCGCTGGCGACAAACTTGGTCTCAACCGTCCCGGTACAGAACGGCACGACCCAGGTGTATTGGCGCCCAGTTTGCATGCCCACAGCCACCAGCCCGTGCGTGATTACGCCGAGCTCCAATTTCGATACGCAGCTGGTCTCCATCTCTGCCGACGGCCAGACAGCCGGGAACGGTGCTAGCTACAATCCAGTCATTAGTCCCGATGGCCAATACGTCGCGTTCGTTTCGCTGGCGACCAATCTGGTCTCCGACATTACAGCGGATGGCATAACCCCACAGGTTTACATCCGCAATACCTGCGACATCTCGACGTTCGTCACCATCGCTCCGACGAACGGCTGCGTGCCCACCACCTACCTGGTTTCCACGCCCGACGGCGCCACTTTCGGCGATGCAGCCAGTTCGAATCCTTCCATTTCCCAGGACGGGCTTTTCGTTTCCTTCACCTCCACCGCAAAGAATCTACTAATAGGGTCGACGGCGACGAACCTCAACGGCGCTTCCGAAATATTCGAGCGCGGCACTTGCATTACCACCATCACCAGCACCACCAACACCTGCGTATCGGTTACCACGCTCATCTCCACTCCGGATGGCGCCACTTTCGCAGACGCTCCCAGCGGGCAGTCAACGCTCTCCGCCTGCGGCAGCGTAACCACTGCCGTCACCAACACATGCACCAGTACTGTTGGCGGCGGCCGTTTCGTGGCCTTCGCGTCCACCGCGACGAATCTGGGGGCGGGCAGCACTCAATTCCAGCAAATATATGTACGCGACACCTGCCTCGGCGTGACCATCGTCATCGAGCAATGCACTCCTTCGACTACGCTGGTGTCAACTCCAGACGGCCTCACGCCCGCCAACGGCTTGAGCGAGCACCCCAGCGCTAGCACTGCCGGTCAGTTCATTGCGTTCTCATCGCTTGCGTCGAACCTGGGTGCCACAGTGAACGGTGTCGAAAACGTCTTCGTGCGCAATACCTGCCTGGGTGTTATTCCCACCTGCACCACCGGCGTGGTGCTGGCCAGCATTTCCCTCGGTACTGGCGCATCTCCCGCGAATGGCTCGAGCCTGGTCCCCTCGATCAGCGCTGACGGTCACACCGTCAGTTTCTTTTCGACCGCAAATAATCTTGTTTCGCGCGATACAAACGGCTTTGAAGATATTTTCCTCGGCACCACGACCTTCTAGCTTGGTGTTTTGCTGCGAGTTTTACAGCGAGGCGCGGAATTATTTTGCGGGATGCGTCGCAGTTCCTTGCAGCAAGGCAGCGCGTGCGGTGGTCAAGGTAAACGTCAGCGTTTCACGCGGCACGCTGCTCACGAAAGACCCCACCATCCAGCCCAAACCCGTGGGAATGTCGCGCGTCAGCGAAATGGCCTGGCACTCCACGTAAGTTCCGCCGTCTTTCTCTTCGAATCGCCAGTAGGTATTCATGCGCCACAGAAAACCCCGGTCGTGACCTTCCGCTTCCAGCGTTTCGCCGGATTTTCCGGCGTTCTCCACTTCCTGCACGCGCGTGGTTCGCGAGCGGCTGTAAGCGTGCGTGCCGTCCACCAGGTGATAGTGAACTTCCTGGTCGGTATCAATCACCGTGGTGATGATTTTTTTCTTGTAGAAACGCAGCAGCACAAAATAATCGTCGCCATCGTGCCGCAGGATTTTCGAGCGCACGATGTCCGGCTTGAAGTAATCCACTTTGTGATCGTAATCCTGCATGAACGAAAGCGTCTGTGCGAGCGTTGCGCCCGGAACGAACACTGTCCCGATCCAGTGGTGGACAATTCCCCCCGGCGTGGCGATCGGCTTGCCGGAATCCAAAGTTTCCAGCCGCTCGACTACCAATTCCCCGTTGCGCAGTTGTTGCTCGTCCGCCGCGCGTCGCGCAGCCGGCAAGCGTTCCACCCACAGATACGGTCCGCTCTGCGCCAGCTCGGAATCCACCTGCGCGGTCGTCAACCCGATATATCGGTCATAGGCTTGCGCGGTTTGCGGCTGCAGGTCCGCGGCGTTCACTGCTGCGGGAAACGCGAGGCCCGCCGCAAAAATGAATGCCAGTGTGCGCTGTAAGTGTCTGCCTGCTTTAACCATCACCTGTCCTGTAACTCCGGCGTCTGCTGGGCGAAACCACTACAGATACGCAATGCCCAACTCATAAGAGGCATGCAAGCTGCCAAAAGATGCCGAAGTTCCAGTTTGGGATTACTGCAGGTTGGATTTGAGAGGGAAGCCACCAAAGTGCTGCCCTGCCTGCTAACGGAATTTTCTAGAAGGGACGCCAGCAGGAGGGCTTGGACGGGTTGGATAGATGCCCCGGCTCCTTTTTTTGTGGAACCGTCGTCCCCGCAATCGCAGCTTCCAACCCGCAAACCATTTTCGCCATTTCGTCAATTAGAACCAATGGCGCTGGCGGTTCAAAAAATTCAGTACGCGGGTTTTGGTACTAGGTAAACGATAGCCTATCGAGAGCTCCCTAACCGCATATAATATAAGTACTTAGGTGAATCGAGGCAACCCCAGCGCGCGGCGTTTCCGAAGCGCCCGCGAGTACCGACGCTCCGCGACGAGTTCGCCCTAGCTGCGAATCCTTCCCTAGCCAGTGTTATGCAGACCCGCCGCGATGCCATTGATCGTCGCGCCCAGCGCGTAGTTGAGCCCCTCGCTCGGCGCATCAGCCCGCTTCCGTTGCAACAACTCCACCTGAATCAAACTCATCGGGTCCACATAGGGATTGCGCAGCCGGATCGACTGCGAGAGCACCGAGTTGCCTTCCAGCAGCCCCGTCTGGCCGGTCACGGCCAGCAGCATCCGCCGCGTGCGCTCAAATTCCTCAGCCAAAATCCCGAAAACACTTTCGCGCAGGCCGGCGTCCTGCACCAACGAGTGGGCATAAAGCCGCGCAATATTCAGATCCGCCTTGGCCATGGCAATTTCCACGTTGCGCACCAAATCTGAAAATAGCGTGAAGTGGCGCATCATTTCCTGCAGACGTTTTTCCTGTTCGGGGCCCTTCGCCGCAAATCGCTGCAGCGCGTAGCCCACTCCGAACCATGCCGGCACCGCGTGGCGGCTCTGCATCCAACCGAACACCCAGGGAATCGCTCGCAAGTCCTCGAGGCGGCGGCTATCCGTGCGGCGCGCCGGACGCGAACCCATGCGTGCGTGCTCCAGCTCGTTCACCGGCGTGGCCTGCTCGAAATATTCCAGCACGTCGGCATTTTCTGCGATGTGCCGCCGGTAGCAGGCGTACGCATCCTGCGAAATTTCCTCCATCGCGTCGTCCCACTGGCGGTCCGCGCCTGCCGCGGGACCGTCCGGTCGCGTCAGCGCTTCCAGCGATGCCGCAATCATCAATTCCAGATTCCATTCGGCCAGCACCGGATCGGAATATTTCCAGTTCAGCACTTCGCCCTGTTCGGTGATGCGCATCTCGCCGGAAAAATCTCCCACGGGCTGCGCCAGAATCGCGCGGTGCGTGGGGCCGCCGCCGCGTCCGACGGTGCCGCCGCGCCCATGGAACAGCCGCAGCTGCACGCCGCATTCCCGCGCGACGGCGTGCAGCGCGCGATGCGCCTTGTGCAATTCCCACGTGCTGGTCAGCATCCCGCCATCTTTATTCGAATCGGAATAGCCCAGCATTACTTCCTGGCGCCGGCCCCACGAATCGAGCAGGCGTTGATATTCCGGAGCCGTCCACACCCGCCGCATCGTTTCCGCCGCGGCACGCAGCGAAACGATTGATTCGAACAATGGAACAGGGAGAAGCCCCGGATCGCCAGCCGAACCAGCGACATTCACGCCGCTGATTTCCGCCAGGCGCAGCAGATTGAATATGTCGCGCTCGGATTCCGTTCCGCTGATGACGTAGGCGCGAATCGCTTCCGGCGAATAGGTCTTTTTCAGTTGCGCGATCGTGCGCAAAGTATCCAGCAGCTCAGCAGTTTCCGCGGATATCCCCGCAGGAATTTCTTTTTGCGCGCCTGTCAAACTAGCGGCATCGGAAATCCCAGCGGCTTTTAGCTCGGCCAGCGCTCTCGCATGCACTTGCGCGTGCTGCCGAACATCCAGTGTGTGCAGATGAAAACCAAAAGTCCGCACCTTGCGCAGCAATGGGTCAATCAACAGCTCGGCCAGTCGCCGCCCGCGATTTGCCCTCAGACTCGCGCGCAGCAGCAAGAGATCGCGCTCGAATTCTTGCGCGGCGCTGTAGGCGTTGGCATGGCGCGGCTCCTCGCGCGTCAGACTCATGCGAATCCGCACAAAATCCAGAAAATGCCGGTTCAGCTCCGGCTCCGAAATCCATTTTCCGCGCGAGGGCTCCGTGCCCATCTTCGCTTCGTATGCCGCCACCGCTAATCGCAGCTCCGCGGAACAGCCGGCCTGGCGCAACGAAGAGCTTAGTTCGTCAATCAGCCGCTGGACCTCCAGACCGTAGTGTTCCAGGATGACGCTGCGCGCGAGCGCCAGCGCATCCGCCGTGCTATCCGGCTTGATCAGCGGATTGCCGTCGCGATCGCCGCCGATCCACGAACCGAAATGCAGCAACTCGGGAAGCTCTTCGTCATTCAACGCGCGGCCGTAAACTTCCGAGAAGGATTCGGCCAGCTCCGCATACAGCCGCGGCAGCGTCTCGAAAAGCGTCATCGGATAAAAATCCAGGCCCATGCGCACTTCGTCAATCACGCCCGGTTTTTTCATGCGCACTTCGTCCGTCTGCCACAGAGAAGTGATCTCCGCGAGAATCAGCGATTCGTATTCAGCCGCGTCGGCTGCGGTCAGCGGCAGCCGGTCGAGATTTTCCAGATATTGCGCGATGCGCCGCCTCTTCAGCAGCACGGTGCGGCGCGCCACTTCTGTGGGATGCGCGGTGAACACCGGCACAATTCTAATTTTGCGCAAAGCCGCCAGGGCGTCAGCCGCGGAAATTCCCGCCGCGCGCATGCGCAGCAAGGTTCCGCGAAACGATCCCGCCAGCGCTGGTTGCTCGCTGTGCAGCTTGGCCGCGCGCCGCCGCCGCTTGCGATGATTGGTCTCCGCCAAGTTGGTGAGTTCGAAATAAATCGCGAATGCTTTGGTCACGCGGTAAGCGTCTTCCACTTCCAGCCGCGCGATTTTTTCGCGGGCCTGCGCCATCAGCGCATTTTCGGATGGGGTAGGTTCGGTTCTCGCCGCGGCTGGTATCCGCTCGCGCTGCTGAATCAAAAGATGGCGGAGCTGCTCCACCACCTCCAGCAGCGGTGCGCCGGCCTGCTCCACCAGCACTTTTCCCAGCAACATCCCCAGCGAGCGCACGTCGCGCCGCAGCGGAATTTCCTTGGCGTCATCGCCCGTGCCCGCGGCAAGTTCTTCCAGCCGGTCGTATTGATCGTCCGCGCTCCACAGCGGCGCGTTGTCTGCGGTTGCCATGCCACATAATGAAGGCAGCGCCGTGACGCCGCAAGACCCCGCCGCCGAAAATCCGCAGCGTGAATTTGCAACGGAGTCTTGCAGAGGTCGTTCGCGCCTCCCGATTGGCTGTAGGGGCGGGTCTCAGACCCGCCCGCACAGCGTCGCGATCCTTCCGCTTCCGCCCGCGTTTGTTCTTGATCCTGCTTCTCTCCCCTTGACAATCTACAAGAGCTGTCAGATATTCCATTTGTAGCTCGTCTAGGGGGAGACCGCATGAGCCCATCCGTTGAAATCCTGCAAGGCACGCTCGATCTGCTGATCCTGAAAACTCTCGCCCTCGAACCCATGCACGGCTGGGGCATCGCCCAACGCATCCAGCAAGTCTCGCGCGACATCCTGCAAATCCAACAAGGCTCGCTCTACCCGGCTCTGTATCGCCTGGAACGCAAGAAATGGATCCGCGCGGAATGGGGCGCCTCCGAAAATAATCGCCGCGCCAAGTTCTATACCTTAACGAAAACGGGCCGCCAGCAACTCGAAAAGGAATTGGCGGACTGGAAGCAGATGTCCACCGCGGTAGCATTAATTTTGCAACGCGTGTAGGAGACGCGACCGATGAACAACTGGCGGCGCTGGTTCTCGCGCAAGAAAAAGTGGGAGCAGGACATACAAGAAGAGCTGCGTTTCCACGTCGAGCGCCAAACCGCCGAGAACATTGCCGCTGGCCTGCCAAAAGAAG
>Ga0209248_10000507_pt1 | contig 12273 bp, 5 predicted proteins | sample BogFormECP04_OM1_FD_188241 | JGI IMG/M metagenome (GOLD analysis project Ga0209248, IMG submission 188241) | Bog forest soil microbial communities from Calvert Island, British Columbia, Canada - ECP04_OM1 (SPAdes) (version 2) | ecosystem: Environmental > Aquatic > Freshwater > Wetlands > Bog ... | reverse complement strand
GGATGCTTGCCAGCAAGCCAACGTGTCTGGGGGTCGTTGAATACGCTGGGGAATTCAGTTGGCTCCGCGCGCGCAAAACTCCCATGACCATCATTCAGAAGTATCGCTACGGGCTGTCTGAACCAGGCGCTGGTAAAGACCAAATCAACGGCGTGATCTCCGTTAACGTCACGCGCTTCGATGCGCAAGCCGCCAGGGGGCGCGACCAGTTGAATGGATTGGCGCCCTGCGGTAGAGAGCTGAAATTGAATCCAGTAGGCGCTGCTGCCGCAGCTGGTGGGCCCGGTCTGAATGCTGGCTAGGTCCAGGCGGTGATCGCCATCGAAGTCAGCAATGGCGACCGTTGGCCCGGGCCCACTCGATGCGGCCGCGATATTCTGAATCGGTGCGCCCTTGGTGCTGCTGTCCACCGCGGAAATACACAGTACTAACAACGAGACCCAAAGGAGCTGGCTGCGCGCCGCCCGCCAGGTGTCTCGCGACATTATTCGAATGACGAATTGGCGAAAGAACTCAGTCACTGCGCACTCCCACGTGCCGTTACGTTCGGGGACTATACCATTCTAGAAGTCGCTGGAAAAGAAGTGGTAACGCAAGGGCACGGCGATGATGTGACCCGGGCGAGCCCGTCAATAGGGTACCAATCGCAGGGGCAAGCCGCGGTGAACGGAATCGCAGTCAGATTGTGGCGCCATGCGTCGCGCCGGGATGCATTTACGGCAAAAGCTTGAAGTACCGTCAGAACTGCCTTCGGCGTCAAAGCCTGATTGCCACGTCGCAGCGCGAAGCGCGCAATACGTGTGGTATACAACAAGTACGCACATAGAATTGTCTTGACATACAGAACAGTGGCATATATAGACTTCATTCCCGTAAGACCTTGAACTGTGGAGGCGAGAATGAAGGCTGCCTGGAAATCCCTTTTGGTCCTCTTGTTGTCGGTGGGTTGGTTTCCCACGCTATCTTTGGCGCAAACGGCGGAAACCGGCGCGCTCGCGGGGAGCATCCTGGATCCGACCGGTGCGTCCGTTGCTGACGCGGCGATTGAGGTCACCAACGCAGCTACCGGAGAGTCGCGCACATCCTTTTCCCAAGACAATGGCAGATATACCGTGGCTCTTTTGCCTCCTGGTGCCTACCGCGTGACGGTAAGCAGGGCCGGTTTCAAGGAGAAGGTTGAAGAATCCGTGAAGATCGATGTCGTGGGAACGACACGGTTGGACATCACGATGGACTTGGGAGCCGTAAGCGAAAAAATCACTGTTGAAGCGCGGCCCACGTTGACCGACACCGATTCCAGCACGTTGGGACGAGTGGTGAATCAGCAGGACCTGGAAGGATTACCGCTTGTCACCCGTAACTACACCCAGATCATTGGCCTTTCGCCGGGAATCGAGGCTCCGGTAACGAACGCGACCGAACTGGGGCGCGGAAGCGGCGGAGTTTCGCCCACGCAGACCACTGCCGGATTGTTCGTGAATGGCGCTCGTTCCTATGACAACAATTTCCAGATGAATGGAATTTCCGTTAATGACAACGAAGCGACCGGGGGCTCGAGCGGCGGAATACCCATACCGAACTCCGACACGCTGGAGGAGTTTAAGGTTCAAACAGCTCTTTACGACGCGGCCTTCGGGCACAACGCAGGGGCGAATGTAGACGTCATTACCAAGGGTGGCTCGAATCAGTTCCACGGCACGCTGTTTGAATTTTTTCGAAATGAAGCACTGAACGCCAACGATTATTTTTTCAATCTTACCGGCACGCCGAGGCCGGTCTTAAGACAGAATCAGTTCGGATTTACAATCGGTGGTCCGATCTTGAAGGACAAGTTGTTTTTCTTCGGCTCGTATCAAGGAACTCGTCAGCTCAACGGAGCGTCAACGGCGGTAAGTACCACCTGCACAGCTAGTTTGTTTTCTCCGCCCTTGACGAACGATCGCTCCGCAGCCGCACTTGGCGCTCTGTTCGCGGGCCAAAGTGGAGCCCAGGGAGGCGTCGCAATTGCCGCAGACGGATCGAATATCAATCCGTCAGCGCTCCAACTATTGCAATTCAAACTGCCCAACGGAAACTTTCTCATTCCCACTCCGCAATCGATCGACCCCACGAAGTCATTCGCGAGCCAGGGTTTTTCCACGTTCTCGCAGGCGTGCACGTTTGATGAGAATCAATACATGGCTAACATCGACTACCTTATATCGTCAAAGAGCAAGCTCTCGGGCCGTTTTTTCCTCGTGAACAGCAATCAGACGGTCACATTTCCGGTCGGCACGTTTGTGGGGCCCGGAAATGTGCCGGGTTTCCCGAGCGATTCCAAAAATCAGCCTCGCGTGTTTTCTCTGGCGTATAGCTATGCATTGAACTCCCAGTTGCTGAATGAGGTTCGATTCGGATTCACTCGCCTGCTCGGTAATCTGGTTCCGACTTCACCGTACTCGTTTTCGGATGTTGGTATTTCCGAAGGTGCGGAAAACAACGGCCTGCCTACGATCTCGATTCAAGGCTCGCTCAACGCGGGCCCCAGCGGGCCGCTTGAGTTCGTGCAGAATAGCTATGCGTTTGAGGATTCTGTTTCGTATGTTCGAGGGCGCCATTCCATGCGTTTTGGAGGTGGCTACACGTATCTCTCGAACGACCTGACGAATGTCTTGACGGGTGGAACTCTTCAATTCTTGAGTTTTCCCGATTTCCTCCTCGGGCAAAGCGCGGCTCAAAATGGATCGGGCTTCAGTAACGTGTTTGCCTCGCTCGATGCGTTTGGAATCTTCAATCGCAATTACCATGCCGGGGAAGGCAACGGTTATTTTCAGGACGACATCCGGCTGACGAGCCGTTTGACCATAAATGCCGGACTGCGCTACGAGCACATCGGCTTGTACGCCGATTCCGGTGGGCGAAATTCAAACTTCGATTCGCTACTGGCGGATCCCAACCCTCCGGCTTCAGGTTCCATCGATGGGTATGTTGTCGCCTCGAATTTTCGCGGTGCCATCCCGGCAGGGGTGACGAGGTCGGGCAACCAGTTCGCAGTGAACCCTGATGGACAAAATACCTGGGGTCCCCGCCTGGGCTTCAGCTGGCAGGTACTGCCCCACAGCGACCGGCTCGTTTTGCGCGGCGGATACGGAATCTACTATGGGCGTCCGACTGGAGAAGCGTTTGTGCAAAGCGTGTTCGGCGCGCCGTTCAGCGTCACTCGAATTGCGGTCGGTTCTTCGAATGCCGATGCAACTCTTCAGAATCCGTTTGCTCCGCCTCCCACGCTTCCAACTTTTCCGGCATATTCGCCGACTACGGATATAACTTCCTTTGGAGACTCGCAGGAATTCCGGCCTGCGATCGTTCAACAGTACAGCCTCAATACCCAAGTGTCTCTCGCTAAGGACTTTCTTCTCGAAGTTGGATATGTCGGCACGCGCAGCACTCATTTGTTGCTTCAGCGTTCCGCGGATCAGGCGCTCTTCGCCAGCCCGGAGAATCCGATTCGCGGCGTCACCACGAACACCGTGGCAAACATTCCGGAGCGCCAGCCGATCCTGGGTTTCGCGCCGGACTCCATGGTCCAGGTCGAATCGACCGGTGCGTCGTGGTACAACGGCCTCAATGTAAGCCTCACCAAACGTTTCAGCAAAGGCCTGCAGTTTCTCGCGTCATATACTTACTCCAAGACCTTGGACACTGCCGGCGCTGCGGTCAATTTGAGCGCCGCTGGCAATGCCATCGTCACGGGAAATCAGAATGACCCGGGCGCGCGATACGGCAATACGGATTTCAGCCGCCCGCATCGATTTGTATTCAGCTACGTGTACCACTTTCCAGGTTACGAAAAGCAGGAAGGTCTAGTAGGCCACTTCCTTGGAGGCTGGGAAAGTGCGGGTGTGCTAACCATTCAAGCGGGCCAGTGGATTTCGATTTTGGATACGAATCCGAATAACGTGTTCGGAATTTCGGAAGATCGGGCTTCGGTTGTGCCTGGCTGCACCCGGTACGCGACTTCTGGCTCGGTTACGAATCGACTCAACAACTACTTCAATACGTCGTGCTTTGAAAATCCGGCAGTGATTGGGGATGACGGAATCGGAACAGCCTTCGGTGACAGCGGCGTAGGCATCGTGCGAGGTCCCGACCAGAGCAATTTTGATCTGGCGATGATTAAGCGGACCAAAACTCCCTTACTCGGGGAGGCCGCTAATTTGGAATTCCGCGCCGAGTTGTTCAATGCGTTTAATACGCCCCAATTTTCGAATCCGGATAGCAGCTTCAGTTCGCCGACATTCGGACAAATTGCAACGACTTCCGTGAATCCGAGAATTGTGCAATTCGCGCTGAAGCTCAACTTCTGACGCATCGCCCAATTCGCTTGCATGCCGGGGGGAGTCAGGCAATCTCCATAGACAGCAAGCTCAAAAAGGAGAAAGAACAACCGTGACAAGAAACTTCGCTGCAAGAGCTCTCGTTGTGGTCGCGGCGATGGTCACTGCTTCGCTTTGGCTTCCCGAACCTGTGCGTGCGGGCGGATCCGAATCTCAACCGGGAGCAGCGTTTGAAGTCTCTTTTCCGTCGTCGATTAGGAATTCTCCCGTAACCGGCCGGCTTTTGATTGTGGTGACAAAAGAAAATGGTACGGAGCCTCGATTCCAGTCCGGAGACGTGGACAACCGCGTCGTTCCGATTTTCGGAGTCGATGTAGCGCAATGGAAACCTGGAGTTCCGGCCATCGTCGACGGGAATAGCTCTGGGTTTCCGGTGAAATTGGATGAGTTGCCGAGCGGAGATTATTACGTTCAGGCGATTCTGAATGTATACACCGAATGTCATCGCGCCGACGGCCACGCCGTTTGGGTGCACCTCGACCAATGGGAAGGCCAGCAGTTCGCCACGTCGCCAGGAAACCTGATAAGTGTGGCGACGCGAGTACACCTCGACCGACAGGCTCACATTCGATTGACACTGAACGAGATTCTGCCACCCATTGACGCTCCGCCCGATACGGAATGGGTGAAACACATGAAGTTTAAAAGCGCGAAGCTTTCGACCTTCTGGGGATGCCCAATATTTATTGGCGCGACGGTGCTTTTGCCTAAGGGCTATGAGAGCCATCCAAATGTCTCTTATCCGGTTATCTACCTGCAAAACCATTTCAGTCTCGAAGCACCGTTCGGCTTCGACTCTGCCGCGGAAGTAACCCATCCGACGTACGATGAGGACCTCGCGGCGCATAAGGGATTAAATGTGATGGAGCCGCCCAGGCCGCTGCGTCTTGCGTCTGAAGCGCTGCTGATGCCCGAAACTGCGCGCGAGTTTTACCAAGCTTGGACCTCCGACGATTTCCCACGAATGATCGCCGTCACCTTTCAGCACCCGACTCCCTACTTCGACGATTCGTACGCCGTGAATTCTGCCAACAACGGGCCCTACGGCGACGCCATCATGCAGGAGTTGATTCCGCAGGTTGAATCGCGCTTCCGAATCATTGACAAATCCTATGCGCGGGCTTTGACCGGGGGGTCAACCGGAGGCTGGGAGACGCTCGCGCTGCAAACGTACCATCCTGGATTCTTCGGTGGCGCGTGGGTCTTTTACCCAGATCCGGTGGACTTTCGTCGACTTGGAATCGTCAATATTTACGGAGATAAAAACTTCTTTGAAACTTCAGAAGAGTGGGTACACGCGCCGCGGTTTATGCAGCGCTCTTCCGATGGACAACCCAGAATAACAAATCGCCAGTTGACGGATTTCGAGTCGGTCCTGGGAACCAAACTGCGGTCAGGAGGCCAGTTTGCAATCTGGCAGGCAACATATGGTCCAGTGGATGACGATGGATATCCGAAGCCACTCTGGAATGCTACCAGCGGTGAGATCGACCCTTCGGTGGCTAACTATATGCGCGAGCACGGATACGATCTGCGCAGCTACTTAGAATCGAACTGGAAGACGCTAGGTCCAAGTTTGGTGGGGAAATTTCACGTTTTCTGCGGCGATATGGACAACTACTATTTGAATCTTGGGGTCTACTTGTTGCAAGACTTCTTGGTCAACGCTGAAAATCCCGCGTACGGCGGCTCATTTCAGTTTGGCAGGCCGATGAAAGGACACGGTTGGCAGCCCACCACAAACTTTGAACTGATCAAGAATATTGCGGAGCAGATTTCTCGGAATACTCCAGGATCAGAGCAAGCCAGTTCCTGGCACTATCACTAGCTTCGCCGCGATGGTCTCTCACCATGTCAAGCGCGTAGGCACGATCGAAAGCTTCGCCGGACAATTTCGCAGGCCGGTCGACGGCATATAGCTTGTGCTAGCTCCGCTCCGCGTGAGGCCCGCTGATACGAAATCAATACGCATCGCCGTAAAAACGTTTGGAAATGTCCTCATCGTCTGCGGTGACCTTCTCACCGGTCGAAGCCTCAAGCGGAAACGCGTTAGCGCCGTCGCTGGAAACGTGGATGGATAGCGCGGGTGTTTCGGACGAGCCGGGTTTAACGTACCGCGCGTGGTGTACAACTTCAGTCCTTACGAAAAGTTGGAGCGGATGATGGTTGTAGCCGATCTTCCCACTTTGTGATTTCTCCTAGCTGACTTCGGGGCCATATGCGCGCAGCTGCCATTACCAGGACTGCGGAAAGGAACCGGGCCCGGCCCGAGCTGCGTTTGGCATCTTCATTTTGGGTATAGCGGCGCGTCATTTATGTTTTCCGAGCAGTGGATACCAAGCTACGCAGATTCACTAATCCAAAACTACTATTGACCCACGTTTGGGGCTAAAGGAAACTGCACCGGCTAATCGTCCGAACGGGGTGTGTGCCGCTATGGCGCCGGTGCGGACTGGGACCTTCGTTGAAACGAACTCTCGAATACCTGACGATCGCGCTGGCGGCCACCGCACTCTATCTCTTCGCGTGGCCTTCGGCGAATGTACCGTACTTTGCGGCAATCGTTGTGCATTTGCTGGCGGGGATCGCGTTTCTGGTGGTTTTGATCTTCACGGTGCGCCCCATTCTGCGGAGCGGACCCACGGCGTCGCGGTTGGGCTGGCTGCTTCTCGCGGTAGGAGGAATTCTCGGCGCGGTATTGATCTACACCGGTACGCGGCGCGCGGAATGGCCGCTGCTTTATGCGCATATCGGAGCTTGCACGGCCGGCTGCGCGCTTCTGGTTTCCGGCTGGGCGTCGAAGCGCGGCTTCCTTGCGGGCGGAGTCGGTTCAGGGCTGTTGCGCGGCGCTCTGTGCGTGGCCGTCGCGGCGCTGATCGCAGCTGGGGCCTGGTGGTTGCGCACGGTCCCGTGGCAGCATGCGCATCAAATTCAAAATCCGGCGATAGCGCCCGCAACTATGGATAGCGAAGGCGACGGCCCACACGGCCCCTTCTTTCCCAGTTCCGCGCAAACGTCCGACGGCCAGCACATCCCCGCGAATTACTTCATGGAATCCGATTCCTGCCGACGCTGCCATCAGGACATCTATAAGCAATGGCAAGGCTCGGCGCATCATTTTTCTTCGTTCAACAATGCCTGGTATCGCAAGAGCATTGAGTACATGCAAGACACCATCGGCGTGAAATCCTCGAAATGGTGCGCCGGATGCCACGACCCCGCGCTGCTATACAGTGGAATGTTCGATCGTCCCGTCCGCGAAGTGGAAGATACGCCCGCGGGGCAGGCCGGGCTGGGCTGCATGATGTGCCACTCGATCTCGCAAGTGAAGAGCACCATGGGACAGGCGGACTTTTTTCTGGAATACCCGGCGCTGCACAAGATGGCCGCCAGCAAGAATCCCATCGTCGTGCGCCTGCATGATTTTCTTACCGAGCTGAATCCAGAGCCGCACCGCCGGGTGTTCTTGAAGCCTTTCATGCGTACGCAGACGGCGGAATTCTGCTCGACATGCCACAAAGTCCACCTGGATGTGCCGGTGAATAACTATCGCTGGGTGCGCGGCTTCGACGATTACGACAATTGGCAAGCCAGCGGCGTTTCATTTCAGGGCGCGCGTTCGTTTTATTATCCGGCGAAGGGACAGATGTGCGCCGATTGCCACATGCCGCTCACAAAATCCGCGGATGCCGGAAACATCGCGGGCTCGATCCATTCGCACCAGTTTCCCGCGGCGAATACCGCGCTGCCCACGGCCAATCACGATGCTTCGCAACTCGCCGCAACGGAAGATTTTCTCACCAAGGGCGCGGTGAGCGTGGACATCTTCGCGATTTCGCCGGAGAAAAGCGCGGTGAAAGTTGCGGGCGCGGAGCAATCCGCGCCGGTTGCCGCTGCTACAACGCCAGGACTGCAAACAACCTTTGCCGTCGGCGAGGAAGCGGAATCCTCGATTCCCGTGAATTCATCGCCCGACTCCGCGACTCCCGTCGCCCTGCTTACTGCGCCGCTGAATCGTACCGGCGCCGCGGTGCGCCGCGGCGGCACATACCGCGTGGACGTGGTGGTGCGCACGCGCAAACTGGGGCACTTCTTTCCCGGTGGCACGGTGGATGCGTTCGATTGTTGGGTGGAGCTGACGGCGACCGACGACAAAGGCCAGAATATTTTCTGGAGCGGCCGCGTGGCGGACGACGGCAAAGGGCCCGTGGACCCCGGCGCGCATTTTTACCGCTCGCTGCAGATTGATGCCCACGGAAACGCCATCAACAAACGCAATGCCTGGGCCACTCGCTCCGTCGTCTATGTGCGCCTGATCCCGCCGGGCGCGGCCGATACGATTCACTACCGCGTGCAGATTCCGCCTAGCGCCGGCGATAAAATCCATCTGCACGCCAAAGTGAACTATCGCAAGTTCACGTGGTTCGACACGCAGTTTTCCTTCGCGGGCCAGCGCGCTCCTGATCAGAAGGACAGCTTGGTCGCGCCCGGCTACGATGACTCGCATTACGTCTTCAACGGCGATCCTGCCAAATTGCCCGGCGGGAGCCAGGGCATTCCGAATCTGCCGATTGTGGTGATGGCGGAAAACGCGGTGGATTTGAGCGTGCTGCCGGCCAGCGCGCCGCAACCTGCGCCAAATGTCGCGCTCAACGGGGACGATTGGACGCGCTGGAATGACTACGGCATCGGACTGTTCCTGCAGGGCGACCTTTCCGGCGCAGCCTTTGCGTTCGGGCGAATCACGCAAATGGCTCCCACGAATTTCGATGGTTGGACGAACGTCGGGCGCGTGCGCCTGCAAGAAGGAAATTTGGCCGCGGCGCAACAAGTGCTGGAGAAAGCGCTGGCGCTGAAGCCTGATCTGGCTCGTGCTAATTTCTTCTATGCGAAAGTACTGCGGCAGCAGGGCCGCTATGACGACGCGATTCCGCACCTGCAGACCGTCCTGGCGCAGTATCCGCGCGACCGCGTGGTTCACGACGATTTAGGCCGGATTTATTTTCTGCAACGCCGCTACCAGGACGCCTTGAAGGAATTCAACGCGACGATTGCCATCGATCCTGAGGATCTCGAGGCCAACTATAATTTGATGCTCACCTATACGGGATTGGGTAAACCCGACGTTGCCTCTCAATTTCAGAAGCGCTATTTGCGTTTCAAAGCCGATGAGTCCGCGCAAACCCTTGTGGGACCCTATGTGCTCACTCATCCCGAAGACAATAACGAGCGGCAACCGATCCACGAACATCTTTCAGCGCCGCTGGCCACGGCAAAGTCCGTGGCGCCGAAATATGCAGTTCTCCCGCACAAGACCAAGGAGTCCGACTGATGCACCGTCACAAGAATGCAGTTCTCTTCACTTCGGTGTGCGTTGCGTTGGCGGTGATCAGCATCGGCTCGATGGACGCGCGCGGAACTGCGCACCGTGACGCCGCGCAGCAAGTGGCCGCAGCCACCGGAGTCCGTTTCGACGATGTGACGCGCGCAGCCGGAATTCACTTCGTGCACAACACCGGCGCATTCGGCAAGAAATGGCTGCCGGAGGCGATGGGACCGGGCGTCGCCTTCCTGGATTACGACAACGACGGCTGGCAGGACATTCTGCTGGTGAACGGCATGGATTGGCCCGGGCACGCGCACAAACATTCGACGCTGGCGCTGTACCACAACAATCACGACGGAACATTCACTGACGTTACGCAAAAAGCCGGCCTGGCCGTCGAGATGTACGGTATGGGCGTGGCCATCGGGGATTACGACAACGACGGCTTCGACGACATTTTCATCACCGCGTTGGGCCAGAATCATCTGTTTCGCAATAACGGCAACGGGACATTTTCCGATGTCACCAAGCGCGCAGGCCTGCAAGGCCCCAGCGAATTCAGCACCAGCGCCGCATGGGTGGATTACGACCGCGACGGGAAACTTGATTTGGTGGTAGCGAATTACGTGCAGTGGTCGCCCGAGACGGACTTGTATTGCGCGTTGGATGGCAAAACGAAATCCTATTGCACGCCAGAAGCCTACAAAGGTGCTTCGGTGCGCCTCTGGCACAATCGCGGCGACGGAACTTTCGAAGATGCCACGCAAAAGGCGGGGTTGTACGATGCCTCGTCAAAGAGCCTCGGCATAGCGATTTTGGACGCCAATCAAGATGGCTGGCCGGACATCTTGGTGAGCAACGATACGCAGCCGAATAAACTGTACATAAATAACGGCAACGGAACTTTTACCGAAAAGGGCGTGGCCGCCGGAATTGGCTACAGTGAAGACGGCATCGCGCGCGCGGGGATGGGCGTGGATGCCGCCGATTACGATCGTTCGGGATATCCCAGTGTGGTCATCAGCAATTTCTCGAATCAAATGCTGTCGTTGTATCACAATGAGCGCAACGGCTTGTTCGTTGATGAAGCCCCGGAATCGGAAGTGGGTCACGCTTCACTGCTCACACTCGGCTTCGGTTGCTTTTTCTTTGATTACGATCTGGATGGCTGGCTCGATCTTTTCGTCGCCAACGGGCACATCGAAGACGCCATTGAGCGCGTGCAACCGCGCGTACGTTACGCGGAACAGCCACACCTGTTCCACAATCTCGGCAACGGTAAATTCGCCGAAGCCACGCAATCCGTCGGCGTTGCGTTTGCGACGCCACGAGTGGCTCGCGGTGCCGCTTACGGCGACATCAATAATGACGGCGCGCCGGACCTGCTGGTCGCGACCAATGGCGGGCCGGCGGTGCTGTTCCGCAACACGGGCGCGACGAACAACAGGCTGCGCATCAAGCTGGTCGGTACGAAATCAAACCGCGACGGAATTGGCGCGACCGTGCGCGTAACCGCGGGCAGCGACGCGCAAACCAAGATGCTGCGCAGCGGGTCGAGCTATCTTTCTTCCAGCGAACTTGTCTTGACTTTCGGTCTCGGCACGCACGCCCAGGTGGATTCTATCGAAATCCAGTGGCCCAGCGGGGCAAAGGAATCCATTTCCAAAGTCAGTCCCAATCAATTCATTACCATTAAAGAGAGTTCGGGGATTGTCTCCTCGCATCCCCTCGCGTTTGCGAAGCCCGCATCGTAAGCCATCATCCGAGCGGTCATGAATTGTTATTCGCCTGCCCGCGCGTAAACCCGAACGATCCGTAGCAATCGCCTCCTCAAAGTTTTCTTCTCCCCATGTGGCCGATGGCCCTAATCTGGCCGAACTTGTTCGAGCTTTCTTACCGTGGATGCCTGCGACGAAGATTGTAATGCTCTCTGAATCGTTATTGTTCCCAACCTCCAAGAAATGCCAAAGCGGCGAAGGGAGTCCTTCCTAAGCGATTGACTTTCAGATGGTTGGTGGACGTGACCGGGATCGAACCGGTGACCCCCTGCTTGCAAAGCCAGGGTAACTTCAATCTAAGTCGTCGCTTTGGTTGCGCTTACCACCTTCGGACCTGCTTAGATTGCTCCAAAATTGCTCCGAACTGCACCAAGCAGCTCTCCCTAAACTGTACAGCGCTCGTTCGCAAGCCTTCAGGGCGTTAGACCGAAGAGCCACTTCTACGCATAGCGCGTTTTCCGGCCAAGTGGGCTCAAGACCCTGAATAGCTCCACACTAGCCGACTTCCCACTACTAACAGCGTGTTGAAAAACTCCTTCGGGTCGTCATTTCGAGGTGCGGTGCGACATGGAATCTCTCTTTTTGATGGCTTTTGGCGAGGAGGAATTCCTTATAGCGTTCGCGATGGCGTGTTCAGAAGCCTTTTTCAACAAACTGCTAATCGCGGTAAGCCAGCATCAGATCACTTCCGGTTATCGTTCTGTCCAGAATGCCATTCAACCGGCCGGAATAAATTCCTAGCCACTGCGGGTCAGCGATCTTGTAGCAGTCTCTTAGCTAATCTGCTTTCTTT
>Ga0209248_10000503_pt1 | contig 12366 bp, 12 predicted proteins | sample BogFormECP04_OM1_FD_188241 | JGI IMG/M metagenome (GOLD analysis project Ga0209248, IMG submission 188241) | Bog forest soil microbial communities from Calvert Island, British Columbia, Canada - ECP04_OM1 (SPAdes) (version 2) | ecosystem: Environmental > Aquatic > Freshwater > Wetlands > Bog ... | reverse complement strand
GACACCGGCACCAGTGAGCGCGCCGGCACCCAACGCCGGCGGCCCGCCGATGCCCGCTGACTTCGGTGGTGGCCAGTGAGGCGCGCGACGAGCGGGGCACCCGCGAGGAGCAAGCCGAACCGACAGCCAGTGACTAGGTTGACGCGGCTGGTCCGCCGCCGGGTCTGGCAGGCGCTGGTGCTGCTGCTGGCCACGGTGGTGCTGAGTTCGTGTGGATGGCGCGGAATCTCCAACGTGGAGATTCCGGGCGGTCCGGGCAGTGGCTCGGGGTCTTACACCGTCTACGTGCAGGTTCCGGACACCTTGGCGATCAACGGCAACAGCAAGGTGATGGTTGCCGACGTCTTCGTCGGCTCGATCCGTGCCATCAATTTGAAGAACTGGGTGGCCACCCTGACGCTGGGCCTGAGCAAGAGCGTCAAGCTACCGAAAAACGCCACCGCCAAGATTGGCCAGACCAGTCTGCTGGGCTCTCAGCACGTGGAGCTGGCCGCACCGCCAAACCCGTCGGCGGAGCTGCTCAAGGATGGCGACACCATTCCGCTGAAGAATTCGTCCGCGTATCCCACGACTGAGCAAACCCTGGCCAGTCTGTCCATGATCTTGCACGGTGGCGGCATCCCGAACCTGGAAGTGCTGCAGAACGAGATCTACAACATCTTCAACGGGCGAGGGGACCAGATCCGATCCTTCCTCGGCAAGCTGGACACCTTCACCACCCGGCTCAACGAGCAGCGCGATGACATCACCCACGCGATTGATTCCACCAACCGGCTGTTGGTCTATGTGGGTGGCCGCGCGGATGTTCTGGATCGGGTGCTGACGGACATCCCGCCGCTGATCAAACATTTTGCCGACACCAAAGACCTGCTCCTCAATGCCCTCCATGCGGTGGGACGGCTCGCCCAGGTCTCCAACCAGTACTTTTCGGAAGCACGCGGGCCCCTCCACACCGACTTGCAGTTGCTGCAATGCCCGTTGAGGGAGCTCGGCCGGGCATCACCGGATCTGATCGGCGCGCTGAAGTTGATCTTCACCCAGCCGTACGACATAGAGACCATTCCGAAGATATTCCGCGGCGACTACCAGAACCTATCGCTGACGCTGGACGTGACCTACAGTGCCGTTGACAACGCGTTCCTGACTGGTACCGGATTCTCCGGAGCGCTGCGCGCGCTCGAGCAGTCGTTTGGGCGCGATCCCGAGACGATGATCCCCGACGTCCGCTACACGCCGAACCCGAATGACGCGCCGGGCGGGCCGCTGGTGGAAAGGGCGGACAGAGGACAATGCTGACTCCCTTCATCAGACGCCAACTGGTCCTGTTCGGCATCTTGACGGTGGTCTCGCTGCTGGTGCTGGGTGTGTACTACCTGCAGATTCCAAGCCTGGTGGGTATCGGTCAGTACACGCTCAAGGCCGAGCTGCCCGCATCGGGCGGCCTGTATCCAACGGCCAACGTCACCTATCGCGGCGTCACCATCGGCAAGGTCACCGACGTCGAGCCGACCGAACAGGGCGTCGAAGCGACGATGAGTATCGACAGTCACTACAAAATCCCGATCGATGTGACGGCGAACGTGCACTCGGTGTCAGCGGTCGGTGAGCAGTATCTGGACTTGGTGCCGGCCGGGAACCCCGGCAAGTTCTTATCGTCCGGACAAACCATTACCAAGGGCACGGTGCCCAGCGAGATCGGGCCGGCGCTGGACACCGCTAACCGAGGCCTTGAGGCGTTGCCCAAGGACAAGATCGGCTCGCTGCTTGACGAGACTGCGCAATCCGTCGGCGGGTTGGGTCCCGCCCTGCAACGGCTGGTCGACTCCACTCAGGCGATCGTCGGCGATTTCAAGACCAACGTCACCGACATCAACGACATCATCCAGCACTCTGGACCGATCTTGGACAGCCAAGTCAATTCGGGTAGTGCGATTGAGCGCTGGGCGCACAACCTGAATATCCTGGCCGCGCAGACCGCGCAACGGGACCATAATGTGAGAAGCGTTCTGACCCAAGGGGCGCCGACCGCCGATCAGGTCGCCGCCTTTTTCAGCGACACTCGGGATTCGCTGCCGCAGACGCTGGCGAATCTCGAGATCGTGTTCGACCTGCTCAAGCGCTACCACACCAACGTGGAGCAAGTGCTGGTGTTCCTGCCGCAGGGCACTGCGATCGCGCAGACGGTGTCCGCGCCGTTCCCGAACCAGGCCGCACTCGACTTGGCGTTGTCGATCAACCAGCCGCCGCCGTGTCTGACCGGCTTCATTCCGGCATCGGAGTGGCGCTCTGAGGCCGACACCAGCCTGCAGCCGTTGCCGTCCGGCACGTACTGCAAGATTCCGATGGACACGCCGGCCAACAGTGTGCGCGGATCGCGAAATATTCCGTGTGTCGATGTCCCAGGCAAGCGGGCGGCCTCGCCACGGGAGTGCCGCGACCCCAAACCGTACGTTCCGGCGGGAACCAACCCCTGGTTCGGCGACCCGAACCAACTCCTGACCTGCCCGGCGCCTTCAGCGCGCTGCGATCAGTCGGTGCGGCCAGGATTGGTGATCCCGGCGCCGTCAGTCGACAACGGCCTGAACCCGGCACCCTCGGACCGAGTGGCAGGGACGCCCCCGCCGACCAGCGATCCCTTGTCCCGGCCCGGATCCGGTACCGTGCAGTGCAACGGACAACAGCCCAACCCGTGTGTCTACACTCCGAACGGACCTCCCTCCGCGGTATACAGTCCCCAGAGCGGCGAACTGGTAGGGCCCGACGGAGTCAAATACTCCGTCGAAAACTCGACCAAAACAGGAGACGACGGATGGAAGGAGATGCTGGCGCCAGCCGGCTGAACCCCACCGACGCGGACGATTCGTTGCGCACCGAGGCGAAGGCCGAGGATTCGCCAGAATCCGAGGTCGGAACCGAGCAGGCCAGCACCGAGGCGAAGGCCGAGGATTCGCCAGAATCCGAGGTCGGAACCGAGCTTGCCGGCACTGAGGCGAAGGCCGAGGATTCGCCAGAATCCGAGGTCGGAACCGAGCTTGCCGGCACTGAGGTGACGGCCGAGGTTTCGTCAGAATCCGAGGTCGGAACCGAGCTTGCCGGCACTGAGGTGACGGCCGAGGATTCGCCAGAGCCCGAGGACGAAGCCGAGGCATCCGAGACGGCCGTCGAGCGCGGTCGATCGCGCCTGGGTCGCGGGTGGCTGGTCGGTATCGCTGCGGCGCTCCTCTTGATCGCCGGCGGCATCGGGGCCGGCGGTTACTTTGCGCTGCGCTACCACCAGGAGAGCCAAGCCACTGCGCGCAACGACGCGGCGGCGCTCAGGGTGGCTATTGATTGTGTTGCGGCGACGCAGGCGCCAGACACCAACGCGATGGTCGCCAGTGAACAGAAGATCATCGACTGTGGCACAGATGCTTACCGCAGCCAAGCTGTCCTGTACTCCAGCATCCTTGTTCAGGCTTACCAGGCTGCGAACGTACACATTCAGGTGTCTGATGTGCGGGGAGCGGTGGAGCGCAACAACAACGACGGCACAGTCGACGTGCTCGTCGCAATGCGCGTCGCGGTATCCGGCGATCAGACGAAAAACGAAACCGGCTACCGCCTGCGGGTGAAAATGGCAGTCGCCGAAGGCCAATACAGGATTGCCAAACTCGACCAGGTGACGAAGTGACGGTGGTGGTCGAGGAGATTCAGGCCACCCCGGTCATCCAGAAGTCATCGCAGAATAGCTTGGCGCCATGGCATATTCGCATCGGCGCGTTCGCCGTTGACGTCCTGCCCGGAATGGCGGTGGCAATCACGATGGCACTGGTCTCGTTGACCGTGCCGGCGCGCGGCGTGTGGTGGTGGTTGTGCATTTCCGTCATCGGGGTCACCATCCTCCTGATTCTGGTCAACCGGCTGCTGCTGCCGACCACCCTCGGTTGGAGTTTGGGACGCGCACTTTGTGGAATCGCGGTGCTACGGCGAGATGGCGCAGCCGCCGGGGCATGGGGGCTGCTGCTCAGGGACCTGGCGCACCTTCTTGACACCGCGTCGGTAATGGTGGGATGGCTGTGGCCACTCTGGGATCCGCGCCACCGCACTTTCGCCGACATACTTCTGCGCACCGAAGTGCAACGCATCGAACCGGACGAGCGGCTCCGCAACATACGGCGGTGGACCGCAGTGGCGGTGCTGACCGCGGCGGCACTGTGCCTGGGAGGTGCCGCCGTGAGTTATGCCGCTGTGTACTCCCGTGATCGGGCGAGCGATGAAACTCGCGCACAGATTGCGGCGCAGGGGCCGAAGATCGTCGCACAGATGCTGACGTACGACCCTAAATCCTTGCGTGACGACTTCGCGCGAGCCCAGTCGCTGGCTACCGACAAATATCGGGGCCAGTTGAAAGCCCAGCAGGACGTGGTGAAGAAGGGGAACCCGGTCATCAACGAGTACTGGGTGACCGACGGCTCGATCCAATCGGCGACGCCGGATCGGGCGACGATGCTGTTGTTCATGCAGGGTCGGCGCGGTGCGGCGCCCGGCGAACGCTACATCAGCGCGACGGTTCGGGTGAGTTTCGTCAAAGACGGTAACAACCATTGGCGCGTTGACGATCTCACCGTACTGACCAAACCCAAGCCGCCCGGGAACGGAAAATGAGTCCCCGGCGCAAGTTTCAACCCGGCGAGGAACCACTGCTCGTGGCGCACCCTGTCCAGGCGGGCCGAGCGTGGGGGTTACCGCTCGCTACCGCGGTCGCCGGGTTGCTGATGGCGGCGGCGATCACGGCCTGCACCCTGATGCTCATCTCTAATCAATCCCATGAGCGCACCGCGTCGAAGGAACGTGAGGTACTCAGCTACGTGACAGGCTTCATGGCAGAGTTCACCTCCATTGATCCCTATCACGCCAATGATTACGTGACGCGGGTATTGGCCCAAGCGACCGGCGATTTCGCCACGCAGTACCACGATAAGGCGAACGAGATTCTCCTCCAGGTCGCCAGAGCCGAACCCGCCACCGGCACCGTCCTGGGCGCCGGCGTGGAACGGTGGAATGAGGATGGCAGCGCCAATGTGATGGTGGCCACCGATGTCACTTCGAAGTCATCGGAACAGGTAATCGAGAACACGAATCGTTGGACGGCAACCGTTACGCAGGAAGGGAATCAGTGGAAGATCAGCAACCTGCTGCAGGTGATCTGACCGCCGACGCGGCCTCAGCGGCCACCACAGTCACAGAATCTGACGAAGTTGCTCGCGGCGAGATCGACGGTGCGGCAGCAGAACAGGCAGACGACGACGCTGAGGCCGACGACGAAGCCGCTGAGGTCACGACGCCCGACGAAGACGGTGGCGCCCGCGCCAGACGACCGGCAGGTAGGCGGCTCGCCATCGTGGTCGCAGTAGCAGCTCTGCTATTTGTCGGATCTGCGGCCTTCGCGGGTGCGTCCCTGCAGCCATACCTGGCGGATCGCGCCACCGCCGCAACCAAATTGAAAGTGGCGCGCGCCGCAGCCAACGCGATCACCACGCTGTGGACCTACACACCGGACAACATGGACAGCCTCGCTGATCGCGCGGCGACCTACCTAAGCGGCGATTTCGGAGCCCAGTACCGCAAATTCGTGGACGCGATCGTGGCCCCCAACAAACAGGCCAAAATCACCAACAGCACCGAGGTCACCGGTGCAGCCGTCGAGTCGCTGGATGATCCGAACGCTGTCGTCATGGTCTACACCAACACCACGTCCACCACCCCACTGACCAAGAACATCCCGTCGCTGAAATACCTCTCCTACCGGCTGTTCATGAAGCGTACGAACGGCCGCTGGCTGGTGACCAGGATGACGACCGTTACCTCGCTGGACTTAACGCCGCACTTGTAGCGAGATCAGGCGGAGACGAACCCCGAGGCTGCTCCGAAAGGCAGTGCACCCCATGGCCGTTACTTCGCCGGTATCCGAGCGCTTTTTGATCACAGCGTTGTTGTTGCTGACCTTTGCCACCGGGTTGGCCGACGCGATCAGCATCCTGGGGCTTGGCCATGTATTCGTCGCCAATATGACCGGCAACGTGATATTCCTCGGCTTCTGGCTTGCCCCTAAGACCAACATTGACCTCACCGCGGTCGTAGTGGCCCTCCCTACCTTCGTCAGCGCCACCATCCTCGGCGGCAGATTGATGCGCTACTTCGGAGAGCGGACGCGACGGTGGCTCACCATGGCGTTGGGGTTAGAGATCGCGGCGTTGGTGATGTTGTCGATCCTGGCCGGCACGGGTGTGCTTCGCTATCACGACAACACCAAGCTCATCCTGATCGGTGGCCTCGCAGTGGCGTTCGGTCTGCAGCATTCCACTGCTCGCCAGTTCGGGATCCCAGAGCTCACCACCACAGTGTTGACGTCGACCATCGTCGGCCTCGGTGTGGACAGCCGACTGGCCGGTGGAACCGGCGCCCGCGAAAAGCTGCGGATCAGCGTTGTTCTCACAATGTGTGGCGGTGCCATCGTCGGCGCGACGATGTCGCGATTCGTCGTGGCCCCGGTGTTCGCGCTCGCAGCGGCCGTGGTTACGCTGAGTCTGCTGATCTTCCGCTTCGGGCCGACCGATAGCAAAAGCCTTGCGGCTCTGACTAGTTGACGGCTAGTTGAACGCCAGCCAGCTGGGCAGCGCCCGCTCATGCGAGTCGCACAGCACCTGCCGGGTGTCACATGATCCCCTTGGAGATCCGGCACCGGCCCACATACCCCCGGTGTCGCGGCGCAGCACAATCGCCGACGAACCGCCACCATCGAGCAGGACCGCCGTATCGCTGCCCAAGCCGCGGAACAGGTCCTGCATGTTGTCCGGGGTGTAGTTGCCGCCCTCGAAGATGTACATCTCGTCCTTCTGCTTCGCGTAGGCGAGGGCCGTTCGCGCCGCGCTTGGACCGCCGTCGTGGAGCTGGCCGGTGTTGCCGGGGGCCAATAGACCGATCCCGGACACTGCGACGAACCGTTCATTTTTGTTCAGCAAGTCCTCGATCACCGGAGTGGCGGCGTCGTAGTCGTTCTTGCCCCTGGGCCACACCACATACGGCGCACCACCCGACGGGAGGATCATCGTCGTCAACGAAGACCAGCTCTCACCTCCACCCGAAAGGGCTTGCTTGCCGGGGTAGGCGTCGGTGCCGGTGACCCTCTGGTTGGCGCGGCCCTGGCCATGGGTGTTGTCCACAAAGGCGCCCAGCGGTGAACTGCAGGCGGTGGTCCGCCACGAGCCGCTCTTCTGTGGGCGTACGTCGAAGAAGTTGGCGTTGATCGCGATTGTCGGTTCCCCCATCCGCTGCCACGCCTGCAGCGGCTGGTAGAGCTCAGATGCCTGCAACAGTCCCTCGCTGGTGCGCGCCCCAGGATTGCGCTCGCAGCGCGCCTGGTCACCTTGGTGGCTGTCCACCAGTAGACGCGGCGAAAGACGCCCCGCCGCATTCTTGATGATCATCAGATGGCCGCCGTTGTCGCCCTCATACCAGCCGCCGGCCCCGTTGAGCATCGGCGCGGGGTGGCCGGCGCCGAAGTTGTAGACCAGGTACGAGCCCTTGGTGGTGCTGATGGCGCTCTCGAGCATCTCGCGGCCGTCAGCGGCGTGAGCGACAGGTTGTCCCGTGGTGATCGCCAGCGTCGCACACGCAACCACGGCAGAGAGCCAGGCCGCCAGGCGGCGCAAGCCGGCACTTGGTGTCAGCACGGTAGCCCTTCCGGCCCTGATGTCAACGCAACATATACATCATCAGTCACGCACGCCACACTGTCAACTTTAGTCACAACCGAGTGACGCTTAGAACGCGCCGGAATTACGTTTGCTCGCTTGGACTTTCGGGCTGCGACTCGGTCGAGCCGTCCTGCTTACCTGTGCGTGCTTGATGTTGCGCTTGGTGTGCCCCGGCGATCGCAATCTCGACGGCCCCCGGTATCCGGTGGAATCCGCTGCGGTCGTAGATCTTCGTGATGATGCCGCCCACCAGCAAGCCAATGACCAGGCCGATCGACGTCATCAACAACGCCTGGGATAAACCGGCCTCCCGGTCACCGTTGAGATAGAGCAGCGACCGCACGCCCAGGAACACCTGATGCATCGGTTCGAACTCTGCCAGCCAGCGAAAGAACGGCGGTACCGCCTCCAGCGGCACCGTGGCACCCGCCGACGGCAAGCCGAGAATCACGAAAACCAACATGCTGAACAGCAATCCCATCGAGCCCAGCACCGCGATCAGCGAGCTGGACGTGACACCCACCGCGATGATCGCGAATACCCCATACGCCCACAACTGCCAACCGAGCGCAATGGGCATGCCGAGCCCATGGGCTATTGCCAGGTAGACCGCCGACGTCAGCAACGCCAACACCACCATCAATCCCCACTTGATCAACAAGGTGCGGAAGCGCGAGATATTGGCCTGCGCGGCGAAGCGATACACCGGGCCCCATTCGGCCGGTACATAACCGAGCAATGAGTCCACCAGTGTGCTGACCACGATGCTGCCGGTAAAGCCGGCCAGCAACAGCAACAGCGCGTAGTAAAACGCAGACAGGCCGTTGCCGGTGCCGTTAGGTAGCGGGTTGTATACGGTCGACTTGATATCGATCGGATTGGCCAGCCCCAACTGCGACGCCCCGGTCAACGGTGCCCCACCGGTCTGAGCAGCGACCTCCGTCGAAAGATACTGGCCCACTTTGGTATTAGCGACGGCCATGGCCTGGTTGAGGGTCAGCCCGGCGATACTAGAGCCCAACGTGCCGGCTCGCTGGTTTGTGGAGATCGTGATCGAGGGCCGGTCCGCACGGTCGGCCGTGACCGCGCTTGCACCGAACTCGCGCAGATTCGACGAGAAGGTCGGCGGAATCACCACCTCGCCGTACACCTGGGCCCTGTCCAGCAGCTGCTTGGCCTCGTCGTGGGAAACCACCCGGACGTCGAACTTGTTCTTGTCCAACGCGGAGACCAGGCCGTCGACAATCTTTGTGCCCGTGGTCCCCGCATCCTCGTTCACCACGGCGATCGGGAAATGCCGCAGGTTGGTCGCGGGATTCAAGATGCCGCCCAGGTACAGCGCGCACAGCGCCGACATCAGGGCCAACGTGACGACGATCGGCAGCGTCCAGAACTGCACGGTCCGCAGCGCTCGCACGTCGTGCTTAGGGTTCGGCGCCGCGTGTCGCGGCTGCGCTTTGGACATGCCGGCTCCTGTCTGTCGTGCCAACCTTATGTGGTCCTAGCCGCCCAGTTTGGCGTGCATCTCCCAGATCAGGAGTTCCGACGGGTCGTCCGCCGTCACCCGCCGGCCGTCGGCGTCGGTGAACCGGACCGCGTCACCTTGGTCGAGCTCACCAATGCTTTCCACGGTGATCCGGCCGCGCGGGACGAATAGATGCAGGTAGGGCGCCGGCGGCAAGGTGACCGCGGCACCGGGGTTCAACCTCGTGCCGTGCAACGTGGCACTGTGGTTGTGCAGGGTGATGGCCGCGTCATGCCCGGGTATACCCGAGGCGATGGTCACCAGGTTGCCGCTCAAAAGTCTGTCGTCAATCTCGTGTTGTTGATAGCTCGGGGTGATGGCGGTCTCGTCGGGGAGCACCCACATTTGCACGAAATGTACTGGTTCGGTTAGCGAATCGTTCTTCTCCGAATGCAGGATCCCGCTGCCCGCCGACATCCGTTGGGCCAGTCCGGGGTAGACCACTCCACGATTACCCGTGGAATCCTGGTGCGTCAGTTCGCCCTGCAGTACCCAGGTGACGATCTCCATGTCCCGGTGTGGGTGGGTGTCGAATCCGCTTGCAGGCTCGACGGAGTCGTCATTGTTCACCAGCAGCAGCCCGTGGTGGGTGTTGCCCGGGTCGTAGTGGTCGCCGAACGAGAAGGAATGTCGGGACTTGAGCCAGGATGTGGTGGTGACGGCACGGTCGGCCGCGCGCCGAATCTCCACGTTGGCGGGCACGTGCTCAGCTTAATCGGGAGCGCACTCAGGCCACCCCGGCGGTGAGCAGCCCCTGCGCGTGCCGCAGCGCGGCATCAAGTGCGGCCAGCGTCAGCCCGGCTGAACGGCCCAGGTGGATCTCGATTTGGTATTCCGGCTCGCCGTCCTGGCCGAAAATCGGAAGAACGACGAATTCCGTTGATGCGAGCTCTGTTTCGAGCGCATCAGTGACTGATTGCAGTGTCACTATGGTCATCAGGGTGGTGAGCTGGCGGGTCACCTGCGCAGTTGGCTCCAGCGACGCCAGCAGACTGGTCAGCCGATGGTGTAGCGATTGGTGGGTATCGTCGAATCGCCATGCGCCATAGCCGCGGGCGCGGATATCACGGAGCACCCGCTGATGATCGGCGATTTCGGACCGGGTCAACCGGGGCATGACCCGGTGCAGCCAGGCGTCGATGAAATCGTCATCCCGCCAGGCCATCGCCACCAACCCGAACGGCGGGCCGATAGGGAAGTGCTGGCCGACGGCGTGGTCGCCCTCGGTGCCGTGCCCGAAGGTGTCGACAGTGGTCAAGTGCCGCCCGCCGATCTTCGACATCGAACAACCGGCGCCGAGGGCGTCATGCAGGAATCGCAGCGCGGCACGCCCGCGGTCCAGCAGCGGGAATTGCATCCGCAAGCCGTGCACCAGTGCGAACAAGCCGCTGCCCAGCCCGTATCGGCGGTCTTCGCGGCGGGCCACCCACGCGCGGCGTTCCAGCTCGGCGAGCACCAGAGCACAGGTCGAAGTGCTGATCCCGCACATCTTCGCGAGCTCGACCGAGGTCTGCCCGTCTGGTGAATCCGCCAATGCGGCAAGTACATCCATCACCCGGCTGGTGGGCGGCGACTTGGCGGTTGACGTACCTATGACTTGCTCCTTACCATCCGCCCTAAATATAGCAACGATCTTCCTAATATTAGGAGAGATATTTCGTGTTCAAGGTGGGAGTTTGGGGTCCGGGTTCCATGGGTGTGATCGCGCTGCGCGGGGTGATTGACCACCCGCAGCTGGAGCTCGTCGATGTCGTCGTGCACAGCGATGCCAAAGCGGGTCGCGATGCCGGAGAGCTGTGTGGAATCGCGCCGGTCGGGGTGGTTGCCACCCAAGACCCAGCGCCCATGCTCGCCGGCGATGCCGACCTGGTGGTCTATGCCGCCGGCGCCAATCTGCGGCCGCTAGAGGCCGTCGAGGACATGGTGTCGATCCTGCGGGCCGGCAAGAACCTGGTGTCGTGTTCGGTGGTCCCTTTGGTGTTCCCAGCTGCCCCAGGACCGGAACACGCGGCCTTCACCGAACCCCTGCGGCGGGCCGCACTGGATGGCGGTGTGTCGTTCTTTACCACCGGCATCGATTCCGGCTTTGCCAATGATGTTTTGCCGCTGGTCCTTTCGGGTGTCTCCCGGGTTATCGAATCGGTACGGGTGACAGAGATGTTCAATTACGCCACTTACCCGGACAAGGCCGCCGTGTATGAGATCCTCGGATTCGGCAAGCCACCCGAATTCACGGCGTTCGCGGCCACGCCCGGGGTTTTCACCTTCGGCTGGGGCCCGGTGCTGCACCAGCTCGCCGCCGGCCTGGGAACCAAGATCGACCACATCGACGAGAGTGTCGAACGGATCCCGGCCACGGAGTCCTTCGACACGCCCACCGGCCACATCGCTGCCGGGGCGATCGGGGCGATGCGCTCGACGCTGACCGGGTACGTTGGCGAAAAAGCGACGCTCGTCGTCGACCACGTGACGCGGATGCGCGACGATATCGCTCCGGACTGGCCGCAGCCGCACATCAGTATTCCGCCGAAGGACCTGGGCTATGGGTTGGCATCCGGCCGCGGTCTGTACCGCGTCGAGATTGAGGGCTCCCCGAGCATGCGCTGCGAATTCGAGATGGCCGACGACCATGACCATGATCTGGGTGCACGCATGGCCGGCGCGTCGCGCATGGTCAACGCCATCCCAGCGGTGATCGCGGCGCCGCCCGGCATCCGGACCACCCTGGACCTACCGCTTGTGACGGGCAACGGGCTCTTCGCACCAAATCACCTAGTCGCCACCTAACCGAAAGGACCCTCGACCACATGGGACGGGTAGCCGGAAAAGTTGCACTCATCAGCGGCGGCGCCGGCGGAATGGGCGCCGAAGATGCGCGCCTGCTAGTCGAGGAGGGCGCCAAGGTGGTGATCGGCGACATTCTCGACGACCAGGGCAAGGCCCTGGCCGAGGAGATCGGCGACTCCGCGCGCTACGTGCATCTCGACGTCACCCAGCCAGACCAGTGGGACGCCGCGGTCGCGACCGCCGTCGGCGAGTTCGGGAAGCTCAACGTGCTGGTCAACAACGCCGGAACCGTTGCGCTCGGGCAACTGAAGAATTTCG
>Ga0209248_10000502_pt1 | contig 12381 bp, 9 predicted proteins | sample BogFormECP04_OM1_FD_188241 | JGI IMG/M metagenome (GOLD analysis project Ga0209248, IMG submission 188241) | Bog forest soil microbial communities from Calvert Island, British Columbia, Canada - ECP04_OM1 (SPAdes) (version 2) | ecosystem: Environmental > Aquatic > Freshwater > Wetlands > Bog ... | reverse complement strand
CCGTGGGAAGCGATCCCGTGCTGAATCAGGATCGCGTGGTCTGCATCTTTGCCGGGATACCGGTAGCTGAACGTCTCGTTGAGTACGTGTTCTTCTCGCTTCATGAGGGTCAGCTTGAACTATTTCTCGCCAGCTGTCAATAAAATAGTTGCGAGGCGGTATCGTGCTGTCATGGCGACAGATGCCGTGCAGACCGCCGAGACCCGCGGCCGGCCCCGTATACGAGACGACGACGAGATCCTGCGGGCCGCGTTACACGCTTTCGCTGAGCACGGCTACGACGGAATGTCGCTGCGCACGCTCAACGCCGAGATGGGACTCAGCCGCGGCACCATCAACCAGAGGTTCGGTTCAAAAGAGCAGCTCTGGTACGCCGCGGTCGATCATGAGTTCCGCCACCTGATCGACGATCTCAACACCGAGCTGCAACGACGACCGCCTCCCGACGACGATCTGTCGCGGGTACGCGAGGGCATTCGCGCCTTCCTGATCGCCTCGGTCCGCCGCCCGGAACTCGTCAGGTTGATGAACCAGGAAGGCCTGTATTCGACCAGCCGGCTGGACTACATCATGACCTCGTTCACCCTGCCGACGCTGACTCCGGTATGGCAGGGCTTGAACCGGCTCGCCGACGCCGGCGTGGTCCGACGCGTGCCTGCCCGAACGTTGCTGTTCCTCATCGCCCACGGGGCCGCCGCGCCGTTCACCTTGGGCCCACTCTCGGATCGATTCGACCCCGTTGACGGACCACTGGACCCCGTCGACCACATCGAGCTGGCCACCGACATCATCGTCTCCGGGCTCCGCACCGCCTAGCCGTGTTGATGCCATCAACACATTTCGCGTATCCGCAGGTCGATTCGCGTACTTTCGGGTCGTTTCGCGCGCTGATTTTCAGCATTTCTGCAGTTCACAGCGTCTTACGCGCCTGATTCGATTCCCGGCAGCTCCACAACAGAAACACTGGTCAGACCCGGAAGCTCTGGCCAGTTTTCTTTTTTCATCGGCATCTCATCGACATTGATTCTCCACGCTCGCCTTATGGCGTTGCTTCGGGCTGGTACGCGCACCCGACCTGCCAAGCGCTGACCTTGCAACCGCCTAGGGTGGCCGGCGATGTCGGCGTGGCGGGGTAGCGACCCGGCCTGATTCCCGCGTTGGTCTGCCGGCGCTCGGGGGAATCTCAGTCCCCGGCTGTCTCAGTACCAGCCGACTAGATGCCCGTTTGCTCACCTCAAGGTCGGTTTCGGTGCCCACGCTAGCCGGTTTGGGCTATGCGCCGGCTATTGAAATCCGCGGCTGCATCCACAGCAGATGCCAAACGTCGAGCAGCCTACGCCCGCAAGCGCTGCCCTCGCTTGTATCCCGTGGTGCCCCGGCGCGATCTTGAAGCGGCAAGGGCAGCGGTGTCGGCGTGGAGTTGCTCGAGATGTTGGCCGCGATGGTAATCAGCGCGAGGGTGGCGAATCCACGGGCCAACGACTAGCCCGCCCTGCAAGCCCGCGGACATCATCATCATCGGTCTATTGCGGCGGAGTAGCGGGCGGAGGGTAGACGCCCCGCAGAATCCAGGGGTACCAGTTGATGCCGAACTCGAGTTCGTCGCTGGCGTCGTAGTCGGGGGTGGGATCGGGCGGAAGGTTCCCCCCTGGGCTTAGTCCGGCGGCCAGGGGCGACGGCGAACCTCCCGGGCTGTTTGGACCTGGTTGCGGGGGCTGGCCGTAGACCGCCACCACGACGGTGCGATCCGGGCTGTTTTCCGACCACACACCCATCTGAGAGTTGGCACAATTCGACATGATGGCCATGTAGGCGGGGTTGTAGTACCACCTGTTGATCAAGTCGTTGCCGCTGATCGCAATGGATTGATTTATTGCGATTGTTTCGGCAACCTGACCGCGGAAGCCGGCTGCATTGGCGCGGTCCTGTGGGGTTGAGCCGTCGGAGCCGGTGTCGGCGTCGAGGTTGCGGTTGGTCAGCACGTCGTGGGTGTGGCGCTGCGCGGCGAGCTGCAACTGCTTGTTGATTCTGACGTCGTTGGTGCAACCTGCCTGATGCTGCACGGTGTAAACGTTGGCGACGACGCCGTCGTTGAGCCGTTTGTTGTTTGGAATCAGAGTGTTGTTGTCACCATCGGCGTGTGCGGCAGGACCGCACAGCATGGCGCTGGCGGCGACCACCAAAGCGGGCAGAGTCAGCGGCTGATACGGCATATCGTTTCCTCTTTTGCTACTGCCGGGAGGCGGTGGCCGGTGGTGGACTGCCGAAGCCTGTTCGACCGACTACTGCCTTGGCTTCAGCGCTGCTTCGGGCGATTCGAATCAGTCAGATATATTACGCATTTCCGTTGGGCCTGGACGCCGTTTTGCTCAACCCGCTATCGCGCTCATTGCCTCGGCAGGCGGCTAGCAGGAGACCTCGATCGCGAAGGTGCTAGTGGTCCTCGCGCTGGGGTTCTCAGCGTCGAATCCGTCGGCGGTTCCGCGGAAGACGTACGTCCTACCCGTCATACTCACGTCGGCTTTTCCCTCAAGACCGCTCATGTATCTCCCGGTGAAACCGCCCATATCGTTGATGCTGATGGTTTTGGCCTCGAGCCCAGTTTCATTGGAGACCAGAGCTGTGACGCCTGCGGCCGCGTTACCGGCAGTGATCGTCGTCAGCGACCTGATCGGCATACATTTCACCGCGTTCACTGCCGGGAGAGCCCTGTCGTTGATGGTCACCCTGGCGGTTCCTGCCGATATTTCGCCGGGCGGTGCTGACGCGGTTGGCGATGAGCACGCTGCAGCTCCCGCCGCGACCAGAACGGCAGCCGCTGCGTTGAAGAACTTTTTTTGCATGAGCCCACCCCCGGCCAGGTCTGCCATCGCGTCCGCTAGAGAAATGTAGCTGCCGCCGGGCTCGTCGGTGTTGAATCGCGCAATCAAAAGCGGTCTCCGCGCCCGCCGCGCTGCGCGCACGGATTCAGCGAGGCGAGGAGCAGGTTGCGCAGCAGGCATCTGCTGCCGCCAACAACCTTTCACGGGCCTCGTCCTCGTCAGAGGGCCAGTCGGCGCCCCACGAACGGGGGCGGTGTTCCTCGGAACCAGCGTCCACGAGAGCACACTATGACCTTCCTGGTGGCACGGCGATCCCTTTGTCGCGACTTGCGGTCGGCACCTTGCTCGAAGCTCTCCAGCGCGTCGGCAATGGCTCCGTAGTAGGACGCGACCCGCTGCTGACGAGCACCCACCCGGTCTCACCGGACCCGTCAGCAACGTGCTTAAACACGCTAAAGATCTAATTCGATATATAGATAAATGTTTTGCTGTTGTAAGTCGATCGGCGGACGCGCGTCATTCATGTGTTCTGCCCCCAGCCGCTGTCGCCCTAAGTTTGAGACGGGTCGTCGGGCTGCCGTCGGTGGGGTGTAATTCGCTGGCCGCGTCAAGCCGGATGCCGAGCCCGTGGAGGGCACCGCACGCTCAGTTTGAGGGCGATACGAGCCAGCAATCACGCCCACTAATGCGGAGAACGCATGCGTCGTCGTAGCGAAAAGCGCTGGTCATGTCGTTTGACGGCGCCGCCGCGATCGCGCGGTTCCCGCACCGGTGCCCGAGGTAGGACGTCGTGTCTCTCGTGCGGTGTTCCGCGCCGTTGTGGCTGCAGCGGTCCTGGAGTTCGTGATGCCGAGTGCCTCTGACCGCCGGCAAATTCTCGATCTTGCTATTTCTCGTATTCAGTTCGATGGATGACCAAGGTGAGCTATAAAAAGCTCCAAAGTATGAATAATTATATTCTTCGACGGGCTGAAAGAACTCTGCATATGCATGGCCAGTAGAGAATGTTGGTGCAAAGTCATATACACCGATTTGTCGCAATTTTCGGATGCAGAACGCGTCAAATTCATTAGATCCCAGCGAACGATTCAGGCGCAAGCTCTTGGCATGATCGAACCAGAATTGATGCTCCAATCCAGCCGCGCCCCGAACGGTTTGAAGCTGGCGGTGCAAGTGCTGCGAGGCGGAACTTCAAGGTAGTTGACGTGCGATGCGACCCAGTCGCCGGTGCCCCAGATGGACTATGGATGCCGGTCTGGCACCAATGATTGCGACATTCGCATTAAATTTGTCGGAACCTCACAGCAAATCGGACACAGTTCAACATCTGTCCACTGATCCGGATTGTCGACAATAAAAGAGATAAGTGGTTGCTCTCGATGAAAGTCGTGGTACCGTCCCGCTGTGCAGTGGGCCACACTGCACGGGCGACGGCGCTCGTTATTAACCGCAACGGGGAGGATTCACCGCTCTAATGTCGGCCGAGGCTAGATACCAACAGGTGCGCTAGTGGTTGCGACGGAAGCACGCCCTGCTCCGCCGGACACCAGTTCGCCGAAGGAGGACAACGAGCTAAAGCCGGAGACCTACACCAAGCCGCTGCGCGAGGTCGGCAGCTTCTTCGCACTGTCCCTGGACATCTTGGTGCAGACGTTCCGTCCACCCTGGGCCTGGCGTGAGTTCATCCATCAGAGCTGGTTTGTGGCTCGGGTGACGATCTTCCCGACGTTCATGGTTTCGATCCCGTTCAACGCGTTCGCCGTCTTCATCATCAACATTCTGCTGGTCGAGATCGGCGCCGCTGACCTGTCCGGTACCGGCGCCGCGCTGGCGTGTGTCGTGTACATCGGCCCGATATCGACGGTGTTAGTCGTCGCCGGTTGCGGCGCTACGGCCATGTGCGCCGAACTGGGATCCCGCACCATCCGCGAAGAAATCGACGCGATGCGAGTGATGGGCATCGACCCGATCCAGCGCCTACTGGTGCCCCGGGTGCTTGCGCTCATGGTCAACGGGTTGTTGCTCAACGCCATCAACACGATCGTGGGTCTGGTTACCAGCTACTTCTTCTCGGTCGGCTTCCAACACGTCAATCCCGGTTCCTACGCGGCCAGCTTGACGTTGCTGGTCGGGGTCACCGAGGTCGTCATCGCCTTCGTCAAGGCGACGCTGTTCGGCGTGATCGCCGGCTTCATCGCCTGCTACAAGGGCATCACCGTGGGCGGCGGCCCGCAAGGTGTCGGTAACGCGGTCAACGAAACAGTGGTCTATACGTTCATGGCGCTGTTCGTGATCAATGTGGTCTTCACGGCAGTCGCGACGAAGGCAACGATATGACCACCGCCCCCAGCGGGCAGCGGCTGCCGCGGCTGACGAATACCGCGCGCGGCCTTGTCGACGGCTGGAACCGGCTGGGCAGTCAGACCGCGTTCTACGTCAGGGCGCTGGGTTTCACGTGGGAAGCCATCATCCGCTACAAGGTGGAGACGCTGCGCCTGATCGCCAACATGAGTCTCGGTGTTGGTGCGCTGGCCGTCATCGGCGGGACCGTGGTAATCGTCACCACCTTGACGATGTCTGTCGGTGGGCTCGTCGCCATCCAGCTGTTCCGATCGTTGTCCGACGTCGGAGTGCAGGCCTTGAGCGGTTTCGCGTCGGCTTACATCAATACGCGTCTCGCAGCGCCGCTGGTCGCCTGTATCGGCCTGGCGGCCACCATCGGTGCTGGTGCCACCGCGCAGTTGGGTGCCATGCGGATCAACGAGGAGATCGACGCGCTCGAGGTGATGGGCATTCGGACAATCACCTATCTGGTCTCCACCCGGGTGGTGGCCGGCGTGGTGGTCACAGTTCCGCTGTGGTGTATGGCTTCGCTGGCCGGCTATATGGCCACCCGGACCCTGGTCATCTTCGCCTACGGCCAGGCCCCCGGCGTTTACGACCACTACTTCCACACGTACCTGCAGCCGACCGACCTCATCTGGTCGATGCTGCAAGTCATCGGGACAGCCACATCGATCATGTTGGTGCACACCTATTACGGCTTCAACGCCTCGGGCGGACCGGCCGGGGTCGGTGAGGCCGTCGGTCGTGCGGTGCGCGCGTCGCTGGTCGTGGCGGTCGCGGTGACGTTGGCGGTCGCGATGGCCGCCTACGGGGTGTCCGGCGACTTCAACCTGTCGGGATAGCGGCGATGAGAAGGAAGCGGCGCGAGGCCGGCCTGCACCCGGGACTGTGGACGGTGATTTTGCTAGCCGTCATCATCGGCGCGTTTGTGCTGACGTTCGGCGCGTTCAACAGAGACTTCAGGCCCTACGCCAGGGTGACCCTCACCTCCGACCGGTCTGGCCTGGTGATGGAACCCGGCGCAAAGGTGAAGTTGCGTGGCGTACAAGTCGGCCGGGTCGCTTCGATTCAGCAGGGCGAGCCAGTCAAGCTTCAGTTGGAGCTGTACCCAGAGCAGCTCAAGTACATCCCCGCCAACGTCGGAGCCGAGATCACCGCCACCACGGCGTTCGGGGCGAAGTATGTCGACCTGCTCACTCCCACCGACCCGAGCCGGCAGCGGCTCAGGGCTGGCGCGGTGGTCGAGTCACGCAACGTGACCACCGAGGTCAACACCGTGTTCCAGAACTTGGTCGGTGTGCTGAACAAGGTCGACGTCGCCAAACTGAACGCGATCCTCACTGCGTTGGCCGACGGGTTCCGCGGCAAGGGGGAGGCCATCGGAGAGTTGACCACGGACCTCAACCAGGTTCTGTTGGCGGTCAATCCCCGCAGTGAGACGATCCGGTCCGATTTCCGTGCGCTGAAGGGCTTCAGCGATACCTATGGCGGGGCCGCGCATGACATCGTGACGGTTCTCGACGCCCTCAGCACGACGAGTACCACCATCAGCAGCGACGCCAAGCAGCTTGACTCGCTGCTGCTCGACGTCACCGGACTGTCCCACAGCGGGGTCAACCTGCTCGGCCCCAACAAAGACAACCTCGTGCACGGCATCAACCTGCTCGAGCCCACCACTCGTCTGCTGATGAAATACAACCCGGAACTCACCTGCCTGCTGGTCGGCGGGAAGAACGTCGTCGATTTCGGCTTTCTCGACGTAGCCGGCGGCCACAACGGATTTTCGGTGATCCTGGATGCCGGTCTACTTCTGGGTGACGACACCTACCGATTCCCCGACAACCTGCCGATCAACGACATCAAGGGTGGTCCCGGTGGTCAGCCTGGCTGTGGATCGTTGCCAGACGTGTCGAAGAACTTTCCGCAGCGCTACCTGGTCACCCATTCCGGGTGGGGCACTGGACTGGACGTGCGGCCGAACCCCGGTATCGGCTTCCCGGGCTACGTCGACTATTTCCCCGTCACCCGCGGAACACCGCGACCGCCCAGCCTCCGTCACCCGGGAGGCCCGGCGCCCGGTCCGGTCCCTGGTACGGATGGATACCAGAGCCAGGCGCCCTACGGTGCGCAGCAATACGCCCCGGACGGAACGCCGCTGTATCCCGGCCTGCCGCCAGCGCCTCCGTCGGGTCGGCCACGAGAAGCCGGACCGCCGCCGGCCGGGTCCGAACCGTTCGTGCCGCCAGTGCCCGACGGACCGCCACCAACCTGCGGAGTCGTCACTGGGCAATGCGTGCCAAGGCCGCCGCCGCCGTATGCCCCAGCACCTTGACGGCGTTTAGTCCTAGAGAAAGGCAGAGATGCGAGAGAATCTGCGAGGCGCGCTGTGGCGCCTCGCCGTCTACGCGGTCGTCTGCGTGCTTGGTGCGTTTGCGCTGATCGCCGTCTTCGCCCAGTTGCGTTTCCAGTCGGAGAAGACCTACACGGCCCAGTTCGCGAATGTGTCGGGACTGGAGGGCGGCAACTTCGTCCGCATCGCCGGCGTCGAGGTCGGCAAGGTCAAAAGCATAGATATCCAGCCCGATTCGACGGTGCTGGTGAAGTTCACCGCCGCCGACAATGTCGTGCTCACCGAGGGCACCAGAGCCGCCATTCGCTTCGCCGACCTGATAGGCGGCCGGTATGTAGCACTGGAAGAGGGCGCCGGGGCAGTCAAAAGACTTCATCCCGGTGAGACCATCCCGCTGAGTAGGACCGAGCCCGCGCTGGACTTGGACGCGCTAATCGGTGGCTTTCGGCCGCTGTTTCGTGCTCTGGATCCCGAGCAGGTGAATAAGCTGACCGGTCAATTGATCGCGGCCTTCCAGGGTCAGGGTGCCACGATCGGCTCGTTTCTCAGCCAGGCCGCGGCCCTGACCAACACCTTGGCCGACCGGGACCAATTGATCGGTCAAGTCATCGTGAACCTGAATTCGGTGCTCGGTTCGCTTGGCGGCCAGAGCGCCCAGCTCGGAAAGGCCGTCGACTCGCTCGCGGAACTCGTCGACGGTTTGAACGCCCGCAAGCAAGACATCAGCGACGGTGTGGCTTACGCCAACGCGGCTGCGGGTTCCATCACGGGCTTGCTGGCGCAGGCGCGGCCGCCACTGAAGAAAGTGGTGCACGAGGTGGATCGAACGGCTGTCAACGTGCTCGCCGATCATGATTATCTCGACAACTTTCTGAACACCTGGCCCGATGCCCTTCAGATACTCAACAGGCAAGGCATGTACGGCGACTTCTTCAGCTTCTATTTCTGCGAAATCGTATTGAAGGTCAACGGCAAGGGCGGCCAGCCCATCTACGTCAAGCTGGCTGACCAGCCCACGGGGAGGTGCACGCCCCGATGAGAAAGCCTTTCTCTGAACGCGACCCGATTCGCATCGGCCTCATCGGTGTCGGCTTCATCCTTGCGCTGATGCTGCTGTCGGTGAACTACGACAAGTTGCCGTTCTTCCCCAAAGGTGCGACGTACTCGGCCTATTTCGCCGAAGCGGGCGGCCTGATGTCCGGCAACATCGTGCAAGTCTCAGGCTTCCGGGTCGGGCAGGTCTCCAGCGTCGAATTGGACGGGGCCAGGGTGCTCGTCACGTTCGATGTTGCCAACAACATTCGCCTCGGCGACCGCACCGAGGCCGCAATCAAGTTGAAGACCCTGCTCGGGACCAAGATCCTCGAGGTGACCCCGCGGGGTGACGGGAAACTGAGCGCTCCGATACCGCTCGACCGGACGACACCGGCCTATCAACTGCCCGACGCGTTGGGTGATCTCACGACGACCATTAGCGGGCTGGACACCAATCGACTGTCAAAGTCGCTTGCCGTGCTGGCCGACACGTTCTCCAACACGCCGCCCGACTTGAAAGTTGCAGTGCAGGGGTTGGCGCGGTTTTCGCAGACACTGGACGCGCGCGATGCGCAGCTGCGAGACCTGTTGAGTAACGCCAACAAAGCAACCAAGGTGCTGTCCGATCGCAGTGACGAAATTGTCAACCTCGTCGGCAACACCAACTCGCTCTTGGTTCAGCTCCGGAGCCAGAGCTCTGCGCTGGACCAGATAGCCAATAACCTCTCCGCGTTGGCCCAGCAGTTGAAAGGCTTCATCGCCGAGAACCGCGACACGTTGAAACCGACGCTGGACAGGCTAAACGGCGTGTTGACGATCGTCGACAACCGCAAAGAACGCGTGCAGAAGGCACTTGTCGGCCTTAACAGGTACGCCTTGGGGCTGGGCGAGTCGGTGAGTTCGGGGCCGTTCTTTAAGGCCTATATCCCTAACTTGGTACCCGGGCAGTGGCTGCAGCCGTTCATCAATGCGGCCTTCTCCGATCTTGGGCTGGATCCGAATACAGCGTTGCCGACACAGCGTGCTGACCCGCAGGTCGGTCAGCCGGGAACACCGCCACTGCCGGCTCCGTACCCGCGCACCGGCCAGGGCGGACCACCGCGGATGACTATTCCGGATGCCATCACCGGAAACCCGAGCGATCACCAGTGCGGTGTGCCCGGCGTGGCGTTGCCTGGGCCTGGCTGCTACCCGTATCGGGAGCCGCCGCCTGCACCGCCACCCGGCGGCCCGCCGCCTGGGTTGCCCGCGCCGGCAGGTCCCCGCCAAGGACAATCCCTGCCTCCGCTTTCGGGACCGATCGAACAGCCCGCACCCGGGCAATCGCCGCAATCTCAATCGCCCGTGCTGAACGGGCCGGGGCCGATCGGTCCGCCTGCCCAAGGTGGTGGTTGACGGTGAAGTTTCTCAACGCAAAGACCGGCACAGCCATCGGCCTTGTACTGGTCCTGATCGGAGGCATCGTCGCGGTCGTGGGCATGGAGACCGGCATCGGCCGCACCAATGTCGTCGGCTACTTCGCCAACAGCACCGGGATTTACAACGGGGACGATGTGGTCATTCTCGGCGTGCCCGTCGGCAAGGTGGAAAAGATCGAACCAGAGCCCGACCGGGTCAAGATCACCTTCTGGTACAACGACAAATACAAGGTGCCTGCTGACGCGAAAGCTGTGGTCCTGTCGCCGTCACTGGTGACGCCTCGATCCATCCAGCTGACGCCGGCCTACACAACTGGGCCGGCATTGCGGTCCGACGCGATGATCCCCCAGGAACGCACCGTGGTCCCCGTGGAGTGGGACGACTTCCGTCAGCAGCTCGAGAAGCTGACACAGGTACTGCAACCCACCAAACCAGGCGGAATCAGCACACTGGGCGCATTCGTCGACACCGCAGCCGACAACTTGCGCGGCCAGGGCCCAGGTATCCGGGACACGATCATCAAGCTGTCGCAAGCGATTTCCGCTTTGGGCGATCACAGTGTCGACCTGTTCAGCACGCTGAAAAACCTGTCGATCCTCGTCTCCGCATTGCATGACAGCGGCGATCTGCTGCAACACCTCAACCAGAATCTGGCCGCGGTGACGAATCTCCTCGCCGACGACCCCAACGAGGTCGGAAACGCGGTTCGCAACCTCAACGACGTGGTCGGCGATGTCCAAAACTTTGTGGCCGACAACCAAGAGTCGCTGGGCACCGCGTCGGACAAACTGGCGTCCGTGACGCAGGCAGTGAACGACAGCCTCGACGACGTCAAACAACTCCTGCACGTTGCGCCGACGGCCTTTCAGAACTTCCTGAACATCTACCAGCCCGCCCAAGCCACGCTGAGCGGTGCGCTGGCGGTCAACCAATTTTCCAACCCGGTTCAGTTCCTCTGTGCGGCAGTGCAGGCCGCTGCCCGTCTGGGTGCCAAGGAATCAGCGAAGCTGTGCGTGCAGTATCTGGCGCCGATCTTCAAAAACCGCCAGTACAACTTCCCGCCGCTGGGCGAGAATCTTTACGTCGGAACCTCAGCCCGTCCCAACGAACTCACCTACAGCGAGGACTGGTTGCGACCGGACTACGTTCCCCCGCCTCCGCCCGCCTCCGCCCCGGTTAAACCCCCGGCTCCGGCAAATGCTGGCTCGCCGCTGGCGGCGGAATCGCCTGGCGCGCAACCGGTTCCGACCAACCCATCCGACGGCCTGCGCGGGATGATGACGCTACCCGGAGGTGGACATTGATCGGCTTGCCGCACCGGATTCGGGTTGCCACCGGACTCGTGGCGCTGCTTGTTGCGGTCGCGCTGTCCGGGTGCGGTTTCCACGGCGCGAACTCGTTCAAATTACCGGGCACCAAGGGCGGCGGCGCGGGCGCGTACACCGTCCAAGCGCAGATGCCCGATGTGCAAAACCTCGAACAGAATTCCCGCGTCCGCGTCAACGATGTCACCGTCGGCACCGTGACCAACATCGAACTGCAGGGTTGGCACGCTCTGGTCACCATGTCGATCAACGGCGACGTCGACCTACCCGCCAATGCAACTGCCACGCTGGGTCAGACCAGCCTGCTGGGCTCGGTGCACGTGGAACTGGCGCCGCCCGCGGGTACATCACCGAAGGGCACACTGAAACGTGGATCCTTGATCCCGCTGGCATCCGCCGGTGCTTACCCATCCACCGAACGGACGCTGGCGGCAGTTTCGTTGTTGGTCAACGGCGGCGGCCTTGGTCAGATCCAGGACATCATCAAGGCATTGAGCACCGGGTTCACCGGTCGCGAGCAGGATCTGAGAAGCCTTCTCGGACAACTCGATAAGTTCGTCAGCTACCTCGACGACCAAAAGGGCGACATCATCGCCGCAACCGAAAGCCTCAACAATCTGGTAGGCCAACTCGCCGACCAGAAGCCGGTCATCGACAAGGCGCTCAAGACGCTGCCTCGCGCGTTGACCGTGCTCAAGGACGAGCGGAAAAACCTTGCCGACGCGCTCGGCGAGCTGAGCAAATTCGGGGCCCTTGCCGCCGACTCGGTGAACAGGATCAAGTCAAACCTGGTCAAGGAGCTCAAGGATCTCGGTCCGGTCGTTCAGTCGTTGGCCGATGCCGGGCCGGCGTTGACCCGCTCGCTCGGATTCTTCGGAACCTTCCCGTTCCCCAAGGACACGCTGAGCAAATGGAACCGCGGCGACTATGCGAACTTGACCGCGGTCCTCGATCTCACGCTGAGCCGGCTCGACTCGGGATTTTTCACCGGCACCCGATTCGAGTGCAATCTCACCGAGCTGGAGCTGCAGTGGGGGCGCACCATCGGTCAGATGCCCAGTCCGTGCATGAACGGCAGCCAGTA
>Ga0209248_10000501_pt1 | contig 12410 bp, 7 predicted proteins | sample BogFormECP04_OM1_FD_188241 | JGI IMG/M metagenome (GOLD analysis project Ga0209248, IMG submission 188241) | Bog forest soil microbial communities from Calvert Island, British Columbia, Canada - ECP04_OM1 (SPAdes) (version 2) | ecosystem: Environmental > Aquatic > Freshwater > Wetlands > Bog ... | reverse complement strand
CGCTCGGGCTGGCTCGCAGTGTGGGGCAAAACGGCCAGGTGTATGCCTTCGAGCCGGCGGACTTTGCCTTCGCAAAACTAAAGCGCAATCTGGCGCTGAATCCCGAGCTGGATTCCCGCACGCTCGCGCGTCAAATTCTGCTGTCCGCATCAGTTGCCGATCCGTCGCAAGGGTCGCGGCATAACCGCGGTTGTGCTGTTGATCTGACGCTCTATGACCTCGCCTCGGGAAAACCCATTGAGATGCCCGGCACTTACGACGAAATGTCCCCGCGCTCTTTTCCTGATTATCCTGGAGGTACGTCGCTACAGAGGTGGCACCGCGACCTTCTGCGGCGTGCGATGGAATCGGAGGGGTTTGCCGTTTACGAGCACGAATGGTGGCACTTCGATTACAAGGACTGGCACGAGTATCCGATTTTGAACATCAAGTTTGAAGATTTGAATTCCGGCCAGGGACTTGCGAGCGTTCACTAAGCAGCACGCATTGTCTCCGGTAACTTTTCTGGAGGGTTTTCACCTTGCACAGCAGACGATTTTTCTTCCATAGTTTCCTCGCGCTATTTCTCGGCGTGGCATTCTTCGGGGCGCCTGGAGCGGTGCGCGCGCAATCGGACGCCTCGCTTTCCGAGCGCATTCAAAAAGTGATGGACCGGCCTGAATTCGCTCATGCGAACTTTGGCATCGAGTTCTATTCGCTCGACACTGGGAAAATCGTCTACTCGTTCAATGCCAATAAAATGTTTGTGCCCGCTTCCACGACCAAAACCCTTACCGAGGGTACGGTGCTTGCCAAGCTTGGCGCCGACTACCGCTTCCACACCCGCGTGTACCGTACCGGCCCTATCGACAAAAAGGGCGTACTCAAGGGCGACCTGATTCTCGTTGCCAGCGGCGATCCCAATCTTTCGAATCGCATTCAGCCCGATGGGACTCTCTCTTTTGTTGACGAAGACCATTCCTACGGCGGACCGGCTGTGGCGGGCGATCCTCTGGCCGTGATCAAAAAAATTGCCAAGGACATCGCCGCCAAAGGGATTAAGAAAGTGGAAGGATTCGTTTTGGTGGATGCGAGTCTTTTCCCCGACGGCAACCGCGAGGGAGGCACGGGCGTCGTCATTTCCTCGATCGTTGTGAATGATAACGTGATCGATCTGGTCGCCACACCCGGCGCAAAAACCGGCGATCCGGTCACTCTGAATGTCTCTCCCAAAACCGGCTACGTGAGCTTCGTGAATCGCCTCACCACGTCCGCGGCGGGCTCGACGCCCGATATTCAAGATCCGAAAACGGTGACAAACCCAGACGGCACAGTCATCGTCACGCTCAACGGGTCGCTGCCGGTGGGCTCGCATCCGATCACCGCGCCGTACGCCGTGCCCTCGCCGACACAATTTGCTGAGACGGTTCTCGCCGAGTCCCTCGCTGCCGCGGACGTCGAGATCAAAGCTCCAAAAAGCGCGAGGGCGCCGGACTTCAAAGCTCTGGCGCACTTCTATACTGGCGACAACCAGGTTGCCGAGCACGAATCGCTTCCGCTCTCCGAAGAGATCAAAATCACTTTGAAGCTGAGCCAGAATCTTCATGCCAGCATGGGACCCTATTTTCTGGGAACGCTCGTCGCGAGGGACTTAAACGATCCGGTTCACGCGGGATTCAAAATAGAGCGTGCCTTTCTTCAGGATGGCAAGCTGGATATGTCGGGAGCATCGCAGGGCGACGGCGAAGGCGGCGATTATGCCGACCTTTTCAGCCCGGACTTCATTGCGCACTACATGGCGTACTTGAGTACACGTCCCGATTTTCCTGTTTTCTTCAAGGCGCTGCCGATTCTCGGAAAGGATGGCACGCTGGCGAAAATTCAGGTTAGCAGCCCGGCGGCGGGACACGTTTTTGCAAAAACGGGAACGTTTGGCTCGGAAGACAAGCTGAACGGAAAAATGATGCTGAACGGCAAAGGCCTGGCGGGATTTGTCATCACCAAGAGCGGACAAAAACTTGCGCTAGGCATTTACGTTAATCACGTGAGTCTGCCGCCCGATCCAGAAGCTGCGCAAGCCGTTGGCGGGCAGGCGCTCGGCGAAATCGCGGCGGCGGCGTATGACGCTCCTCTGGACAGTTCCGCGACTGTGCCTTCAGCGAGTGCAAGCGCGGCCAAGGCCGCTCCTGTCTACGACATCATCATCCGCAATGGCCACATCATCGATGGTGCGGGCAATCCGTGGTACGCCGCCGACGTGGCGATACAAGGGGACCGCATCGCGGCTATCGGAAATCTGGGCGATGCCCATGCCAAGAGCGAAATCGACGCCAAGGGGCTGATCGTATCGCCCGGATTCATTGACATGCTGGGCCAATCCGAATCCGCCCTTCTGCTCGACAATCGCTCGCTTAGCAAACTTTCGCAGGGCATCACTTCAGAAATTACCGGCGAAGGCGGCTCGATCGCACCCCAAAATGAGAAGACTCTTGCCCCGCTCAAGCCCTTCCTCGATCAATTCAAATTCACTGTGGATTGGACTACGCTCGACGGCTACTTCCGGCGCCTGGAGAAGCAAGGCACTCCCATCAATATCGGGACTTATGTAGGCTCCGCACAGGTTCGCGAAGCGATCATCGGCGATGACGATCGCGCGCCTACTCCCGCCGAGCTTGAGCAAATGAAAGCGCTGGTCGAACAAGCCATGAAAGACGGTGCGCTCGGCGTTTCCAGCGCGCTGATTTATCCGCCAAACATTTACGCGAAAACGGACGAGCTTGTCGCGCTTGCGAAAGTCGCTTCCCAGTACGGCGGCCTATATGCGACCCATATGCGCAGCGAGGGCGCTTCGGAGATGCAGGCGCTGGACGAAGCGATTCGTATCGGCCGCGAAGCCAATCTTGCGGTGGAAGTTTTCCATCTCAAGGTCAGTGGGAAGGCTCGTTGGGGCAATATGAAAAAAGTCGTCGCAGCCATTCAGGCCGCGCGCGATTCCGGTCTGGACATTGCGGCCAGTATGTATCCCTATCCGGCGGGGGGAACGGCGCTCGCGTCCGCGCTACCGCCATGGGTGGCTGATGGCGGCGTGCAGAAACTTCTAGCCCGTCTGAAGGATCCAGCAATTCGCGCCCGGATCAAGAAAGAATTGGCCGGCGATCATCCGGACTGGGAAAATCTCTATTACGATTGCGGCGGCGGGGCGGGGGTGATGCTGGCGTCGATAGAAAATAAGGATCTAAAACATTTTGAGGGCAAGACCGTCGCGGACGTCGCCAAAGCGTGGAACAAATCGCCCGAGGATACGCTTATGGACTTCGTTCTTGCCGATTCCGCGCAGACTGGCGCACTTTATTTCATGGCCAGCGAGGAAGATATCAAGACCGGGCTCGAGCAGAGGTGGACCAGCATCGGCCTGGATGCCAACGAAATGTCGCTCGATGGCCCCATTTTCGAACCTCACACCCACCCGCGCGCCTTCGGTTCGATGCCGCGCTTTCTCGGGCACTACGTTCGCGATGAGCATTTGATGCCGCTGGAAACAGGGATTCGGAAAATCACTTCGTTCCCGGCGCAGAGAGAACATCTCGATGGGCGCGGATTGCTGAAGACAGGTTATTTTGCGGATGTGACTATCTTCGATCCAGCGACGATCATTGACCGCGCTACGTTCGTTAAGCCGGCGCAGCTCTCGGAGGGGATCGCTTATACGATCGTCAACGGACAGGTCGAGTACGACCATGGCAAACTCACGGGGGCAACGGCCGGACGGGTTTTGCGCGGGCGTGGATGGCAGGCAGAAACGCACTAATTATCGTCGTGGAACGGTGGGCGTTCAAGAGTTCAAAGTTGAAGAGTTGAAGAAGAGGGATGGCAGGCGACGGCCTACAGATCGGAAAAACACTACACAGAGATCGCAGAGAGAACAGAGGGCACAGAGAAGAGTTCTCGAAACATGAAGCGGTCATCCTCAGCCCTCGCGTCGCTCAGGGCAAAAAAAGGATGACCCTACATTAGCTCAGGGAAGTTTTGCCCAGGTCCGCGACGCGGCGCTCGTAGGTCATCTCGGCCCAGCCGTGCTTGCCGAAGTAGCGCAGGACGATCTTGTGGCCCGGCACAATTTTCGCGCGCGCTTTCGTCAGCGAATCGGAGAGTTCCACCCATTCGCCGTCGACCAAATAGCTGCCCTCCCAGCCGCGGAGCTCGAAGTGGCCATCATTTTTTAGGATAAGCGGGGCCGCCGTGCAAGGCATGACTTTGTTCTGCACCTTGGCTTGCGAACACTCATAGCGGCCGGAAACATCGACTACTTGAGATTTAGCGGAGGGAATGAGCGCGAAACATAGAGCAGCCAAGCTGCAGAACCGGAAGAAGCTCGGTCCAAGCCGAAGCAGTCCCATGCGAGTCTCCACGACCGGAACGCCGTTGCTGCGGAGCGTCGTCCCTGTCCTTTGGTACAGGTGCAAGTTGTTCGCCAAGGCTACTACATCTAAACGGTTGAAAACAAGGCCCTTATTAAATCGGCGGTACCTGTACCATCAGGCATTGGGAAGAGTTATTCCCCTTTGGCTCAGGGGTGTGCACCAGTTCTAGCCTGCGCACTTAGGCAAACCTGCGGGCACGGCGTGCCGTGCCCCTACAAATTCAGCCACGATCAAAATGGGAGCTCGGCCGTGGCTTGACCGTCCTTGCGCGGGTCGGAGGCGCCATAATTTACGCCCGCGGCAAAATCGCGCAGGACCGCCTGGCCGCCGCCTACGCGGCTTGAAAAAGTGCCCAGCACCTTGACCTGGTGGCCTTTGGCTGTCAGTTCGTCGCGCACCTTGCCGTTGAAGCGATTTTCCATTTCTACGTCGCAGCCCGTGAAGGTGTATTTAGTGAAGCGCGCGGACTCGACGGCAGCCTGAATGTTCATCTTGAAGTCCGCTATGTTGGCGATGAACTGCGCGTGGGCTTGTGCCTGATTCCAGCCGCCCATAATTCCGAAGGCTACGCGCTTGTCGCCATTCTGGGCGAAGCCCGGAATGATCGTGTGGCGCGGCCGCTTGTGGCCCGCTAGCGCGTTTGGCGATGTGGGGTCGAGGGTGAACAGGCCGCCGCGATTGTGCAGGACAAAACCCGCGCCGGCTGGAACGATTCCTGAACCAAATGCGGAGTAATTGCTTTGGATCAGCGAAACCATGTTTCCATCGCGATCCACAACGCTCAGATACGTTGTGTCGTTCCCGGTGGCGATTTCGCCCGCTGAACTGTTGCAGTCGGCGTGGTCCGGATCAATCAGCTTAGCGCGCTCCACTGCCCAGGCTTTAGAAAGGAGCGTCGCGACCGGCAGTTTCTGCCCGCGGGGATCGCCGAGATATTTCCCTATGTCCGCGTAAGCCAGTTTCTTCGCCTCAATCATGGCGTGCAGGGCATTCGTCGAGCCAAATCCGAAATCCTTCTGCCCTAACGGAAAAGTCTCCATGATATTGAGCATTTCGAGCGCGGCGATGCCCTGCCCGTTGGGAGGCATTTCGTAGACCGTCCAGTCGCGGTAGGTCGTCGAAATTGGCTCAACCCATTCGCTCGAATATTCGGCGAGGTCCTTCTCCGTCATCGTGCCGTTGTGGCGCTTGATGGCATCGAGAATCTTTTTGGAAATTTCTCCCTTATAAAACGCATCCCTTCCGTGCGCCGCGATCTCCTGAAGCGACGAGGCCAAGTCCGGATTCTTAAACAATTCCCCGACCTTCGGCGCATGATCGCCCGGCAAATAGAGACTTGTCGCGGCATCGTCCGTGCGCAACAAGTCCACTTCCGCCGCCCAATATGCGGCATCCCACTCCGGCACCGGAAAACCGTCCTGCGCCATTCGGATGGCCGGCGCAAGATCGTCTTTCAGCTTTTTTCTTCCAAACTTGTCGGCCAGCTTCTGCCAGCCATCTACAACGCCCGGGACGGTAATGGAATGCACGCCCTTCTGCGGCATGTCCACCAAACCCTGCTTGTGCAAAAACTCAATCGTCAATCCCTTTGGAGCCCAGCCGCTGGCGTTCAGTCCGTAGAGTTTGTTCGCCTTTGCGTCGTAGACAATCACGAAAAGATCTCCGCCGATGCCGTTCATCATGGGCTCGACGACGCCCATCATCGCGTTGGTGCCAATTGCGGCATCCACGGCGTTTCCGCCGCTCTCCAGGATGCGCACGCCTGCTTGCGAGGCGAGCGGGGATTCGGACGCAACGACTCCGCCTTTCGAGATGACCATCGACCGCGTCTGAGCGCGGTCTTGTGCATTGGCATCGGTATTCAGCATCATTGCGGCTCCGGCAACGATTGAAAACCCTATTCCCCGCATCCACATCGAGATTCGCATGCTCCCCCTCGACTCATCACCCAGCAACGCCCGCACCTTACGTTAAAAAATCGGGCTCTCCGCTTTCTTGGGCTTGGGAACTTCCGGTGCTACATAAGAACTTTCAAACACATAGTTCCCTGAACCCACGAACAAAACAACGTCATCCCGCTCCTGATGCCAATTGGAAAACTCACCGCGCCCCGAGACAGGCTTGCCGCCCTCGCTCACTTGCTCCAATTTGGCTCTGGGCAATCGCACCATCGCCGTGGTATTCGCCGGCACTTGGACGCTCAATGTGAGCTTTCCGTTCGCGATTTTCCATCCCGACTCCACTCGCCCGTACATGCTCTCTACTGAGGCATTAGCGTAAGTCAGTTCGCCTCCCGGATGCGGCTCGATCAAAATGTGTTTGTAACCCGGTGCCCGCTCATCGATCTCGAGCCCTGCGACCACCCCGTACATCCAATTGCCGATCGCTCCGTAGGCATAATGATTGAAGGAATTCATTCCCACATCTTGCATGCTTCCGTCGGGTTTTTGGCCGTCCCATCGTTCCCAGATTGTTGTGGCGCCCTGCGTCACCGGGTAGAGCCACGACGGATATTCCTTGCGGTTCAGGAGCATGTACGCCTCGTCCAGATACCCGTAGTCGCTGAGAGCCTGGCATAACACTGGCGTGCCCAGAAAGCCGGTCGTCAAATGTTTGAACTTCCGCACATCCTCGGCCAAACGCGCCGCTGCTCCGGCCCTCATGGGTTCCGGAAGTAGATCGAATTCCAGGGCCAGGGCATAGGCTGTCTGGGTGTCGGAAGAAAGCCGTCCGTTAGGAGTTACGAACTCCTTCACGAACGCGGCTTTTATTTTTTCCTCCAACGCCGCATAGTCCGCCGCGTCTTCTTTTTTTCCGAGAACTTCCGCGGTCTTCGCCAGCAGTTCCGTCGATCGCGCGAAGTACGCTGTCTGAATCAAATCTGGGGACGTTGTTGCTCCCGGATACGCAGCGCTGGTGGTGGCAAACGACAGCCAATCTCCAAACGTAAATCCGGTGTTCCAGAGGTATTTCTCTCCCGCGGCATGACGTATGTATTCCACCCACGCCTTCATGCTGGTGTACTGCTCCGCCAGAATGCGCTTGTCCCCAAATGCCTGGTACACCGTCCACGGCATGACCACCGCGACGTCTGACCAGCCCGCTGAGGCCGAGGCACCCTTGCGCGTGTCGTGCGTCAGCGCGTTGGGAACGACAAACGGCACGGCGCCGTCGTCTTGCTGATCGAGCGCCACGTCTCGCAGCCACTTCGTATAGAACCCCGCGGTATCGAAGTTAAACGACGCCGTCGGCGCAAACACCTGCGCATCACCCGTCCAACCGAGCCGCTCGTCGCGCTGCGGGCAGTCCGTCGGCACATCCACAAAATTCCCTTTCTGTCCCCAAATAATGTTGTGCTCCAGTTGATTCAGCAGAGCGCTCGAACTTTCAAACGTCCCCGTCCTCTCCATCGCGGAGTGCACCACCACGCCGGTAAAATCACTCGCCTTCACTTCGCCCGGCCATCCGCTGACGGCCACATAGCGGAATCCCTGAAACGTGAAATGCGGCTCGTAGACTTCTGTTCCTTGCCCTTTGGTGGTGTACTGAATCATTTCCTTCGCTGACCGCAAATTCGCGGTATAAAAATTCCCTTCTTTGTCCAGAACTTCGGCGTGCCGCAAAGTAATCGTCGTGCCCGCTGGCGCGGCGAGGCGGAACCTCACCCAGCCCACCATGTTCTGCCCCATATCGAGCACAGTATCTCCGGCGGGGGTTTTGAATACTTTTACGACCTTCAATTCTTCAATCTCTTTCACCGGCGGCCCTGCTGGCGCGACCAAACTTGCTTTCGGTGCCTCCTCAGCCGTTACGCTCTTCCAGTCCTTGTCAGAAAATCCCGCTTCGCTCCATCCCGCCTTTTCGAGGCGCGCATCGTACGCCTCTCCGTCATAAATGTCCGCCCAGAGCACCGGCCCCGTCGCGGCTTTCCATTTTTCGTCGCTGGTCACAATTTCCTGCGTGCCGTCCGTATACCGGACCACCAGCTGCGCGAGCAGCTCAAGTTTCTTTCCGTAGCCGTTTCTTCTCTTTTCCCATCCGATCCGTCCACGGAACCATCCATCTCCCAGCGTCGCTCCCAAACAGTTTTCACCACTTTCCAGAAGGCCCGTCACGTCGTACGTCTGGTACTGGTAGCGAAAATCGTAAGCCGTCCAACCCGGCGTGAGTTGTTGATCCCCGACGCGCTTTCCGTTCAATTGCATTTCGTAAACGCCCATGGCCGTCGCATATATTCGCGCACGTTCCACTTTTTTCTTTGCGTTCAGCGCAAATTCCCGCCGCATCATCGGCGACGGATTCGATTTCGTCTCGTCCTCCGCCAGATTCGGAGTAATCCATTTCGCTTTCCAGTCGCCGGCATGCAGCAGACCCATCTCCCAATGCGCGGCTTTGCTCCAATCCGAGAGATGCCCGTGATTGTCCGCCACCCGCACCTGCCAGAAATAAATCGCTCCGCTCTCCAGCGCTGGTCCGCCGTACTCAATCTGAATGGAGGCATCCGACGTCTGCTTGCCGCTCTCCCAAATCGTCTTCCCCTGCGCGAGGCCAGCCTGCGAAACCGCCACGCGCAGCTCATAACTCGTCTGCGCGGTGCCGCGCTCCGAATTCACCAATTCCCAGCTGAATCGCGGCTTTGTGACATCAATTCCCACTGGATCCACTTTGTACTCGACGCGCAAATTCTTCACGGCGAGCGGAGTCTGTGCTTGCGTGGGAGGCGCGCCCAGTGAACCGCCACTCGCAACACAAACCAGCATCGCCGCTCTTGTCCATCGCATGGCCGTCATGTTCCAGTTCATCCTCTGCCGTCCTCTAGTGAGTTTCCCCGGCCGATAGTTGCCGGAGTTCAGCGACGACCCGCTTGAGTTCTTCCACCATCCGATTCGATCCCCTTTGCTCAAAAACTTTGATCAGCTCCTCGAAATACCAAAGCTGCTGCTCGCGTCCTCGCTTGAACCGCTTCCAAACCTCGGCTCCTTCTTTTCTATAGTCGTCAAGGATCGAACGGGCGTTATACAACTTGTCGGCCACGGAAACCAGTAGCGTTTCCTGTGAGTCTTTCCGCAGACGCTTGATGTACGAATTCTTCCGCTCTTCCCAATTCGGTTTCTTGCCGCTGTCCTCTTCAAAACTGTCCGTCAGGCCTTCCACGATTTTGGCTACATCTTTTCCGAAGTTCGCTTCAATGTCGTGCAGCCGCGGCATCCCGCCCGCGTCTTCCACCGCATCATGCAGCAGCGCCGCGATCACCATATCTTCCGTCACTGGAAAGCCCACTTCACCGTTTTCACCCATCACCAGCGCGGCGACTCCCAGCAAATGCGCCATATACGGCACCAGCGTCTCCTTGCGGCAATTGATGTGCACATGCCGCGCGTAATCGACCGCGTTAGTGAATCGAGATGTAAGTTGCAACGGCTTTTTCAATTTTTGTTTGGTCATATCTTTTGCGCCCAGCCACACCCCAAACCACGTCAACCTTCCGCGCCACCCATTCTAGTTCTTCTGGAGTTTCCCGCTAACCGTCAGGCGGTCCAACCATCGCTGCGCCGTTGCGGCTTCCTTGCGGTCCCCGTGCTCCTTCAAGAATTCCCGCAAAGTCTGCGCCGCTTCCTCATAACGTCCCACCGCCGTCAGCGATTGCGCCACCAGCAACGCAATCTCCGGAGCATTCCCTTTCGAATCCGCCAAAGCTGCCCGCGACATTTTCAGCGCATCATCATACTGCTCGTGCTGGTAATACGCTTTGGCCAGCGTCCATCGCGTCTCCCACGAGCCCGCGACATTCAATTGCAGGGATTTCTCCAAAGGCGCAATAGCGTCGCCATATTTTCCCTGGTCGCAAAGCGCCATCCCCAGCGCCGCAAACGCTCGTGCATGATTCGGATCGACCTGCGTGGCTTTTTCCAGCGCGGTTTGCGCCTCCGTCCACTTCTGCTGCTTCAGCGAAAGCACTCCTTGCGCGTACAAAACATCTGGATGTCCCGGCGCCAGCCGCATCGCTTCGTCAACGTTTTTCTTCGCCTCAGGTAAATTGTTCTCGCCCAGCGCCTCCAATCCTTTATCCACCGCTTTCTTCGCTTTCGGCGCCAGCAAGGGCCTCCCGGGAACTCCCGCGGGAGTTGCCCCGTTCGAGGCGCGCCGCAGGTAGACATCCACCTCCACTCTGCCGGACGCTTGCACGGAAATGTCCTTCTGCGCGTCTTCGTACCCCGCAGCCTTCACAATGATCGTAAAATCGCCCACATAGTTGGCCACCAGCACGGCCCGCCCCCGCGAGGTCTCTCCCGACGCGCAGGGAATGGATCCGTCGCGGTAAACTCTCACCATCGCTTCCGAAGTCAGCGGCTCGCCCGTTGCGTCCCGCACGGTCACGCTGATTTCCACGCCCCTCCCGTGGAACTCACTCGCCGCGCTTCCACTGTCCTGGCAAAATCCCGGAAGGCTGAACAACGAGGAGAACACCACCAGCGGTAAAACCCGCGAAACCACGAAACGAACAAATACCCCGGCTCTTCCCTGAGCTTCGACCTGGACCCACTCGCGGATCCTGCTGTGGCAACACCACATGCCGGCCCTCGACTAATTGCCGCGAGCCTAGTCCCCGTTTCTTATCGCGTCAAGCGAAACGTTTTTATTCACGCAACTCGGCGAGTATAGCAACAGACTTCTCACGCCTCTGTACTGTTTCCAGTTCTCACTAAAGTCGGTAGACTGTACACGCTCCTCCGTCGCGGGCCTCCCTCTGCCGCCGCGGAGCCACTCAAAGTGCCTGAACAACACAACTTACCGCCAGCCAGACCTTCCGACCCCAATACAGAAGCGCAGATTGACGCACTTCTCGCAGGCCGTCATGCCGATCCCTTCGCTGTACTCGGCCCGCATCCCATCTCCTCGCCCACTGGGCAAACCTGGGCCATCCGTTTCTTCCGCCCCGGCGCTGCCGAAGCCAGCGTTTTGCTGCAAGGTGAATCGGAGCCAATCCCTGCCCGCCGCTTGCGCCCCGAAGGTTTCTTTGAAGCCGTTCTGCCGGGTACGCATCAATACGCACCCGCTCCCGGTTCCTATCGCATTCGCTTGCGCACCGGCCACGGAGAAACCGTCGAAGCCTTCGACACCTACGCCTTCCCTTTTCTTCTTAGCGAGTTCGATCTGCACCTGATGGGCGAAGGCCGCCACTACGACACCTACGACAAACTCGGCGCGCATCTGCGAACTCTCGAAGGCATTCGCGGCGTGCATTTCGGGGTCTGGGCGCCCAGCGCCAAACGCGTCAGCATAGTCGGCGACTTCAACCGCTGGGACGGTCGCGTCAATCCCATGCGCGCCCGCGGATCTTCCGGCATCTGGGAACTTTTCGTACCCGAACTGGCGGAAGGTGCCATCTACAAGTACGAAATCATTGGCGCTCAAGGCGCAACGCTTCCACTCAAAGCGGATCCTTACGCCTTCAGAGCCGAACTTCGCCCCAACACCGGCTCAGTGGTCGTCAATCTCGATACCTATGAGTGGTCCGACGGGCTGTGGATGCTCCAGCGCACGCAGAAAAACTGGCTCGAGTCCGCCGTTTCGGTGTACGAAGTTCATCTCGGCTCCTGGCGCCGTGTGCCGGAAGACGGCAATCGCTGGCTCACCTACCGCGAACTCGGCGACCAGCTGATTCCCTACGTAAAGGATCTCGGCTACACGCACATCGAGCTTCTGCCCATCATGGAGCACCCCTTCGACGGTTCGTGGGGCTACCAGACCATCGGCTATTTCGCCGTCACCAGCCGCTACGGGACTCCCGCGGAATTCATGCAGTTCGTGGACCGCTGCCACCAGGCAGGCATCGGCGTTTTCCTCGACTGGACTCCCGCGCATTTCCCGCGCGACACTTTCGGCCTCGCCCAGTTCGATGGCACGCATCTCTACGAGCACGCCGACCCGCGTCAGGGCACCCACCCCGACTGGGGCACGCTCGTCTACAACTACGGGCGCAACGAGGTTCAGAACTACCTCATATCG
>Ga0209248_10000500_pt1 | contig 12411 bp, 10 predicted proteins | sample BogFormECP04_OM1_FD_188241 | JGI IMG/M metagenome (GOLD analysis project Ga0209248, IMG submission 188241) | Bog forest soil microbial communities from Calvert Island, British Columbia, Canada - ECP04_OM1 (SPAdes) (version 2) | ecosystem: Environmental > Aquatic > Freshwater > Wetlands > Bog ... | reverse complement strand
CAGGAACACGCTTCGCAGGTTGACCTCCTGGACGTGCTCCCACGCCGCGAGTGTGGTATCGAGCACCGAGCCGTCGTCGGCCGGCGAGATGCCCGCGTTGTTGACGAGCACGTCGATGCGGCCGAACTCCGCCACCGTGTCCGCATACATCGCGCCGACCTGCCGCTCGTCGGTCACGTCGACCTTCAGCGACATGTCGCCGGGCGCGCCGTCTGACAGGTCAACGCCCACCACCCGCGCCCCCTCGCGCTGGAACACGGCGACGGTCGCCGCGCCGATTCCGCCGGAGGCGCCCGTGACCACGCACACCTTGCTCTCGAGCCTCATGCGCTCACCCCGTCGCGTAGTAGATGGACTTGACCTCGGTATACGCATCGAGTGCGTGCGGCCCGAGCTCCCGCCCGTAGCCCGACTGCTTGAAGCCGCCGAACGGCGTGCTCACGCGCACCGAGTTGTTGGAGTTGACCGAGATCACGCCGGTCTCGATCGCCCGCGTCATGCGCAGGGCGCGGGCGCCGTCGCGCGTCCAGACCGAACCGGACAGGCCATAGATCGTGTCGTTGGCCAGCCGCACGGCGTCCGCCTCGTCGGCGAACGGGATCACGACCGCGATCGGCCCGAAGATCTCCTCGCGCACGGCCCGCGCTCCCTCGCTGACCGGGGCGAGCACCGTTGGCGCGAACCAGAAGCCCGGACCCTCGGGGGCGCTGCCGCGGATCGCCACGGGGGCCTCGCCGTCGAGGAACGAGCCCACCGTCTCGCGCTGGCCGGCGGAGATCAAGGGGCCCATCTGCGTGGCCTCATCGAGCGGATCGCCCACCGTGATCGCGCGCACGGCGCTGTCGAGCAGCTCCATGAAGCGGTCGAGCGCCGGCTCCTGGACGAGGATCCGCGAGCGCGCGCAGCAGTCCTGCCCGGCGTTGCCGAACACGGCCATCGGCGCCGCCGCCGCGGCGGCCTCGAGATCGGCATCGGCGAAGATCACGTTGGCCGACTTGCCCCCCAGCTCGAGCGTCACCCGCTTGATCGTCTGAGCCGCCGCGGCGGCGATCGAACGGCCGACCTCGGTCGAGCCCGTGAAGGCGATCTTGGCGACGTCGGGGTGCTCGACCAGGCGCTGCCCGCAGGTGCGGCCCGGTCCCACGACGACGTTGACTACGCCAGCGGGAATGCCCGCCTCAAGCGCGATCTGCTCGAAGCGCAACGCCGTCAGCGGCGTCAGCTCCGCCGGCTTCAGCACGACCGTGTTGCCCGCGGCCAGCGCGGGCGCGAGCTTCCAGGAGGCGATCGCCAGCGGGAAGTTCCAGGGGGTGATCAGGCCGACCACGCCCAGTGGCTCACGCACCGTCCAGGCCTGTCCGCCGGCCACTGGGATCGTGTCCCCCAAGAGACGCTCGGGCGAGCCCGAGTAGTAGCGGAAGGTGTCGATCACCATCGCGATCTCCCCGCGTGCGTCGGAGATCGGCTTGCCGGCGTTGCGCGCCTCGAGCACCGCTAGCTCCTCGAGCCGATCCTCGAGCGCGGCAGCCAGGTCGCGCAGGCGAGCGGCGCGCGGTGAGGGCGCGAGCGCGCGCCACGCGGGAAAAGCCTCGCGCGCTCGGGACACCGCCGCGTCGACCTCGGCCGGTCCGGCACGGGGAACCTGCTCGAGCACCTCCTCGGTGGCGGGCTCGAGGACTGACAGTCGATCGCTCAGCGCTCGGCCATCCATGCCGGGCACGGCCGCGAAGCGCGGTATGCGAGTTGCATGCTCCCTCCTACGGCGACTCGGCGATCGCCGGCAGCGACTGTTCGACGTCGAGCTCGTCGATCGTGCGGATCGGCCCCTTGAACGACTTTTTCGCTGACACCGAGAACCAAACGGTCACGGCGAATATCACGCCGATCGTCACGATCGGCGCGTAGTTGACCGCCGACCAGGTGAATTCCTTTTCCCACGGAACCCCTGCCGGGGTGAACGGCAGGCAGAAGATGATCACGCACAGACCCACCCACACGACCGCGATCGGATTGATCCACTTGTATTTGCTTCCGAGCGTCCAGGACCCGGTGACGAAGCTGTCGCCGGCGCGCCAGCGCAGGAACACGGGGATCGTGTACGCGATGTACAGCCCGATCACGGAAATCGAGGTGACCGCGAGGAACGCGACCGGTTCGCCCAGCTTGTCCGGGAAGTACGCGGGGATCGTGACGACGATCGCGAACACGGTCACGAACAGCACCGACCAGTTCGGTGTCTTGCTCGGCCCCAGGCGACGCCACAGGTTGTGCCCGGGGACTGCGCCGTCACGCGAGAACGCGAACGTCATGCGCGAGGCGCTCGTCACGCACGCCACTCCGCAGAACAGCTGGCCGACGGTGGAGATCAGGATCACCGCCTTGGCACCCGCGGAGCTGAGCGCACTGGAGAAGATCGCCAACGCGGGGTAGCCGGCTTTGAGGATTTCCGTTTCGTGGCTCTTCTGGATCGCGAACGTGATCGCCAGCAGCACGATCCAGCCGAAGATCGCCGAGTAGACGACCGAGCGCCAGATGCCCTGCGCGGAGGAGTGTTCGGCGCCGTGCGTCTCCTCGGAGATGTGCGCCGAGGCGTCGTAGCCGGTGATCGTGTACATCGTCAAGAGGAACCCGAGCGGCAGGATGTAGATCCAGAATTTGAGCCCGGTCACCGCGCCTCCGTTGAAGCCCGACGAGTTGTTCTTGTGGCCGAAGACGTAGGACAGGCTCGCGTGGTGGGAGGGCACGGCGATCAGGATCACGACGATCGCCAGCACCCCGATGATGTTCCACCACGCCGAGACGTTGTAGAGCATCGAGATGAGGTGGCGGGAGAACACGTTGATCAGCGCCGCGGCGATCGCGATCACCGCGAACAGGGCGAAGTAGACGTGCGCGGAGTACTTGACGTTCGTTGCCGCCGCCGCCTTGACGAAGTTGAAGATGAAGTGCACTTCGTAGAGGCCGAGCAGGTTGGTCAGGAAGACCGCGCTCACATAGACCACCGACGCGACCACCGCGACGAGGCCGATCAGGTTGAACCAGCCGGTGAACCAGCCCCAGCTTGCTCCGCCCAGGCGCGAGGCCCAGTAGTAGATGCCGCCGGCCGTCGGGAACGCGGAGGCGAGCTCCGACATCGAGACCGCCACGGTGAGGATCAGGATGCAGATCAGCGGCCACGCGATCGAGATCGCGATCGGCCCACCATTCTTCAGCGCCTGGCCGTAGGTGGTGAAACAGCCGGCGAGGATGCAGATGATCGAGAAGGAGATCGCGAAGTTCGAGAACCCGCTCCACCCCCTGTTCAGCTCCTGTTTGTAGCCGAGCTCGGCAAGTTTTTGCTCGTCGCTGCCCAGGGTTTCCGCGGTGCTCATTGACTGCCCCCCAAAGTAAAAGGTTTGGTCATCCTTCCTTCACTCGTGACGATACGCTCGACCCCGGACTACTGTCAAGGACAGGCGGCCAAATTTCCGCACTGTGCGGCGGGCGAGTGGCCAAGCGAGCGCGGCGAGGAAGACGGATCGCGACGGTCAGGCGCCCGGCAACAGGCCCGCGAGCACGTGCTCGGTGCCCCGCAGGTGCTCGGCCATCGCCGCCGCCGCCCGCTCTTCGTCATGTCCGCGGACAGCCGCCAGGATGCGTCTGTGCTGGACGTTGGAGGAGGCCAGCACCTCCGGCGGGTGGGCGATCAGCGAGATCAGGCCGGTCATCTCGCCCTGCGCCTCCGTGCAGGCCATCACGAGCCGCGGCGAGCCTGTGGTTTCCGCGAGCCCCACGTGCAGGCGGATGTCGAGCTGGCGGTAGGCGGGGAAGTCCTCGAGCCGTTCCTCGAGCGTCAGGGCCAGCTCATCGAGCGCGTCGAGCGCGTCTCCAGACGCGCGCTCGGCGGCCAGCGCCGCGACGCCCAGCTCGACCGCGAGGCGTCCATCGCAGACCTCGCGCCAGCCCGCGAGCAGCTCGGCCGACGGCGGCTCGGCGGCCGGCAGGCGGTCGGCCACGAACGTGCCGCCGCCGCGCCCGCGCACCGCGCGCAGATGCCCTGAGTGCCCGAGCGCGGTGAGCGCCTGGCGAAGCGTCGAGCGGGCGATGCCCATCCGTGCACACAGCTCGCGCTCGGCGGGGAGGCGCGTCCCGGGTGGCAACAGGCCCAGCTTGATCGCGGTGCCCAGTCGTTCGACCGTCTCCTCGAAGGCGGTCTGGGAGCGCACGGGCGCAAAGACCGTTTCCGGGGAGAGGACCGCCTCGATCACAAACGCTCGAACCCCCGGTAGCGCTCCCAGTCGGTCACGCTCGCGCCGAAGGCCGCGAGCTCGACGTCGGCGGCGTTGACGTAGTGCTCGACCACATCGTCGGACAGCGCCGCGCGCGCGAGGGCGCTTGAGGCGAACAGCTCGCGCGCATCGCCCAGCGAGCTCGGGACGCGCGGGAGCTCAGCGGCGCTGTAGGCGTTGCCCTCGAACACCGGCTCGAGCTCAAGGCCCTGATCGACCCCTGCAAGGCCCGCGGCGATGATCGCTGAGAGCGCCATGTAGGGGTTCAGGTCCGCGCCGCCCACGCGGTTCTCAAAGCGCAGCGACGGACCCTCGCCGACGACCCGCAGCGAGCACGTGCGGTTGTCGTGGCCCCAGGCCACCGCCGTCGGCGCGAAGCTCGCGGCGGCGAAGCGCTTGTAGGAGTTGACGTTGGGCGCGAGCAGCAGGGTCAGCTCGCGCAGGCCGGCCAGCTGCCCGGCGAGGAAGGACTCGAACAGCGGGCGGTCGCGGTGGAACAGCGACCCCTCTTCGTCGGCGAGCGAGAAGTGGATATGGCAGGAGTTGCCCTCGCGCTGGTCGTACTTGGCCATGAACGTGATCGACACGCCCTCCTGCGCGGCGATCTCCTTCACCCCGTTCTTGTAGATCGCGTGCTCATCAGCCGTCCTCAATGCGTCCGCGTAGCGGAAGTTGATCTCGTGCTGGCCGAAGTTGCACTCGCCCTTGGAGTCCTCGCAGAGCATCCCCGCAGCCTCCATGCCGTTGCGGATGCGCCGGATCAGCGGCTCCACGCGCGCGGTGCCCAGCAGCGAGTAGTCGACGTTGTAGAGGTTCGCGGGATCGAGCTCGCGATAGCCCTTGTGCCAGGCCTGCTCGTAGGTGTCGCGGAAGACGATGAACTCGAGCTCGGTGCCGGCGTTCCCCGTCCAGCCCCGCTCTTCCAGGCGCGCGAGCTGCCCGCGCAGGACCTGGCGCGGGGAGACCGTCACGTCCGAGCCATCCTCCCAGGCGACGTCAGCCAGGCACACGACGGTCCCCTCCTGCCAGGGGACGGGACGCAGCGTGGCGAGGTCCGGGCGCAGCACGAAGTCGCCGTAGCCGCGCTCCCAGGAGAACATCGAATAACCCTCGACCGTCGCCATGTCGACGTCCACGCCCAGCAGGTAGTTGCAGCCCTCCGCTCCGTGCTCTGCCACCTCCGCGAGGAAGTGCCGGGCGGTCAGGCGCTTGCCCTGCAGCCGGCCCTGCATGTCGGTCAGCGCGAGCAGCACGGTGTCGACCGCGCCCCGGTCCACCTCGGCTCGCAACTCGTCGATGTTCATCGCGCGGGGTAGTCGCAGGTCATTGCCGGTGAAGGTATAGGTTGTGGGCCTTATCGTGCAAGGCGGCTTCAGAACCCGTGGACGACCTCAGCGACATCCTGCGGCGCCTTGAGCCCTCGCTCGGTCCGCTCAGCGGCGAGCTCCGTCCGCTGAGCGGCGGCATCACCAATCGCAACTTCCGCGCGACGCTGGGGGGCGTCGATTACGTGATCCGCCAGCCGGGCAAGGACACCGACCTGCTGGGCATCGACCGACGGGCCGAGCGGCTGGCCACAGAAGCGGCCGCACGGCTGGACATCGCGCCCGCGGTGGCGGCCGCGCTCGAGGAGTGCCTCGTCACGCGCTTCATCGAGTGCCGGGCGGTGACACGGCAGGATCTGCTGGACGGCGTCGAGCAGATCGCGCTCGCGCTGCGCCGCTTCCACGACTCCCACACCGAGCTGCCGACCGCCTTCTGGGTCCCCGACCTGCTCGAGGACTACGCGGCGATCGTGCGCAGGCGCGGCGGCACGCTTCCCGGCGCCTACTCCGGGGCGGTGTTCGCCGCCGCGAGGATCGCCGCGGCGCTGCCCGTCGCCCTACCGCGGCCGTGTCACAACGATCTGCTCCCGGGGAACATCATTCGCGCCGCCGACGACGGCGGCCTGCGGATCGTCGACTGGGAGTACGCGGGCATGGGCGATCCGCGCTTTGACCTCGGCAACCTGTCGATCAACAACGGCTTCGATGAAGCCGCCGATGACCGCCTGCTGAGCGCCTACCACGGCGAGGCGCCCTCGGACCGCGGTCGTGCCGCGCTCAAGCTGATGCGAGTGCTCTCCGACGCCCGCGAGGCCGCCTGGGGCGTCGTGCAGGCGACGGTCTCAGGGCTTGACTTCGACTTCAACGGCTACGCAGACGAGCACTTCGAGCGCCTCGGAGCGACGGTCGTGCGGCCCTATTTCGAGGAGTGGCTCGTTGTTGCGGGGGGTGAGGAGAGTAGTCAGACCGCGTGAGCTGCCCGACCGCGCGCGCGTGGTGATCATCGGCGGCGGCGTGGGCGGCACCTCGATCGCCCATCAGCTGGCCAAGCTCGGGGAGCCCGATGTCGTGCTGCTCGAGCGCTCAGAGCTGACCAGCGGGTCGACGTTCCACTCCGCCGGGCTCGTCGGGCAGCTGCGCTCGAGCGTCTCGCTGACGCGCATGATGATGAACTCGGTCGAGCTGTATGGGACGCTCGACTGCGGCTGGGTCCGCAGCGGCGGCATCCGCCTGGCGTGCACGCCCGAGCGCGAGCAGGAGGTGCTGCGACAGGTCGCCTGGGCGCGGACGTTCGGGCTGCCCCTCGAGCTGATCTCCGCCGAGGAGGCCCGGGAGCTGTTTCCGCTGATGAGCACCGAGGGCGTGCGCTGCGCGTCATACCTTCCCAGCGACGGCTACCTCGACCCGTCGATGTTGACGATGGCGCTCGCCGAGGGCGCGCGCGAGGGCGGCTGCCGCGTGTTCACGCACACGCGCGTCACAGGCATCGATGTAGACCGAGGCCGCGCGCAGCCCCGCGTGCGCGGTGTGCAGACCGAGTGGGGGCCGATCGAGGCCGAGGTGGTGGTCAACGCGGGCGGCATGTTCGCCGCGGAGCTCGGGCGGATGGCGGGCGTACGCGTGCCGATCGTGCCCTTCGCCCACGAGTACCTCGTGACCCAGCCCTTCCGCGAGCGCGCCTCCGGTGGCGAGCGGGCCCACCTGCCGACGCTGCGCGACCCCGACCTGTTGATCTACTTCCGCGAGGAGGGCGGGGGCCTGATCATGGGAGGCTACGAGCGCGCCTCCGCACCGTGGGCGCTCGATGAGCACCTCCTGGACGCGATTCCGCCCGACTTCAATGGCCGCCTGCTCGAGGAGGACTGGCCGCGCTTTGAGGAGATCGCGAAGAACTCCTCCAAGCGCGTACCGGTGATGGATGAGATCACGGTCACCCGCCTGATCAACGGGCCGGAGGCGTTCACGCCCGACAACGAGTTCTGCCTCGGCGAGAGCGAGGTGCGGGGCCTGTTCGTCGCCGCCGGCTTCTGCGCGCACGGACTCGCCGGCGCCGGCGGGCTGGGGCAGGTGATGGCCGAGTGGATTCTCGCGGGCGAGCCCGCGATGGACGTGTGGGAGATGGACATCCGCCGCTTCGGTCCGCACTTCCGCTCGCCGAGCTACACGCTCAAGCGCACGCGGGAGGTGTATGAGACCTACTACGACATCCGCTACCCCGGCCACGAGCGCCAGGCCGGCAGGCCGCTGCGCACCTCGAGCGCGTACCCGTGGCACGCCGAGCACGGCGCGGCGTTCGGCGAGAAGTCGGGCTGGGAGCGGGTCAACTGGTATGAGTCGAACGCCCGCGAGGGTGATGAGTCGCTGCGCCCGCGGGGCTGGGCGGGGATGCACTGGTCGCCCGCGATCGGCGCCGAGCACCGTGCCACGCGGGAGCGCGCGGGCCTGTTCGATGAGTCCTCATTCGCGAAGCTCGAGATCTCAGGGCCCGGAGCGGGCGAGTTCCTTGAACGGCTGTGCGACAACGAGGTGGCGCGCGATGTCGGCGCGATCACCTACACGCAGATGCTCAACAGCCGCGGCGGGATCGAGTGCGACTTCACGGTCACGAGGGTCGAGCAGGAGCTGTTCTCGATCGTCACCGGCACGGCGTTCGGCAACCACGACCTCAGCTGGATCCGGCGCCATGCGCCCACCGGCGGCAGCGTGCGCTGCGCGGACGTGACAGCGCGCTGGGCCTGCTTTGCCCTGTGGGGGCCACGGGCACGCGAGATCCTCTCGCCGCTGACCGACGATCCCCTGGAGTTCGCCTACATGCACATGCGCGAGCTGGCGGTGGGCGACGTTCCCGTGCGCGCGCTGCGGGTGACGTTCGTGGGCGAGCTCGGCTGGGAGCTGTACTGCCCGACGGAGTACGGGGCGGGCCTGTGGCGGACGCTGTGGCAGGCCGGAAAGGAGCACGGCCTGCTCGCGGGCGGCTACCGCGCGATCGACTCGCTGCGCCTGGAGAAGGGCTACCGGGTGTGGGCCGCGGATATCACGGCCGATGAGACGCCCTATGAGGCTGGTCTGGCCTTCTGCGTGAAGAGCCAGGGGACGTTCGCGGGCTCCGCGGCCCTCGGGATCGGCTCGGCCGAGGGACCGGCAAGGCCCGAGCGGCGCCTGCGCTGCCTCGTGTTGTCCGATCCGCGTTCGGTCGCTCTCGGCAACGAGCCCGTCCGCGTCAACGGCAATGTGGTCGGGCGCGTGACGAGCGGCGGCTACGGCTACACGGTGGAACGCTCGATCGCCTATGCCTACCTGCCGGCCGGGGTCGAGCTGGGCAGCACCGTCGAGGTCGACATCTTCGGCGAGTGGGTCGCCGGGGTCCTCGCACGCGAGCCGCTGTTCGACCCCAAGGGCGAGCGGATGAGGGTGTAGCCGCACGGCGCGCCGTGGTGAGGCCGGGGGTATCGTTGCCGTCCGTGCCGGTGAATCGTGTGGCCGTGAACGGGATCGAGCTGCAGGTGCTCGACGAGGGCGAGGGCCCGCTCGTGGTGCTCTGCCACGGCTTCCCCGAGCTCGCCTTCTCCTGGCGCCGGCAGGTGCCCGCGCTGACCGCGGCGGGCTACCGCGTGGTGGCGCCGGACATGCGCGGCTTCGGGGGCAGCTCGGTGCCCGCTGAGGTCGAGGCCTACGACATCGTCACGCTGTGCGGTGATCTCTGCGGCCTGCTCGACGCCCTCGGCGAGGAGTCGGCGCTGTTCGTCGGCCACGACTGGGGCGCGAACCTCGTGTGGCAGCTCGCGATCCAGCAGCCACAGCACGTGCGCGCGGTGGCCGGGCTGAGCGTTCCCTTCGTCCCGCGGGCGCCGGCGACGCCGCTTCCGATCATGCGCCGGCGCCTGGGCGAGGACTTCTACATCGTGTGGTTCCAGCAGCCGGGGGTCGCCGATGAGGCGCTCGCGCGCGACGTGCGCAGAACGCTGACGAGCAAGAGCGTGTGGACGGCACAATGGGCGCAGGAGGGCGGCCCGCCGTCCCCGCCCCCGCCGTGGCTGTCAGAGCAGGAGCTCGCCGTCTACGTGGAGGCCTTCGAGCGCACGGGTTTCACGGGAGGGCTGAACTGGTATCGCAACATCGACCGCAACTGGGAGCTGACGGAGCCCTTCGCCGACAGCCTGCTGGAGCAGCCCGCGATGTTCCTCACCGGCGAGCTCGATGGCGTACGCCAGTTCATGCCGGCCGCGGCGATGGACGGATGGGTCACGGATATGCGCGGGGAGGTGATCGTGCCGGGCGCCGGGCACTGGGTTCAGCAGCAGGACCCCGAGGCGGTCAACGCCGCGCTGCTGGGCTTCCTGGGCGGCCTATGACTCGAGCTGGATCCGCACCGTCACCGGCTGGCTCTCGAGCGCGCGGAACGTCGCCGCGGTGACCGCGCGGCCGACCGCGTTGCTCGAGAACGTGTCGATCCGAGCCTTGACGTCGTCGTCGGGGAGGAGCTCCGCGGTGCCCGTGCGCCAGTGGCGCCCGAGGCGTACCCGCACCTTGGGGCTCGCCAGGAAGTTGCGCACCCATCCGGCATGTTCGCCGTGCTGGGCGATCAGCCACAGCGTCTGACCATCGGGCGTGTAGGCGATCACGGGAGTCTGCCGCACGGCCCCCGTGCGCCGGCCGATCGTCTCCACCAGCGCCATCCCCGGCGGCGTGATGCCGAGCCTGAACATTCCCCGCATCAGCGGATTGGCCGTGTAGCGTCCGATCAGGATCTCATAGCGCCGCTTCACGGGTCTGTCCATCGCGCTGCGCAGTCTATCCGCGCATGTCCAGCACGCGCTCGCGCCGGTAGCGCCGCCACGTGCTGTGGCCGCTCGCGAGCGCGATCAGCAGGAGCGCGAGCGGCACGAGGACCGCAGCGGCGATCAGCAGCACGGCAAGCGTGACGACGAGCACCCGTCCTGCGTCATGAGCGGCGTGGTGGAGCGTCAGCCCTTCGCTGCCGGCACTCACACCCGCGACGACGTTCACTTCCACTTCGGCGGTGCTTGCACGCTGTGAGACCGACTGCAGCGCCGAGCGTGCCTGGGCGATCGCGCCGCTGGCCTGTGAGAGCTGTTCGCGCAGGCTGTCGATCTGCCCCTGCGTGCTCGCGGCTGACAGCGCCCGCAGCAACGCCTGCCGTTCGGCTTCCGCGTCGGCGAGCCGTCGGCGAGCCGCGTCGTAGGCGTCGGTGATGTCCTGCAGCGACTGGCTCTCGGCGCGCACCGGGGCGAGCTGTCCGAGCGAGGCCAGCGCGCCGTCGAGCTTGGCGCTCGGCAGCCTCAGCATGAGGTTGGCTTCGCTCGTCCCCGCCGCCTGCACCTGCACGTGCGAGTTCTGCACGAAGCCCCCATCGCCCACCGTCAGCCGCGCCACCCGGTCGGCGGTCGCCTGCACGTCGTTGGAGCTCGCGGCCAGGGTGATCGTGGCCGCAAGCTGCTGCTCGCGTCCCGGCGCGGTGAAAGCCCCGCCGGACGCCGTTTCTGCCGGCGCCGACTCGGCAGGTCCGAGCTGATCCGCTTTCGCCTCCGCGCCGGGGCGCGCTTCAGCAGCGACCGCGCCCTGGCTCGTGGCCAAGGGAGGCCTGGGCTCGGCACGCTCGACCCTCGAGCTCCCGCGCTGATGGGTGCCGGCGACGATCGCCACGGCGGCCACGACGGCGATCGCCACGGCAGCGGCTGCGCCGAGGCGAGCGGGCCGGCGCAACCAGCCCAACCAGCGGTCCCTGCGTCGGGGGGCACGGCGCGAGCGCGCTTCGGGGGGAACCGCCGGGGGCACGCCGCGCGGACGCCGCGCGGCGCCACGTTCGGCGATCCGCTCTCCCAGCCGGCGCTCGAACTCGGGAGTCATCGGGGGCGCCAGTGCACGAACGTCCTCGCGCAGCTCACGCCAGGACTCGGCTGCCGAGCCCACGCCATCGCCGTCGAGCGCGGCCTCGAGCTCGGCGCTGAAGACGTCCTCAGGGCCCGTCTCACCGCGGCCGGGGAAGGGGATGATCCTCATGCGACCTCCCGTCGGTCGAGGCGCATGCACTCCTCGCGCAGGCGGGTGAGCGCGCGGTGCAGACGCGTGCCGGCGTTCGACTCGCCGATGCCGAGCGCGCGTGCCAGCTCGCTGTTTGAGAGCTGGCCGTGGAACTTGAGCAGGACCACCTCCCGCTCCCTGAGGGGCAGCGCGGCCAGCGCGTCGCGCACGGTGGCGCGGCGCTCGACCTGCTCGAGCGGCTCCGTTGAGCCCTGATCGCCCAGGAGGTCGTCCCGCAGCTCGGCCTGGGGCCGGCGCCGGCGCCGGCGCAACTCGTCTAGCGCCGCATTGCGCGCGATCGCAAACAGCCACGCGCGAGGGGTCCCCCGGCCATGATCAAGGCGCGAGCGCGAACGGTACAGCCGCTCGAACGCGAGCGCCGTCACATCCTCGGCCGCGGAGCGGTCACCGAGCAGCGAGATGGCGTATGCGTGCACATCGGCCGCACATGCATGGAACAGGGCATTGAACGTCGCGTCATCCAGCGACCCGCGCGCGGACCGTTGGATTGCGGGCGACCGCCGGTCATCGGCGGAGGGCACTGGCGCGCTCATACCCTAACTACGCCTGCCGCGGGGGTCCGTCACAGATCCTTCCCAGCGACGCGAGGCGGCGCCGGCTCATTGATCCTCGCGCCCGGCGCCGTCAATGGACAGCGCGAGCGGTTCGCGCTGAAATCGCCGAGGCCGGGGTGTGAGGGGCAGCCGCAGAGCGCTTGGCGGTGGGAGCCGCGTATGCGATGAGGCGCGACTCGGCCTTCTCGGCGTGCAGCGCGA
>Ga0209248_10000499_pt1 | contig 12439 bp, 12 predicted proteins | sample BogFormECP04_OM1_FD_188241 | JGI IMG/M metagenome (GOLD analysis project Ga0209248, IMG submission 188241) | Bog forest soil microbial communities from Calvert Island, British Columbia, Canada - ECP04_OM1 (SPAdes) (version 2) | ecosystem: Environmental > Aquatic > Freshwater > Wetlands > Bog ... | reverse complement strand
CGACGAGTCCCATGCGCAGCGCATCGTCGGCTCCCAGAGCCGTCCCCGTTAGCATGAAGCGCAGAGCGTTGGCGCCGCCGATCAATCGCGGCAGGCGCTGGGTCGCGCCAAAATGAGGCATCGCGCCGCGTTTGATCTGCGTGATCGCAAATCGCGCAGAGGAAATCGCAACCCGAATATCGGCCGCCAGCGCAAGTTCGAGTCCTTCGTCGAAAGCGTCGCCGTTGATGATTGCCACGGTCGGCTTCGAAAGAACCGCGAGCGACTCGACCAGGCGCGGATCAACGGCCGCGTCGAAGCCGACGCAGAACGCGGAGCCGGCCCCCGTGAGCGCGAGCATGCGCGCGGCGTCGTCGTCCTCGACGTGCCCGAACAATTCGAGCATGCGCACCGCCATCGCGGGCGTGAGAATTGCACGCGAGCCCGGAAATCGAAGAGTCGCGCTGACGCATCCGCTGGCGATGGAAACGTCGATCCCGCCGACGGCCGAGGAACGCGTGGCCCGCTCCGGCCGGGATTTTTTAGCGGCGCGCGGCGTCAGACGCCTCCGGCGGGCGCGCGCAGATCTTTGCGCAGGATTTTGCCGAGCGGATTCTTGGGCAGCGCGTCGATAAACTCGATGCGCTCGGGACGTTTGAAGCTGGCCAGCCGCGAGCGGCAGAACTCGGCGAGCTCGGCGTCAGTAACCTTCGCATCCTTGCGCCGAACGACGAAGGCCTTGACGATTTGCCCCCACTCCACCGACGGCACCCCGACCACAGCGCATTCGTCGACTGCGGGATGACTCATCAGGACGGTTTCGATTTCCGCTGGCGCGATATTTTCACCGCCGCGGATTATCATGTCGTCCTTGCGCCCGGCGAAGAAAACGTAGCCGTCGTCGTCGAGCCATCCGAGGTCTCCCGTCGCACGCCATCCGTCGGGCAAGCGCGCGTCGTCGTCGCGGCCGGCGTAGCCCTTCATGATGCGCGGCGTGCGGATGATTATTTCGCCGACCTGGCCGTGCGGCAGGAACTTGCCGTCTTCGTCGCGGACGCGAATCTCGACGTCCGGCAGCGGCTTGCCGATCGAGTTGAGGCGTTTGAGCTTGAGCTCGACTTGCTCGGGTGTGCCTTCGATTCGATGATCGTCCGGACCGAGCACGGTCAGCGACGAAGTGGTCTCGGTCTGCCCGTAGGCGTTCACGAAGCCGACGCGTTTCGGGAAGACTTCGATCGCGCGGCGAATCACCTGCACCGGCATCGCGGCGCCGCCGTACGCGAGATTGGTCAAGCTCGAGAGATCGGTCTGTGCAAATGCGGGCTCGTCGATGATCTGTTTCATCATCGTCGGCACGACGAACGCGTGCGTGACGCGCTCGCGGCTGACGAGATCGAGCCACGCTTTGGCGTCGAACTGCGGCATCACGATCAACTTGCGCCCGGTCCAGATGTTGGTCATGTACGCCGTCGTTCCGGCGATGTGATAAAACGGCACGCACACCAGCGCGACGCCGCGATCGGTGCCGTCGGCCATCTCGACATTGGCGGTCACATAGGCGGCGAAATCGCGGAAGCGCAACTGCACGCCCTTGGGCAGCGAGGTGGTCCCGCTCGTGTACATGAGGATCGAAATATCCTCGTCTTCGACCTCGGCTTCGGATTCGTCGGGTTCGGCCTTGGCGATCAGATCGGACAGTCGCGGCAAGTCGCGCTTTTCGGTGCCGTCGCCGAGCGCGACGATTTTGCTCGCGCGCAGCCGCGGCTGAATCCTCGTGATCAACTCGAGGTAGCGATCGCCGACCAGCAGGGCCTTCGCGTTCGCCGTGTTGATCATGTATTCGAGCTCGCCGTCCTTGGCGCGATAATTGAGCGGCAGGAACGTGAGCCCAGCCTTGGCCGCCGCGTAGTAGCATTCGATGTATAGGTCCGAGTTGGTGTCGAGCACTGCGACGACGTCGCCATGCGCCAGGCCCAGCTGTTTGAAGACCGCGCACAAGCGCGCGACCTGGTCGTTCAGATCCGCATAGGTCAAGCGTCGCGCGCCGAAGACCAGGATTTCCTGTTCGGGCACGATCGACGACGGGATCGTAACGAAGTTAACCGTGTTCACAGTACGCTTCCTCTCTTCCAGAGCCGGCGTTCGAGTTCGAGTCCATCGCGCAGCGGCAAATCGAGGCCGCCCCAGACCGCGAGCTTGAGTATCGCGGACCGCTCGCGCACGACGCGTGCGAAGCTGCGAGCGAGCGCGAGCGCCCGGCGATCCAGATCCGCCAACGGAACCACTTCGGCGACCATACCTACAAGTAACGCGTCTTGGGCGTCAATCCAACGGCCCGTGAGGCACAGGTCGAGCGCCCGCCCCAACCCGAGGCGGCGCGCCGCCGTCTGCGTGCCGGCCACGCCGGGAATCATGCCCGCGCCCGTCTCCGGCAGGCACAGGCGCGTGTCGTCGGCGGCGATCGCGAAATCGCATAGCAACGCCATCTCGAGTCCGCCGCCGACGGTGTAGCCGTGGATGGCGGCTATCGTCGGAATCGGCAGCCCGCGGAGCATCCCCCACACGTCGCGTCGAAAGCGGACCCATCGCGCGACGATGGGCGACGGCGCCATCCCGAACTCTGCGAGATCGCCGCCGGTCGAGAAGGCCTGCCCTGCCCCGCGCAGCACCATCGCGCGAACCTCGCGATCGTCGTGAATGGCGCCGAGGATTTGAAACAGATCGTCGCGCATCGCCATGTTGTAAGCGTTGAATTGCGCGGGACGATTGAGCGTGACGACCGCGACCGGACCGCGCTTGTCGTAGAGAACCGCGTCGGCCATCAAGTTGACCGCAAATCCGCGCTGTCGCTGCTCGCGATAGCGGGACGGCCGCGCTCGTAAACGACGCGGCCACCGACGATTGTGATATCGGCGGCGAGGTTCATCAGATCGGCCGGCTTCAGCGAAAATGGATCGCGCTGCAACACGATTAGATCCGCCGCCCATTCAGGCTCGATGGCTCCCGCTGCGAGCCGCGCGAGGCGCGCAGCTTGCGAGGTGAATAGCGCGAAGGCGTCCTGGGCCGAGAGCGCCTCGGCGGGCGCGAGCTCGACGCCGTCGACGCTCGTGCGAGAAATGGCTGCCGCGATCGCAGCCAGCGGCCGCGCCGGCGTAACGGGCGCATCGGTCGCGCCGACCAGGTGAACATTGGCGTCCTTCAGACTGCGCGCGCGATACAGATGAGCAATGAGTCCCGGCTCGTCGACGTACTTCGGTCCGCGAAAATAGATGAAGCCGGGATTGGTGACCACCCACACGCCGAGCGCCATCAGGCGGTCGATGTAGTTTGAGGTGATCAGGCCGCCGTGCTCGATGCGAAAGCGCGGCATCTCACGCTTGCCGCTGAATCGGGATTTGGCGGATTCAATCGCCGCAACCGTTTCTTCCAATTCCTCGAGCTCGGTCACGTGGAAGGCGCAATCGAGTCCGCGGTTGAGCGCGCGCAGAACAGGCCGCGAGAGACCGGCAGGGTCGTACTGATAGCCGGGCATAAACTTGGCGCCCGACAAGCTGATGCGCGAAGTGAGCGCGAGCTGCTCGCATCGTTCGGCGTCGTCGAGATACTGGCCGCCGATCATCACGCCGACGCGTTGGCAAATCGCGCCTGACTGCGCGAGCTTGGCGAACTGCTCGAATTCGAGGAAGCCGTTGCGCGTAGTCGCGTCGGTGAATCCGGTGATACCGGCGGCGGCCAATTCACGGCTCATGATGCGCGCGCGCGATTCGGATTCCGCGGCGGTCACCAGCGGCAGATGATCCGACAGCCACGTTTCCATCCCGACGACGAGCCCGCTGAGCTTGCCGGCCGCGTCGCGAATCATGTTGGCGCCGTACGGCGGAGTGAAGTCGGGAGCCTCGAGGCCGAGCAGCGCGATCGCGCGCGAGTTGAGCCAGGTCGCGTGCAGTGTCTGATGGCGCAGGCGGAGCGGATTCTTGGGCACCGACTGATCCAGTTCGGCGCGTGTGGGTCCGCGCTTGTCGAGCATCAGCGCCTCGTCGCAGCCGAACGCGCGCATCCAGTTGCCGGGCGGAGTCTTGCCGGCCGCGAGGCGCAAGTCGGCAAGCAGGTCGCCGATAGTGCGGCATCGCTGAACGGAGATTCCAGTGGCCGCCGCCGCAGCCTCGCGAAAATGGATGTGCGAATCGATGAAGCCGGGCGCGACCGCGCGACCCGCGAGCTTGACCAGATGAGTGTTGGGACCGACCAGCGGCTTCAGTTCCGCGAATGGACCGTGCGCAGCAATCTGCCCGCGAGAAATCGCGACCGAGTCGCTGCCGGGATGGCCGAGGACGAGACCCTCGTGCAAAACCAGGTCGGCTTTCCCGGACGCGACTGCCACTTTGTGACGAATGCCTTCGTCGCCGGCGCAGTCAAAGCGCGCGGCGGCGGGTTGAGGTTCTAGTCGGAACTCGGCAGCGGCTTCGCTTCCTTGATCTTCATTTCGACGTCGCAACACTCGAGCCCGCCGGTGCCGGCCTTGTTGCAAAGCACCTCGGTGCCACACTTTTCGCACATGTAACGCTTACCGAGCACGTTAGCCATCTGAAGAACTCCTCGTGAAAAACCTAAAGTATCGCTTCAACTCGTCGAACTCTGCGCGAACGGCAAATCACTGACGATCGCGACTCCGTCCTCGCCCACTTTCAACTCGGTGCCGGGCGTCCATGCGCTGTGATGCAAAATCGCAAGCCCGATCGCGCCGAAGCGCAGCGAGCGCACGCTGCTCGTCACGCGGCCGACTTCCTTGCCCTCGAGCGTAAGAATCGCGCCGGCCTGCGGAACGTCCGCAGTATTGAACTTAAGTCCGAACATCCGCTTTTTCAAACCGCCGCGCGCAGTCGCCCGCTCGATAGTTTCCTGGCCGAGGTAGCATCCTTTATTGAAAGAGATCGAGCGATTGAGACGCGCTTCGAGCGCGATCGTTTTATCCGTAGTGTCGACGCCGACTCGCGCAACGCCATTCTCGATCCTGATGACTTCGAGCGCCGAGGCGTCGATTCGGCGCGAACCCGGCGTCTTCGCGAGAATCGTGGCAACCGTCGAATCAACCGAATCGCGCGGACGAATCATGGATACGGCTGGTCCGCCGTAGCGCGGCAGGTTACCGACACGCGCGCCGCCCGCTTCCATGAAGTTCCACGGTGCTGGTACGGCAGCCGCCGGACCCTCGACGTCGATGATCGCGAGCGCATCTGCCTCCTCGAATTCGACATCGTCTGCCACCAGCAGACGCTCGAGGTGCGCGCGCGTGCGCGTCCATGCGTCGGCGTCGATATCGAGTAGAAGAGCGTCGGCGGCCACCCAGATGAAGGCGTCGGCGATCACGTGCGCATGCTCGGTGAGAAAGAGCGCGGGCAGGATGGCGCCGAAGGGCGCACTCTTCACGTCGGCGGTACACATCCCGTGGAGGAACGAGGCGCGATCGTCGCCGATCACGCGAACGATAATCCGCGAGTCGAGCGCGATGATGCCGGCGCCAGGCCGATCGGATGTTTCGAGATGTGCCACAGCAGGATCAAGATACCGGAAAGCGCCCGCATTGCGTACCGCGGATATCGGATTCCGGAGTTTCGGCTCGCGTCTTTGAGTTACACTGGCAGCGTTAGGATTAACACAAAAAGTACTATCTTTGCTGGAAAAGTATTATCCTTGGCGGAAGCAATCTGAATATAATTCGGGCTGGTTTTCGCAGTAGTTCAGCGGGTCAAGACGTGTGATCGATTTCGTTGCGCACAGAATCGGCGCGCGCGACACGCGCCGCGGGTCCGTCTCCAGAAGGATGGCGGCCCTTGCGGCGTTCGTGCTGTTCGCGGTGGGAATCGGCCCGCGACAATCCTTCGCGCAGGACGCGCAGTCGCAGGCGCTCGAGTTGAGCGACCATGCGTTCGCGATGCTTAATCGAATAAATGCCGGGGCCTCCCGGCCCGGTCCGATCCTCGCACCTGCGGCCAGCCTCGCCGGCGATTCGCAAGCGCTCTCGACCGCGCTCGGCGCGAACGACAGCGCCGCAGCGAGCAGCGCGATGGCGGCGGTGCTGAACGATCGCGACAAGATTGAAGCGGCGGCCAGGATTGCCGGCGGCCAGTATCCCGAAGAATGGACCGACATTCGCGAAAAGATCGCGTCGCTCGAAAAACAGATTCACCCGTCGAAGGTAGCCGCGTCGGCCTCGAGCAGCGGCGCCGCGCCGGAATCGCATGCGTCGGTCGCACCGCCGCCCGGAGAGCGAATGCCGGATCCGCCGAAGATCGCTATCGATTCGCGAGTCTTCCAGGGCGGTACGGTTCGGGTGAAGGGCTTCCTTGAAGGCACCGATCTCAAGTCGGCGGGAATTTTCGACGGCGACACCAAGAGCAAGGATATCGACGTCGCGAGCACGCCCGGCGATCAGCGAATCAATTTCGATTTCTCGATCGAGCAACCGACGCCGACGCAGTCGATTCGCGTGACTGATTCGTACGGACGTGAAGCGCAGGCGATGGTTGCGCCGGACCCGGCAGGAGTCGGCGCGATGAAGGGCAGCGAGGAGCTGATCGAAGTCGATCCGGGCGCGACGGCGTCGCCGGGCGAGGCGGGTCCGTTGGCCGACAGCCCTATTCCGTCGCCGCGGCACTCGAACGATGACAACACTGCCGAGATTCCGCGGCCCGACGATGACCTCTCGCCGTCGCGACGTCATATCGACGCCAACGGATCGGTCGGCCCACTGGCTAACGTGCAGATAAACGTGATCGACGCCGAAGAATTGATGTCGGCGCCGGGCACTGTCGAAGTGGTCGGGCAAATCGCTGGACCTGGCGTGCGTCATGCGGGCATCTACGTCAACGGCCGGCTGGTCAGACAAATACCGATCAGCGCTGGAGCCTACAGCGCCTTCGACTTGACCTTCCCGATGCCGGCCGGCAGCGACGCGAGAATCCGCGCCTACGGCAACGGCAACGACTTCGTCGAAGCGTCGGTGGACACGGTGGGCGGGGGAGCCGGCATCACGGAGTATCGCAATCCGCCGATGTACGCGGCGCCGTATGGAACCTATCCCGCGTACCCGCCGTCGCCGTACACCAATCCGTACGCCTACGCGAATCCGTATGCGCCCGGCTACAATCCCTACAACCCATACAATCCATACGCGACCAATCCGTATCCGAACGGATATCCGCCTCCGCCGCCGGCGAAGGTGCCATGGTACGATCGACTGCTTCGTTAGTGCGCGGCCGAACGCGTCGCCAACTTGCCGCGCGCTGCGGGCTTGCGTAGAATTCGCTTCTTAACCTTAGTTCCTTTATCGAGAGTGTTCACACGATGCTGATTCAAGCGACGCAACTGCGCCCGGGTATGATTGTCGAATACAACAAAGACCTCTACCGGATCATGACGATCACGCACATCACGCCCGGCAACTGGCGCGGGATGGTGCAGACCAAGCTGCGCAACGTCAAAACCGGATCGCAGACCGAGAACCGCTTCCGCTCGGAAGATCGCGTCGAGCGCGTCATCCTGAACCAGAGCAAGATGCAGTTCCTCTACCAGGACGGCGACGATTTCCATTTCATGAACACCGAGAACTACGAGCAGATCACGATTCCCAAGGAGCTGATCGAGGACGTGGTCGGCTTCCTGACGCCGAACCTCGAAGTCGAAGTCGAATTTTACGAGACGACGCCGCTCAACGTGACGCTGCCGAAGACCGTCGCGCTCAAAGTGGTGCAGACCGATCCCGGGATGAAGACGGCGGCCGTGAACAACACACTCAAGCCGGCGACGCTCGAGACCGGGATGGTTATCAACGTGCCGCACTTCGTCGCCGAGGGCGACACCATCACGATCAATACCGAGACGCACGAGTACCTGTCACGCTCGAAGTAGTCGGGTTGAGAATTGATTAGCGCGCGCCAGCCGCACCGACCAGCCGGGCGCGATCGCAAGGCCGCGCTGCCCGAACGCGCGCAGCCGCATCCGATTCGATTCGGGCCGAATCTATACATCGCACATACGCAGCCGGGCTTCGAAGCAATCGCTGCGGACGAAATCTCCACGCGAATCAGCGGCGCCCGCGAGATAACGCGGCGCGTCGTGCCGGATCGCGCCGGCATGACAATCTTCTTCGCCCCCACGGCCGACAAGCTTGGCGTGCTGCGAACAGCTGAAGATTTGTTCGGGCTGGCCGGCTATCGCGCAGGCGTTGGGCCGGAGAACAAGGAACTCGACAAAATTCGCGGTGTGTCGCGAGACGCGCCGCTGGTCGAGGCTGCGCTGGTCGCGCGCGTCAAGGTCTCGCCCGGCACGCGTGCGGGCCGCCGGCTAAAGTTCCGCGTGATCGCCAGGATGGCGGGAGAGCACGAATTCCGCCGAGTCGATTTTCAGCGCGCGGTCGAGCGCGGCATTCTCGAGCGGAGCGATCACACCTGGCGGCTGGAAGAGGAAGGCGCCGACGTCGAGTTGTGGGCGACGATGATCGACGCGGAATTCTTTCTGACGGTGCGCCTCAGCGACGACGCCATGCGCCATCGCGAGTACAAGGCGGCCCATCGCCCCGCTTCGCTGCGCGCGTCGAGCGCGGCCGCGCTAGCATGGCTGTCGGAGCCGCGTGACGACGACGTCGTGCTCGATCCATTTTGCGGCGCGGGCACGATACTGATCGAGCGGGCGCACCTCGGACGCTACGCGATGCTGCTCGGCAGCGACCGCGATGCCGCCGCGCTCGCGGCGGCGCGCGTCAATGTGGGCGCGCGCTACAAGCCAATCCAGCTCGAGAACTGGGACGCGGGCGCGCTGCCGGTCGGCGACGCGAGCGTAAACAAAATCGTCACCAACCTGCCGTGGGGATTGCGCTATGGCTCGCACGGCGAGAATCGCAAGCTCTATCCAATCTGGATGCGCGAGTTCGCGCGCGTGCTCAAGAGCGGCGGCGTGATGGTGATGCTGACGGCGGAGTGGCGCCTGATGCGTGAGCTCGAGCGCACACGCAAGTTCACGCCGAACAAAATTATTCGCGTGTCAGTGCTCGGCAAGCCCGCGGCGATTTACCTCTGCCGCAAGGGCTAGATCACTTTCGCTTCGACTTCGACTTCGATTGAGTGGTTGCCGCCGCCGCGTCTTTCTTCGCTGCCGCGGGCGCCGCCGGGACCTCATCGCGAACCGTCAGCACCGGACACGTCGCCTTGCGCACTACCGCCTCGGCAACGCTGCCCAGGAACATCCGCGACAAGCCTCTGCGGCCATGCGTCGCCATCACCAGCAGATCCGGCTGATACTTCTTCTGCGCCTCGAGGATGGACGAGACAATGTCGCCGGTATAGACCACCGCTTCATGCTTCACTCCGCCAAGCTTCTGCTTCTCAATGTCGGCCAGCTTCGCTTCGGCGTCTTTGTCCTGATCCTCGAGCAGTGCGGCGGGCGAGGCTTCTCCGTATGTAAGAATCAGCGGCAGCACGTACAACAATATGATGCTGCCGTCGAACTGCCGCGCGATCTCGATCGCGGCGTCGAGTGAAGCAAGGGAATTCTCGTCGAAATCGATCGGACAGAGAATCTTTTTGTACGGAAAAGCCATCGTTGAATTACCTCATCGAGCGCGAGCTGCTTGGCCCGTGTTACTTGGCCGGAGAGAAAAAGGCGAGCACTGCGTTTGCGATTTGATGCGGGTCGCTGCCGTCGATCGGCACGATCCACGCCGATGGCGCCGGCGCGATTCCGAGCGCCTTGTCCGGCGATCCGATCAGTCGCACGCCCGCGTAAATGAACGACGAAGAGTCGGGCGACCAGATCGTGTGCGAAACGGCCAGCTGATCGAAGTACCGGTACGCGGTCGATTCCTCCGGCGTCGCCAGGAAGTTGCCGATCGCCTTGACCGCGCCCGTTTTCACATCGACCACCGACCAACTGTAGTACGGCTTATCTTCGGGCACGCCGATGTACGCCAGGTGGCGCGAGTCGGGTGCGAAGAAAAATGCGGCGACGTCGTCCTTGGTCAGCCATTTTGAATTCGCATTTGCGACATCGACGAGCTTGATCCCGTGATAGGTCGGATCCTGCGCCGTCAGCGCAGTCGCGTACGCCAGATGCGCCGAGTCGGGCGCCCACACGAAGCTGTTCTCTCCCACCGGCAAACTCACAACGGAGCGCGGGTGACTGGCGTCGGCATCGGCCACGATGATGCTGGATTCGGCGTGGTCGTTGGCGATGTATGCGAGGTGCTTGCCGTCGGGCGACCACGCGGGATTCTTGAACGGCGTGCGTCCGCGCGACAGAACTTTGACGACGCCCTGGCTGGTCGGCGTCAGACTCATCAGCGCCACCTGCTCGGTGCGATCCGGGTCGAGCGCGAGCGTATGCAGCGCGACTTCGTCGGCGCCCGCGCCCCAGTCGAAGTACAGCGGCATTCCGGTGGTGACGATTCTGACTGGCGTCGATTCCTTCACCTCGGCCAGCACCAGGCTCAGCCCCTGCGGTTCGCCGAGCAGAAACGAAAGATGCTGCGCGTCGGGCAGCCAGACCATGTATATGATGCGCTCGGAGCGGCTCTCGAAGATCAGCATCGCGTCGGAGCGCGCGAGATCGTAAACCCACACGGCGAACGAATCTTCGCCCTGCTTGTGAGTCTCGGCCGAATAGGCAATGCGCTTGCCGTCCGGCGAGAACGTGGGAAATCCATACTCAGTAGCGCCGGGGCCGGGACCCGCTTCTGGCACCGCGTCGACCTTTACGATCGCATTGTCGCGCGCGTCGTCGCGCCGCACATGCATCGCGGCCGCCTTGCACGTGATGCACTTGGGCTCGTGACATTTGGCGTCGCAGTAGTAGATGTTGGAGTCGGTGCCGACGAACGTAATCTCACCTGGCGGCGTTGGCGCCGCGCCGTGAGCGGTCGATCCCGATCCCAATGCAAATAGAAAGATGACTGCGGCGGCGGTTAGAGTTCGCAGGCGCATCAGTGATGTCGTCATCGCGCTTTTAGGATTGCGCCTGCAAGGGTGCCTGCGCAAGAACGTCCGGCCGACGTGTTGACACGCAGGCGGCCAATCGAGCAAAGTTGAAGCATGCGTCGAGTTGCAATTATCTTCTGCGCCGCGCTGCTGGTTGCGCTTCCAACTGTTTCACGCGCGCAATACAACGACACCGATCGACAGCGTCCCAAAGAGTACAACGACGAGGATTCGCAGCCGCTCGCGATCGTCGCCGACATTCTCTATCCCATCGGCTACGGAGCCGAGTGGCTGGTGGCGCGCCCGATGCACTGGCTGGCGAATGACAGTCCCGCCGCGCCGATGTACCGGCCGGTAGGTGGCCGCGATAATTCACCGCCGCCGCCGGTTCCAATCATTCCCGACAACACGATGGACGAGACCGCATCAACGACGACCCCGCAGGATTGGTCGCCGACGCGCGCGCCCATCACTACCAATGCAACTGTGATAAGGCCTGCACCGCCGCCACCAGCACCGGCGATGGCGCCGCCGTCGAGCAGTCAGCCGGCCCTTCACTAAATATTCGCGTCCCGCCGCGACACCCGTGATTTCATGGAGTGATTGGGGGTTATCTTCGCCCTTGAATGTTGCGTATCTTTGAGTAATAGAATTTTTGCTAATCGGATACGTCCAATCAGGTGTGGATGAGCTAATGCAGGCTCGTCTCAAGTTGGGAGGTTACGTCACTTAGATGGCAGTTGCAGTCAAAGAGAAGGCCCCGACCGATCCCGCCGAACTGAAGAAGTGGCGCGAGGACGAGCAGGCAAAAGAACGCGCGAAGCGTGACAAGGAAAAAGCCGAGCTCGGCACGTTGTGGAGCCGTCGCGATTTTCTGGGCGTGCTCGGGTGGTCCGGCTTCGGCGTATTCTCGCTGATCGGTCTGCTGGCCGCCGTGCGCTCGGCATTTCCGCGCGTGCTCTTCCTGCCGCCGTCGAAGTTCAAGGCCGGCTTCCCCGACGACTACGTCGTTGGCGAAGTCAGTGAAAAATACAAGCAGGATTTCCGCACCTGGATCATTCGCACCAAGGCCGGCTTCTACGCGATCTTCGCCAAGTGCACGCATCTCGGATGCACGCCGCGATGGCTGAAGACGGAGCAGAAGTTCAAGTGTCCGTGCCACGGCTCCGGCTATTACATCAGCGGACTCAACTTCGAAGGACCGGCGCCGCGTCCGATGGATCGATTCAAAATCTACGTCGGCGACGACGGGCAGCTGGTCGTCGACAAATCGGTCGTCTACGAGATGGAGCCCGGCGTCGATCCGAACGAGCAGCATCCGGAGAGCATCCTGAAGCTCGCCTGATCGAGTTTTGGAATTGCGCGCAACCGCGGACGCAGCTCGCTAACAGGGCCGCGTCCGCTTTCGTTTGGGAGGATTTCGCCGATGCCATCAGTCAAAGCCGGTAATATCAACCTCAACTACGACACCTTCGGCGACGGCGAACCTTTGC